>ENA-OFCF01000369-OFCF01000369.1-metagenomes-genome-assembly--contig:-NODE-369-length-20122-cov-8.649624_pt1 | contig 20122 bp, 21 predicted proteins | sample MGYA00153387_OFCF01 | MGnify analysis MGYA00153387
CGTGGTTGTTAGTAGGGGGACCTCCGAAGCGGATGAAGGTGAATATTTCGGAATGCGGTTGGCGGGTGCATGCCTGAGTGCTCATGGGCAATCATTTTCATCTGCTACTTGAAACCTCGCTGCCCAATCTGGTCACTGGAATGAAGTGGTTGTTAGACACCTTCATTCAGGGGTGGAACCGGGCGAGGCAACGGCAGGGGCACGTGTTTCAGGGGCGCTACAAATCCGTGCCCGTCATAGCAGCGACGCGGACCGATATTATTTCCGGATAGTCGCCGATTACATTCATCTCAATCCGGCAAGGGCAGGACTTGCGGGAGGCAGGTTGGGCTCCAAATACAGCAGGAACCATGCCGAACACTTCTCCCTGCACCCCATTTAAAACTTAGCAAAAGTTAAAGATTGCCAATGCAAATGGAAGCGGCCAAATATCGGTCATGGTACGTTATCGACCAAACGTTGCCGCCTTGGTGGTGAATCCTAGTGGGAGTTTGCTCATATGCGAGCGGACGACCCTGCCGGGTGCGTGGCAATTTCCTCAGGGTGGAGTGGATGCTGGAGAAACCGCGGAGCAAGCCTTGTTTCGTGAGGTCAAAGAAGAAGTCGGCCTATCGCCGCAGCACTACACCGTGATGGAGCACCGGGATGGCTACCGTTACCTTTACCCTGCTCATGTCCGTGGGAAAAAGATCCGCAAACACGGCAGTCATGGCCAAGAACAAACGTATTTCCTCCTCCACTTGAAGGCCGGTGCCCCTGAAATCAACATTCATCAATCGCCACAGGAATTCCGCGCATATCGATGGATTCTGCCAGAAGAATTTGATCTGGATTGGCTGCCAAGCTTCAAACGCGATGTGTATCGCGAGGTGATTTCAGATTTTTTCAACCTGAAACTCTGAGGGGAATCCCTGCCGGATCGCGCCCGATTCCGAGCATCAAAGCGAGCACTCGCACGGCAAATCCCACCCGTGACTTCCATGGTCTTGCGGGTCGCACAATCTCCCAAGCAGAGGTCTCTGCCAGCGCGGTGAGCGCGGGTGATGGATTGACCACCGTGGCAGTCTGACAGAGTGCTAACATTGGCAAATCCGCGCGACTATCGGTGTAGCCGTGGCAATCACGGAGCATTCCGTTGTCGAAATAAGAACTCGGCAGCAGCTCGCTGAGACGCGCGACTTTGGCCGCACCTTTGTGATTTTCCAGATCCGGGAAAAGCGCGCCGAAACTCACTGGCGTGCCGAGTGATAGATCAAATCCCAACTCCCGCCCGATTTTTGCCACATAACATTCTGGACTGGCTGAAGCGAGAATCAGCAAGTGCCCCGACCGCCGATGATGTTCAATTTTTTTCCGCATTTGCGGATAGATAGCAGGCATCAAACACTTGGCAAAATCCCGCGAGTATTCATCTAGCATTTCTGCATCGAGCCGCCACAGATAGCTGAGAAAAACCCGTTTCATCCCAGCAACACCGATGATGCCCGCAAAGGGCAAAAGCAGCACAAACAGCGGCAGAAACACCGCCCGCCAGGGCTCATGGCGCAACACAAAATAGCGAAACAAAATCTGACAGTCCCATGCTAACAATGTGCCATCCAAATCAAACAAGGCAATCCCCGCAGGCGGACTATCAGAAAACTTTGCTGACATATCATTCAAGGTTGGCGCAGTCCGTGCATTCAGGCTTCTGCTAGCAGTTTGCGGAAATAGGAAATCGTCGAGTCCAGTCCATCTGCTAGCTGGATTGTGGGTTCCCAGCCGAGTTCATTTTTCGCTAGAGTGATATCTGGCTGACGTTGTTTTGGATCATCGCCAGGCAGCGGAAGGAAGATGATTTTCGAGCTGCCACCGATTTTTTTTAGCACCAATTCTGCGAGTTCGATCATCGAAAACTCGCCGGGATTGCCGATGTTGACCGGGCCGGTGAGCGACGGATGATTCATCAAGCGCACGAAGCCTTCGATCAAATCATCCACATAACAAAACGAGCGCGTCTGCGTGCCATCGCCGTAGATCGTTAGATCTTTGCCTTGGAGTGCTTGGACAATAAAGTTAGAGACTACTCGGCCATCGTCCGGCAACATGCGGGGGCCGTAGGTATTGAAAATCCGCACCACGCGGATATCGACGTGGTTCTGCCGGTGATAGTCGAAAAACAAGGTTTCCGCGCAGCGTTTCCCCTCATCGTAACACGAGCGGATGCCGATCGGATTGACGCTGCCCCAGTAAGATTCCGGTTGGGGATGAACGTCGGGATCTCCGTAAACTTCCGAGGTAGAAGCTTGAAAAACGCGGGCACCCACCCGTTTTGCGAGACCGAGACAATGGATCGCGCCCATCACAGAAGTTTTGGTCGTCTTGATCGGGTTGTGCTGATAGTGCGGCGGCGATGCCGGGCAGGCGAGGTTGTAGATTTGGTCCACCTCAAACTTGAACGGCTCGGTGACATCGTGACGGACCAGTTCAAAAAACGGATTCTGCAACAAGTGGGCGATGTTGCGTTTCCGTCCGGTAAAAAAATTATCAAGGCAGATCACCTCGTTTCCCTCGCCGAGCAATCGTTCACAAAGATGTGATCCGAGAAATCCAGCTCCACCAGTAATCAGAATGCGCATGGCGGTGAATCCAGCGGAAAACCAAGCACCTGACAAGCCCGAGATCGAAGTTTGGGAAATCTATGAAAGCGCGGCTTTGATGAGCTTGAGCAGCTCCGCATGGCTGTCCACCGCTTGGAATTGCGAAAACTCGCGTTTCACATTTTCTGGCGCGTGGATCAGAAATCCAAGATCTGCTTGGATCAACATCGCGGTGTCATTGTAGGAATCTCCGGCGGCGATGACGCGGTAGTTCAACGATTGCAACGCGGCGACGGATTTTTTCTTCTGATCCGGTTGGCGCAGTTCGTAGCCGGTAATGCGGTCGTTTTCCACGATCAAACGGTGGCAAAACAAGGTCGGCCAGTTCAGTTGGCGCATGAACGGTTGGGCAAATTGTTCGAAGGTGTCCGACAAAATAATGACTTGGGAAAGCGTGCGCAGTTCGTCGAGAAACTCCTTGCCGCCGGCCAGCGGCGTGAGCGTGGCGATGACTTGTTGAATATCCGATAGAGTGATGCCGTGCTGGTCGAGTATCCCGATGCGGTAGTTCATCAATTTGTCGTAATCTGGCTCGTCACGAGTGGTGCGGCGCAGCTCTGAAATGCCGGTTTTTTCCGCGACGGCGATCCAGATTTCTGGCGTCAACACGCCTTCCATGTCCAAGGTGACTGCGATTTGTTTCATCGGGCGCGGAGACTTTCAAATGCTCGCGATGCTGTCCAGCTTCGCGAAATTCATTTCCACAATTTCTCGCTCAGCGAGTGAATCCTTGATCATCGCCAACATCGCCGTCACTCTGGCCGCGTGATGCGGTTCGCGGTTCTTGGCAGTGGCAGTGGTGGAAATTCGGCGGTGATCGAGTGCGGCGACGTGCGTCTGTTGATCGACGCCGGATTGAGCGCGAAACAACTCAATCTCCGCCTCGCCCACCTCGGCATCGAGCCGGCATCGCTCCATGGCATCCTGCTCACTCACGAACACGGCGATCACATCAAAGGCCTCAAAGTTTTCCTCAAACAAAACCCGATTCCCGTTTTCGCCACACCCGCAACGCGAAAAATTGTCAAGGAATCCGGCATCGATGGTGGCGTTTGGAAATCCTTCGAAACCTCGCAAACCTTCCAAATCGGCGCTACCACGATCCGCAGCTTCGCCGTTCACCACGATGCCGTGGACCCAGTCGGTTTCGTGATCGGCTATGATGAAAAAAAACTCGGCTTCGTCTCGGATGTCGGTCACGTGACGCGCAGCATGTTGGATTGCCTGCGCGATCTGCACGGATTGTTTGTCGAGGCAAACTACGATGATGAATTGCTGGCGGCTGATACCAAGCGCCCATGGCCGACCAAACAACGGATCAGCTCGCGCCATGGTCATCTTTCTAACGATCAAGTCGCCGAATTGCTCAGGGAAATCTCACATCACCAACTTGGACGCGTGGTGCTCGGCCATTTGAGCTCGGATTGCAACAAACCCGACCTCGTCTTGGCAAAATTGCGCGAATGCCTCGCCAGCTTAGGCCATTCCCAAGTGGCCGTCGAGTGCGCTGGCCAACACGAACCGACCGGATGGTTTGTTTTTTAACCCATTTTCAGACTGTAATTTTATCTACTGATTCGAGGTTCAAATCCGCGGTGAACAAATGGCAGAATGGCCCGTTGAGCTGCCGAATGCTAGTTCACAAAAACCCAAGTCCAGCGTTTTGCCAATTTCGTATGAACCCAAATCGCTAGCAGAATTCCAATGGCATTGCAGATCAGATCTGTGACATCAATCCAGTCGAATCCATAACCAAAAGCGGTTTGTGCGGCTTCAATTGCAATGGCTAGAAAAATAGCCAACCACAATGCTGGTTTTCTGCCAGTCAGACACATCATCGCCAAGGACGGGCCGAAAAGCATCAGCGCGTGCAGTAAGGGCCGCACTTGTGAAGCTAACAACTTAATTTTGAGCACTATACCGCCCTGCATTGGCATTTTTCCTAATGCAGGAACCGCACCGGTTGCGGCCGCGGTTGCAGAAGTCGAAGCAGGTTGAGCAATCGCTACAACGTGTTCTTTTTTAGGCCCGAGTTGGAATTCGGAAATCAACGGTCGTTGCACTTTCCATGGCCCAGGGATTACAAAATACAGCCCCATCAGCAGCCAGATCACGGCGGCTGCGCACGCTCTGTATTTCAAGTTAGCGGTCCATGATCGAATGAAAAAAACCGCCCAAATCAGCCATGCCGCAGCGAGAATCCATTTCCCAAAAACCCAAATCTTGCGTTCTTGAACCACTGAGATTTCAAGATCAGAAAGCTCGAATGCGCCTGAAACGCCGAGATTTTCCAATCGCAGATCGGGCACCGCAGCATCTGCGTCCGCATAGACTACTAAGTTCTGCATTCCGCCGTGTTCATCATCACGCACTGATCCCACCGGATCAGATCTCAACTTTGCACCGCTCGCTGGACAACGCCAATCCACCATCAATCTGCCGTCTTGCCATTTTTCCTTCCCCAGCACCAAGCCCTGTGCCGTTAGTTGAAATTTCATATGCAAGATGTCCACTGAGGAAATTCCGGGGATCGCCAATCGCATGGCGATCTGTGGATGCGCAGAGTCCACCGCGAGTTTGAGCACGGGCTGGTCATTTGAAACGAGCCACTCGACACCGGGCACCTGCGGCGCTGTTTTCTGAATTTCAGCCAATCCCCAAACAGGAAAATCCGGATTTCTTTCGAAACGCAGTTGCCACAGCCCCCAAACCGCGACCAACAAAACAATCATCCATCCCAAAAGTATTTCTCGCCGCATGACGGACAATTCGCTATACGCAATTTCATGAAATCCAATCTAAATCCGCCGCATACCTCTAAGACTCAAGCATTGCGTGTTGCGGGAAATCTTATGATTGCAGTTTAGTGCGTTTCAGCACAATTTCCCGCGCCGTTCATTTTGACCTTTTATCTCAGCCCACATGACAAGCAACCGCAGCGAATCATTCCGCATTCAGGCACTTCAATTGACCGATGCCCTGCTGGTTTGGCTGGCGTTCTGGTTAGGCTGGGAAATGCGCAACTGGATGCGAGAGATTTTGGGCATGGGCGTGGAGGGAGTTGAAATCAAAGACACGATCAATTGGATGCTCTACATTGCTGTGCCGTTTACGCCTCTGGTGCTGGAACGATTCGGATTCTACGCGCAATTCCGGACTAAAACCGCTGGAAAAGCCATTGTGCAATTGGTCCAAGCTTTGGTGCTCATCGCTCTGATGGTTAGTCTGTTTGCGATTTTTGCGCAGTTGATGGATACCCGACGATTGGTTTTAGGATTCGGGTTTCTGCAAGTATTTTTTCTGTTATTCCTGCGTGACCGGATCACAACTCATTGGTTCAAACAGCAAATCCTCCAGGATTCAGCAAAAGAACGGGTCATCATCGCCGGCTCTGGCAATGAAATGGACGCGCTGCTTGCCGAACTCGATCATGAACTCATCGAAGGATGGCTGATCGTGGATAAATTTGATCTCGGTGAGCGTCCGGTGGAAGAATTGTTTGACCTCCTGAAGCGGGAATCGATCTCGAGAGCCATTTTTGCCGCCAAGGAAACGGGTTTCGACAAAGTTGCGCGAGCCGTGGAGGCATGTGAATTGCAGGGTGTGGAAGCGTGGATCGCGGCTTCGTTCATCCGCACGCAGATCGCGCGCCCCACTTTCGATGCTCTTGGCAACAAGCCGATGTTAGTCTTGCGCTCAACGCCGGAGCTATCATGGGAATTGCTTTGCAAGGGAATCATGGACCGTCTCGGCGCATCGATAATCATCCTCATGACCTTGCCGCTTTGGATCATCGCCGCCATCGGTATCCGGCTGAAAAGCCCCGGCGCTCCCGTCATGTTTTCGCAAATGCGCGCAGGCCGATATGGCCAACCGTTCAGAATGTGGAAATTCCGCACCATGGTCGCCAATGCCGAGGAACTTCTCCAAAAAATCAAAGATGAACACGGCAACCAAATGGACGGCCCAGTTTTCAAACTCGATAACGACCCGAGAATTTTTCCGTTTGGCGCACTTTTGAGAAAACTCAGCATCGATGAATTGCCACAACTCGTCAACGTGGCGCTGGGCCACATGAGTTTAGTCGGCCCGCGACCTCTGCCACTTTATGAAGTGGAAGCCTTCTCAGAAATTTCTCACCGCCGCAGATTGAGTGTGAAACCCGGCATCACTTGTCTCTGGCAGATCGGTGGACGCAACCACATCACCAGCTTCGAAGAATGGGTGAAACTGGATCTTGATTACATCGATAATTGGTCGTTGTGGCTGGACCTAACGATTCTAGTTAAAACTGTTCCATCGGTCCTGTTTGGAAAAGGCGCGAAGTGATCCAGCCGTGGACTCAATCACTCAGCGTTGAATCTGCGACCAATCGATCTGCTCTTCAGCAAACTCCTTGAGAAAACGGCTAATTTTCTCATCAGCCTCCGCCTCAGTGACATCCTTCTCGATCCACGGAAGTTTGCCATACCACATGGAAACCGAAACATATGCCCAGCGCTGATCCATCCCTCTAACCAAGCGATCTTTCATATCGATAAAAGTGCGGGCAAGGTGGTCATTGGTGATGCGGTCGTGGCCGACGAAAAAATAATAGGTCACACAATTGAACTGCGCCGCAATGGTTCCTTCTTTAGCACCTTGGATGGTCTGCACCGAGCGCAGTCTTTTCGCCTGATAGGAATTTCCATTCGCTAACTTGAGTTCGACATCACTCGAAGACGTGATCGCATGTCCCTGCGCCGGCATGCAGCGCTCAGGTCGGTGAATCGAGTTATTCAGGTCACTTCCAGATAACACAATCGACAAATCCAACCGATCCGGGATCAACTGGCCGTCTTCATTGATCTCACCCGGTCGGGCTCGCAGGCAGATCGCTTTGGCGAATTCAGTGTCCTTGCTGAGAGTTTGCAATTCCTCTTGGCTAGGCACAAATTTATCCAAAGACCAACCCGCGACCGAACCTTGAAGGTCCATTTTCACTGCCGATTGTGCGGTGTCACCCGCTTTCGGTAAAACATAGACCGCTCCCAGAGCGGAACCTAACAACAACGGTAGCCACCATGCATTCCACTTCATGAGTCAGAGATTGAGGATTGAGATTCGCCAGCGTCGGAAGTCTTGGTGACTGTCACGCGCCGCAGTTGTCGCTTGGCTTTTTTCCATGGCAAACCACCTTCCAACACAGAATGAATGAGCAATAAAAGCATCAGTGAAAATGGATAGAATAACAACAATCCAGACCAATCATGCCAAGTATTGCGCGCCCATACTGCATCGCCGTATTCAGCGATCACAAAAATCGATACCACACGCAGCGAGTTGCCGATGATGGCCAGTGGCACTGCTGCTAAAAAAAGTAGCGCTTTTTTCCACAACACCATATCCGCCACGCAAGCCCACGCGCCGGAAATCATCAACAGCGCCATCAACGAGCGAATACCACTGCAACCTTTAGCGATTTTCAGCGGCTCCCATTCTCCATTTGCCGATGAAATCATATTTCCCTGCACCACCGTATCGACCCCAAAAAGCGAGGCTCCGTGATGTGCCATGGAGGTGGCGAGCAATTGCAGTTGGTTAGTCGCTTGTTGAAAACTCGGCAGCGGAATGGCTAACCAAAAAAAGAAAAATGGCAAAAATAAAATCTTAGCCACTCGGCCACCCCAAAAATACCATGATGTCCCCCACAACAAAATCGGCAGCGCGCCCATCGCGACCCGCGGTTGCAGTGTGCGATACGCCGCCGCATAAAGTAAGGCACCTAGCAGAACCACTGCCAATCCCCACAAGCTCCCGTTGCCTGCGGCCATCTTCAAGGCCTTGAACCGATGCACCACCAAACCCGCGATGATCAGCGGAAAAAGGAACCCGTGTTCATAGTCGTTTTCGTCATTCCATGCGCTCCAGATCCATGTCAGTGCCGATTGCGTGCGAGCCGCTCCGTAGCGAAGCTCAAATCCATAGAACCAGATTAAAATGAACACCGAAAAAATCAACGGCCCCCAATACGCACGTTTCACCGACTCTTCCCCCTGAAACTCCAGCCTGCCGATGGTGGGCTCACTTGTAGGTAATGACATAGTTAGATGAATTGTGGGAGGTTTTGTGAGCAAAGTATTGCCGACCGACCCATCACTGTCAACAATCCCCTGCACTGCCGCCATCTCGATCTTACTGCCTATGAAAATCATCAGTGGAACCGCCCATCGTTCGCTCAGCGAGCGCATCGCTCAAAGCCTAGAGCAACCCCTTGCCGATGTGCAGGTTACCGCCTTTCCGGACGGTGAGACGTTTGTTAAAATCAATGAAAACATCCGCGGTGAAGATGTCTTCATCATCCAACCGAGTTGCCCGCCAACCAATCATAACATCATGGAACTGCTGATCATGGTGGATGCAGCACGCCGCGCCAGCGCCGAACGCATCACCGCCGTGATGCCATTTTTCGGCTACGCCCGCCAAGACCGCAAAGATCAACCACGCGTTCCGATCACTGCCAAACTGGTGGCCAATCTGCTCACCTCAGCCGGTGTGAATCGCGTCCTAACAATGGATCTTCACGCGCCGCAAATCCAAGGGTTTTTCGATATCCCGGTGGATCACCTTTACGCCAAGTCCGTGCTGATCAGCCATCTCCGCGAACGCCACCCCGACACTTCTAACTTAACTGTCGTCTCCCCTGATGTCGGCGGCGTTAAAATGGCGCGCGCCTACGCAGACGCCCTCGGCGCAGAACTCGCCATCGTCGCCAAGCACCGCGTCAACGCCACCCGCGTCGAGGCCATGAATGTCATCGGTGATGTCGAGGGCAGAGATGTTCTGTTAGTGGATGACATGACCGAAACTGCCGGAACTCTCGTCGCAGCAGCGGAAATCCTCCACAAACACGGTGCCCTGCGGATTTTCGCCGGAGTTTCCCACGCCATCCTCGGAGAAATGGCGCACCAGCGGCTCTCTGCATCATCCATCGAGGAAATGATCACCACCGACTCCGTCCCGCAAGCCGCTGGCCCAAAAGTGCAAGTCGTCGGCATCGCCCCGCTGTTAGGTGAAGCGATCCGCCGCATCCACGACGGTCATTCGATCACTTCGCTTTTCACGATTTGAGCCAAGCTGAGTTTTAGTCACACAAAAATTTAGTCGCTAGTCAGCCCAGAACCGATCGCCTTGTCACCATTCAATTGCTTATAATTTGTTTAAATTATTGATTATTAGTGCCTTATGAGTTGTTGACACATAGATCAAATGGAATTAGTTTAAATCAGCCATGAGACAAATCACTTCAGACTTCTTGACTCCTTCCTCATCGTTTCTTGTCGGGGTTGGATCCGCTTTTTCATTAGCGGGAAACTACTTTGAATTCAATGGTTCACGCACACCTGCCGAGGCTGATGCCCGAGCACTCCGCTCGGACTGGCGGCTAATTGGACAGGACATCGCCACCACGCTCGTGCGTGAGCGAATCGAGCATCTTCCCGAATGCGCTGCGAAATGAGCGAAAAAGTAGAGAAAAGCGAACTCAGGCAGGTCTTTCATCAGTCAGATCCAAAATGGTGGGCGTCGCTGAAGGATGAAGATCGAAACAAGATTCTAAAGAATGTTTCGGCTGCGGTTTCTACTATTACCTATCAGCAAAGCACTAGCGTCTATTCCGGCCCGATTCCGAGTCCAGATATGCTAGATGCTTACAATTCAATTATGCCGAATGGCGCGGACCGCATCATGAAAATGGCAGAATCTCAATCCAATCATCGGATAAAATTGGAGGCAATGACTGTTGTTAGTCAGAACAAGCAGGGAGAGAGAGGGCAGGTCTTCGCTTTAATTTCTGTCGTCGCGTTGATCGTAGCGGGTATATGGGCAACCAGCATGAGTCAAACTGCTGTCGCCATCACTATCTTCGGCACCACGGTTCTTGGCATGGGTGGTGTCTTTGCTTATGGGAAATATGCCATGAGGCGAAGTCTTACCAAGAAAGCGCAGGACGCCTGATTCATTTAGGCGTTAAGGGAAGCCTAATTGCTTCAAATTAGAACACCCCCGATTTCCCCCTGCCTTGACAAGGTGCGGATTTGCAAGTGTGGTTGCATTTCCAACATGACCCCCAACAAGCCTTCCCAGGAACATCCGCTCGCTAACATTCTGATCAATGTGCTGATCCCAGTACTTTCGCTCAGCTACCTCAGCAAAGATCCAGTCTTCGAAGAATCTATCGGAAAAACAGCAAGACTCTGGCACATCGGGCCGACTAACGCGCTTCTCGTCGCCCTTGCATTCCCGATCGGTTATGGCATCTGGCACTTCGTAAAAACCCGCAAGCCGAATTTCTTCTCCGCACTCGGACTTTTTTCGGTGCTGCTGACAGGCGGCCTAACCATTTATCTCTGGAACAAAGACGGCACGGTGAAACCCCACGCTGATGTGCTTTTCGGCCTCAAGGAGGCTTCTATCCCACTCATTCTCGGGCTGGCTGTGATCGGCTCTCACTACACCGCCACGCCGTTGCTGCGCGTTTTTCTCTACAGCGACACACTTTTTGACATCCGAAAAATCGAAGGTCATGTCGAGCAATCGAACCAGCGTGACCAATACGAAAAAATTCTTTTTCAAGCCACGCTGTTATTTGCAGCCTCATTTTTCATCAGCACACTGATGAACTTCGGGCTGGCGATGTATTTCCTCGGTGACCTCGACCACACCGCAGCGAATGCGCGAGAACTCTTCAACGCACGAATCGCCAAACTCACCGGCTGGGGATTCGCAGTGATCGGCGTACCGATCCTCGTTTTCTTGTTCTTCACGCTGCGCCGGCTGCTCAAGGGCCTCAGCAAACTCACCGGATTGACCGATGAGGAAATGATGTTGCCGCGCTGAAAAAAACTCAATCGACCAAATGATCGACGCGCTGGGCGAGCTCGATGTCGAGATCGGTCACGCCGCCCGCATCATGAGTGGTGAGTTTCAAGGTGACCTTGGTGTGACGAATGATGATGTCGGGGTGGTGCTGGGCTTCCTCAGCAATCTCGGCGAGATCATTCACGAAGTCGATCGCGTCATTGAATTCCTCGAACTCAACGGTGCGAGTGATGGTGTTTTTTTCAAGCTCCCACTCTGGACATTTTTTAAGTGCGGTGCGGAGTTCTGCGGCTTCTAGAAGTTCTGACATGTTTTGATACGGGATAAATGAATACTGGCGGAAAACTTTCCGGGACGAGAATGTTGCTTTCGTTTTGAACTTGGCAAGTCCCTTTCCGCATTCTTGAAAATCTTCGGATTGATTTCAGAGGAAATCCCCTTAAATTCTCGGGTCTTATGAAAACACTCATCACCGCATTTTTCGCCGCCATCCTGCTTGTGTCCTGTGCCCCGTCCACTCCACAGGCTCGCATTCAGGCGAAACCTCAGATGTATGAAGCACTCGACACCAAACACCGGGCGTTGGTAGAACGCGGCGAAATCACCCGCGGCATGTCGCCAGACGCCGTCTATCTCGCTTGGGGAACACCAAGCAACACGTTCATGGGTTCCTACAAAGGAAAAAACAGCGAGCGCTGGGACTACACCGCGTCCCAACCGATCTACACCAGCAATTTCTACGGCGGCTACGGCTCTGGTTACGGTGGATATCGTGGCCACGGAAGATACCGCCAATCCGGCCTCGGCCTCGGATTCGGCCCAGAAATCGCCTACGTCCCGAGCCACCTCGCCACCGTCTGGTTCATCGACCGCAGTGTCGATTCGTGGGAACGGCGCAGGTAAACTCACCGATTTTTTCAGTAATCTCTTGCTTGCCAATTCGAAGAATCCAGCAATGCTCCCGCCATCCTCATCCACTATGAATTTGAAATCATCCCTCGCCATCGTCACAGCCCTAACTGCTGCTATCGTCCTTCCATCCTGCACTAACGGCATCCGCGGATCAGGGCTAGCCGCCTATCATGCATACGACCTGCCGACTAAACTGCCGAAAAATCAGAGCAACGTCCGCGTCAAAGTATCGGTCAGCAAACAACGCGTGTATGTGAAAGAAGGCGACACCATGCTGCTAGCCATGCCGGTTTCAGTCGGTGCACCCGGATCATCCACCCCAAAAGGAAATTTCACGATTTTCAAAAAGGAAGCCAAACACCGCGCGAATACCCACGGCTACGCCTACAGCGGCAATAACATCGTCCAGACCTTCCTCTCTAAAAAGCGCCCCGGTTGGTTGTTCAAAGGCACGCCGATGCCATACTGGTGCGAGTTCAAAGCGAACTACGGATTCCACACCGGCTGGGTCAAACACCAACCGTGCACCCACGGATGCATCCGCATGCATGAAAATCTATCACCGAAATTCTACCGCCTCGTGAAAATTGGCACACCCGTCAATATCGCATACTCGCAACCCGAAGACAGCACCGTGAGCATCCCGCTTTCACCCGATGCTGGCCCGCTGCCAGATTACAATCTCTCGACTTACATCACGGACGGCTACTTCAAACAGCACAAGACTCCGACATACCAATAATCGATTCTCCCAATCTCAATAAAGCCTCCGCACCCCCCGTGCGGGGGCCTTTTTTTGCAGTGATCAGACTGAACGCCAAATCGCCGCCGAGAAATATCATCTCTTCTTTGGAACAATTTTGACAAATCCCTGCCTCTCGCTAGCCTCCGCGCGACTTCCCGCATCCCGACATGAACACGCTCCGCACATTTACCACCGGCTCCGGCACCGAAGGCCATTTCCATTCTCTGCCTGCCCTCGCCGAACAAGGTTATCCAAATCTCTCGAAACTTCCTGTTTCTATCCGAATCGTGCTAGAGTCTCTGCTCCGCAACAACGACGGACTCAAAGTCTCTAACAAAGATATCCACAACCTCGCAAACTACAATGCCAAGTCCCCCGGCGATTATGAAATTCCCTTCGTGGTCGCGCGCATCGTGCTGCAAGACTTCACCGGAGTTCCATTGTTAGTCGATCTAGCAGCCATGCGATCCGCCGTCCATGCGATGGGCAAGGACGCAAAAATGATCGAGCCACTCGTGCCCGTGGATCTCGTCGTGGACCACTCGGTGCAAGTCGATTACGCCGGAACCGGCGCATCGTTAGAAAAAAACCTCGACCTCGAATTCCACCGCAACCGCGAACGCTACGAGTTCTTAAAATGGGGCGAGCAAGCCTTCGATACTTTCAAAGTCGTGCCTCCCGGCATCGGCATCGTCCACCAAGTGAACCTCGAATACATCGCAAAATGCGTGCTCGAGAAAAACGGCGTCTTTTACCCAGACACGCTGGTCGGCACGGACTCGCACACCACCATGATCAATGGCCTCGGCGTCGTCGGCTGGGGTGTCGGCGGCATTGAAGCAGAAGCCGGGATGCTCGGCCAACCAGTGACTTTCCTCGTTCCAGAGGTCGTCGGCGTTTACCTAACCGGCGAACTCGCCACCGGCGTCACCGCCACCGACCTCGTCCTGTTAGTCACCGAGTTGCTGCGCAAAACCAAAGTCGTCGGCAAGTTCGTCGAGTTCTACGGGCCCGGCGCGAAGGCACTCTCGCTGCCAGACCGCGCCACCATCGCGAACATGGCCCCCGAATACGGTGCGACCATGGGATTCTTCGGCATCGACGAAATCACCACCGGCTATCTCGAAGGCACCGGACGCCCGCCAGAACTCTGCATCACCGTCGAGAACTACTACAAAGCGCAAGGCCTCTGGGGCATCCCAACCGATCGCGACGCGCTCGAATTCTCACAGATCGTCGATCTCGATATCTCGACCGTAAAACCCGGCGTCGCCGGACCCAAGCGCCCGCAAGACCGCATCGAAATTGAATCTCTGAAACAAAAATGGGCATCGTTGCTCACCGCCCCTGCTCCTGATGGTTATAACAAACATCGCGTTCTCGGCTCCACCGAGCCGCTCGATTTGCCACCATCTCTCGACAGCGTGCCAGACGAAACCATCGGCGTTGGCCGCGCATTCGGTGCAGAAGTCGGCGTGATCACCGAACCTAACGAAACGCCTTCCTATCCACTATGGGAAGTCACCGTCGATAGCAAAGACGGCATCAAAGACACCATCACTCACGGCTCAGTCCTGATCGCCGCGATCACCAGTTGCACTAACACCAGTAACCCAAGTGTGATGCTCGCCGCCGGACTGCTCGCCCAAAAAGCCAATGCCAAAGGCCTAACCGTGAAACCATCGGTGAAAACTTCACTCGGCCCTGGTTCGCGAGTCGTCACCGATTACCTCAACAAAACCGGCCTCCAAGCCGAGCTCGACCAACTCGGTTTCCAAACCGTCGGCTACGGCTGCACCACCTGCATCGGCAACTCCGGCCCACTCGATGCCGGCATCGAAGACATCGTGAAATCCGAGGACATCATCGCCGCCTCCGTTCTCTCAGGTAACAGAAACTTCGAAGCGCGTGTCCACCAATCGATCAAGGCGAATTTCCTGATGTCGCCGCCGCTCGTCGTCGCCTTTGCCATCGCGGGCACCATCGATATCGACATGGAAAACGAACCGCTTGGCTACGGTTCGGACGGTCATCCGGTTTTCCTAGCAGACATCTGGCCAACCTCCGCTGAGATCGAAACCGCGATGAATTCCTCGCTCAAACCGGATGTTTTCCAACGCCTCTACACCGGTTTCGCCGACCAAAATCCGAAGTGGAACAGCATCAAATCTTCCACTGGCAACGTGTACGAATGGGACCGCGAATCAACCTACATCCAAGAACCACCTTTCTTCGACGGCTTCTCCCCCGCCCCGCGCGACATCGAGGAAATCCACGGTGCCCACCCACTCGGCATCTTCGGTGATTCCGTCACCACCGACCACATCTCACCCGCCGGAGCGATCAAAAAAGACAGCCCAGCCGGACGTTTCCTCGGAGAAAAAGGCGTCGATTTCGCCGACTTCAATTCCTACGGTTCGCGTCGTGGCAACGACCGCATCATGACCCGCGGCACCTTCGCCAACGTCCGCATCAAAAACCTAATGGTCCCCGGCACCGAAGGCGGAGTCACTCAAATCAACGGTGAAACTCAGGCCATCTACGACGCCGCCGCGACCTATCAGAAAGCCGCAACCCCCACCATCATCCTCGGTGGCGAGGACTACGGCATGGGCTCCAGCCGCGACTGGGCCGCCAAAGGCACCAGCCTGTTAGGAGTCAAAGCCGTCATCACCAAATCCTTCGAGCGCATCCATCGTTCGAACCTCGTCGGCATGGGCGTGCTGCCATGCAACTTCGTGGACAAGGCAGACTACGACAAAGTCAAAGACCTCGCCGACGCCACCTTCGATCTCATCGGAATTTCTAACGACCTCAAGCCGATGCAGCAAGCTACGCTCAAAGTCCATCCCGCCAACGGCACGAGTTTCGACATTCCCGTCATCGTCCGCATCGATACTCCGGTGGAAAAAGACTACTACCGCGCCGGCGGCATCCTGCCCTACGTGCTTGCCCAGATCCTCGGCTGAAAACTGTATTTTCGACTAGTGGTTCACCTCATCACTAGCAGTTCTTGCAACAATCCCCGCTATTTTTTGACCGGAAACCGCGCCAACAATCAAGGTGGGAATGCGTGGCCCGCGCGTTTGTTCACGCAAAACTCGGCAGCTTGCTATTGCACTCGGAAAAGCCCTTGGCTAGCGTCGCTGCGTGATTCGCCCCGTCGATGCCGTCATTGAATTTTTAACCGCCGAGCAGGCCCGTGGCACCAGCCACATTCTGCTAGATAAAGGTGCGAAAGAAGGACTGCGTGATTTATACCGCCGCAGTCAGACCAGCTCAAAACCCGCCGCGCTGGCGCCGGTTTCCACCCCACCGGCAAAAGCCAGCGCCGCCATTCCAAGTCACCTAACCATCGAGGGCTCGTCCAAGGCAGAACAACTCGCATCCCTGCGCAAGCAGGCCGAAGCTTGGCCAGCCGCCAAAGCTCTCGGCACCTTGCGCGAAACCATGGTTTTCGCCACCGGAAACCCGGATGCCGCGATCATGCTTGTGGGCGATGCCCCCGGCTACGAGGAGGAAAAAAAGGCCGAGCCATTCGTCGGTCCCGCGGGACAAAAACTCAACGACATCCTCAAAGCGATGGGCCTTTCCAGAGACAGCGTTTATATTTCCAACATCGTCAAATTTCGTCCGTCCACTCCACGCCAGACCACGAACAATCGCAAACCCGACGCGGATGAAATCGCCGTTTGCATGCCGTTCATTCGCGCCGAGATCAACATCGTCCGCCCCGCTTGCATCATCGCGCTGGGCAGCGTGGCTGCTGAGGGATTGTTAGGAAAGACCAACCAGATCAACACCATGCGCAGCTCATGGCACGAGTTTGAGGGCATTCCCGTGCGTGTCACCTATCACCCGAGTTATCTCTTGCGCAGCGATGCGAATCTCTCGGTCAAGCGCCAAACATGGGAGGACATGCTCGCGGTGATGGAGCGCCTAGAAATGCCAATCTCAACAAAACAACGCGCCTACTTCCTGCCCAAGAGCTAACTGCTTCCACTCTAACGTTCCAGCGTTTTCTCTCCTAAAATGCTCATCGCCTGTGGCAGACGCTTGCGCCGTAGTCCATACTGTCTAACCGCATGGCGTTGGAGATGAGCCGCCGCATCCTCAATGTCGTCGGTGAAAAAAATCAAATCTGGATCATCGGGACTGATCATCCCCTCGTCGGCCATTTTATAAACAAAGTCCATCAGCGGCTGCCAGTATTCCTTACCCATTAGAATGATAGGAAACATTTTGAGCTTGCCTGTTTGGATGAGCGTCATGGTTTCAAACATTTCATCGAGCGTGCCCGCCCCACCCGGAAGTACGATAAAGGCATATGAATACTTCACTAAAATCACCTTGCGGGTGAAGAAATACCGCATCGTCACCGAACTCTGCACGTAAGGATTGAGTTCCTGCTCAAAAGGCAGCTCGATGTTTACCCCAATCGAGCGCCCACCAATTTCAAAAGCGCCCTGATTGCCCGCCTGCATGATGCCCGGACCACCACCCGTTAGAACCGTGAACCCCAAGCGTGCGCAGGCAGCACCCATCTGCCGCGCCATTTCATAATACTGTGTGCCCGGTCGCGTCCTGGCCGAACCAAATATTGTTACGCATGGCCCGGCAAAATGCAGCTTACGAAATGCTTTAAGCAAATCTCTGCCGACGCGAAATAAGGTGGCGAAATTGTGTAATCGCGAGCTAGGCCCTGAAAGAAAGCTCTGATCCGCCGTTTCCAGCTCAAATAAATCCTGCTGGCGGATTTCCTCCTCAGTCAACTGGTGTTCCTCCCCCACCTCGGGAAGCTTCGGACAATCGTTTGAATTCATAACTGGCTATGCTAACCGTTATTTTTAAAAAATGCGAACTTGAGATTCACCGCAGCTTGAGGCCATGGCGTTGCCAAAAGGCGACGAGTGAGGCCCTTGAGCCATTGAAAACATTGCGTTCTGCTGGACTTGCTAGATTGCCAAAATACGTGCTGAAACGATAGCTGCCATGCGAGTAAACCTTGGGCCGTGAGCGTCCACGTTCCCAATCCACGCCGCCGTATTGCCACAGGCTCCAAGTGGACCAGACGTTGTATTGTTTCGCCAATCCGTGAGCCGTCACTGGCGGACCATAACCGCCGCCGGGATCGCCATCGTGCGAGTAGAGCGCGGCCCAGTAAGGCGAGCGGCGGAGCTTGGCTTTGACCGCTGGGCTGGTACCACCTAACAATTGCCGCAAGTGCACGCTGTTTTCCAGATAACTCACTGGAACCACTCCGGTTCGCGCTTCTACGCGATCAAGAAAACGAATGATATCGGATAGACGTGACTTCGCATCGAAGTCAGCGCAGAGAAGAAGCGACGGAGCATTCCATGTGCGACTGCGTGCGAGGGATTGAGCACGGTTCACGAATTGATCGGCTTGGACCACTGCGTCCACGTGATTTTGGAGTCGGTAATAAATGCCTGGCAGCATCCCTACGCGGTCGGCTGAGGCGACAAAAGCCGCGCACTTTTCATCAAGCACGCCGCCTTTTCCGGCGCGGGCGATCAAGCCGCTGGCACCATTGGTCCGGAGCGCTGACATATCGTATTGCGTAAACGTGGCTCCGGCACGTTGGCGTTCCTTGGGATCATAAGCGGAGACATTAATGATTTGTGTTAGTCCGCCGCCACTGTTGGGTTTGGTGGAAACGTATTGCTTCGAGATGCATTGGGTGAGCAGCAGGCAGGAGAGGATGAGCAGATATTTCATGACAATGTTTGAGGCATGTTGATATCCTCCAAATTTCCACCGGGGTCAATCAGAACTCTGCCAAAGGTTGCGCAAGCGGTGAAATTCCGTATTCATGAGCTTGGCAAACGGATTCGGTGTCTTCATGCTCACCGTATGTTTGACACTGCCCGTTACGATGGCCGCATGCCTTACCGGCGCTGCGGGGATTCTGGCATTCTATTGCCTGCGATCTCGCTGGGATTCTGGCACAATTTCGGTGCAGTGGATGATTTCGAGGAAGCCCGCCGCATCATGCGTCGCGCCTTTGACCGCGGGGTCACCCATTTTGATCTCGCTAACAACTATGGCCCACCCTTCGGCTCCGCCGAGGAAAACGTCGGTCGCATTTTGGTGAGTGACTTTGTTTGTCACCGCGACGAACTGTTCATTTCTACCAAAGCGGGACATGATATGTGGAATGGACCTTACGGCAAAAATGGCTCGCGCAAGCATCTGTTAGCATCACTTGACCAATCCCTCAAACGCCTGCGGCTCGATTATGTGGATGTTTTTTACTCCCACTGCCCAGATCCCGATACTCGGTTAGAAGAAACGATGTCTGCTCTGGCCACCGCAGTGCAAAGTGGCAGGGCGCTGTATGCCGGACTATCAAAATACCCGCTCAAACGGCTGAAAAAAGCCGTGAAAATTCTGCAAGATATGGGTGTCCGCTGCCTGATCTATCAGCCGCCATATTCAATTCTCCAGCGGGAATACGAAGCGGATGGCATTCTCGATTGGTTGCAAGACGAAGGCATTGGCTGCATTGCATTTAGCCCGCTCGCACAGGGCATGCTCACGCCAAAGTATTTTGATGGCATTCCCGAAGATTCCCGCGCGGCCAAGCCGGAAGGATTTTTGCAGGCAGATCAGGTCATCGCTCAACAGGAAAAAATCCGCGCACTTGGTTTGTTAGCAGAAGCGCATGACACATCACTCCATCATCTAGCAATTCGCTGGGTCCTGCGTTCGCAGCAAGTGACATCCGCATTGATCGGCGTGAGAAATGTGGCTCAGTTAGATGACACGCTCGATGCACTGCACGCACCAGCACCGGATGACGCATTGCTAGATGCCATCAATGCAATCGCTCCGGCGAAACTGTAGATTTATCCTGTAAAGGAAAATGGAATTGATAAAGCGGCTTTCATCACCACGGATTTCACGGATTTTAACGGATTTCACGGAGAATATATTTGTGTTCTAT
>ENA-OFCF01000370-OFCF01000370.1-metagenomes-genome-assembly--contig:-NODE-370-length-20105-cov-3.963591_pt1 | contig 20105 bp, 15 predicted proteins | sample MGYA00153387_OFCF01 | MGnify analysis MGYA00153387
GGGGGCGTTCCCGCCCCCGCCCCTCACAGACCCGGACGTGCAGATTTCCCGCATCCGGTTCTTCGCGCAGCAGGTTCGCTCGCGGTGGTGTCCGTGTATTGATGAACGATCCGTGGGCTCGGTAAGGGGTGGGAGGAGAGCAGACGCTCAAAACGCTTCCATCTGTTTTGATTGCCTCTCGTTCGATGTGCCAACCAATAATGCCAGATGCGCTGTACCGCGTGGGCATACCATCGAATGCGACGGCCATTTCCGGTGATCCCACATATCCCTGCCCTCAACCACTTGTCGATCATCCTACGAACTACACCATCCGTGACTCTCTGGTCGAGAAATCCTCTCAGCCAACGATGGTCAATCGTGTCGAAGTATTGCCGAATGTCGACATCCAGGATCCAGTGAAGCCTGCAGCGCATGATCTGGCTGCGGAGTTCGCGGAGAGCCTGGTGTGCCGACCGTCCGGGTCGAAACCCGTAGGAGTGCGGTCGGAAATCCGCCTCGTATATCGGCTCAAGCAACAACAAGAATGCTCGCTGTGCCACCTTGTCTTCGAACGTCGGGATTCCGAGTGGACGAGTAGCGCCATCAGCCTTGGGGATATGCACCCGTCGCACCGGCGGAGCCTTGTACTGTCCCGACTTGATGCGATCCAGGAGGCTTTGTAAGTTCACCTCCAGGTCCGCTGAATAGTCAGCAGCCGTTTGCCCGTCGACGCCCGGGGCGCCATCCTTCCGCGTCAGGTGATACGCGTACCGGAGCCATTCAGTATCGATGAAGTGGTTCAACGAGGTGAACACCCTCGCTGGAGTCGTCCTCGCCAGCGCGGCTATCCGCGCCTGTTTCGTGGACACGCTTTCGGGCCTCAGCATGGTGCCCGCCGTGTTTCCCAAGCGCGTTTCTGCTGACGCGGTGCGCCCCTTCCCTCCACTGGGTCCCCTTGAGCAGAGTTCCCCAGTTTCTCCGGTACTATGAGTGCACTACGACTTCCCGACGCCGATACCCGGTTGCTTATGATTTCGCTTCCGGGTCCCACATATTGCTCCCATGTTCGCTCCCATACAGCAGGAGCACTCTGCACGGGCCTGGTCCGTTCGGGTGCCGAGGACCGTTGCGGCATCTCACATGTGGCGACGGCGGGATCTCCCAGGTTCCTGGACGATCCTTCCTGTACCTTTGCCCTGTTCTCCGACCCCGGCCGAGTTCGACTGTCCTCGCATGACGGACCGTAGAATGCTGCCCCCGCATCCAACAAAACGGAGGCCTCAGCAAAGCTTATGTCGAGGCTCAATCGCACGGCTTCAGTACTCGCTGTCTACGCTTCACGATGCACGTTGCCGTACACCATGCAAGACTCGCTTCCGGCTGGCTGCTGACCTTTACCGGAGGGGATTCGAACCCCTTGGATCGTTTTGAAAGGTTTCTGATTTCGTTCTCCTCTCCCAGATTTTCCTGGCGCTAGCTGGGCAAAGCTCCTCGCCCGCGTCTTCGCGCAGGGCATCACCCGCTGCCGAACTTGCGGCGGCCGCATGCGTGTCCTCGAGGTCGTCTCCGACCCAGGGCGCCATCGCCCGCATCCTGCACGGCGCCCGCGCTCCGCCTGCACCTCCTCCTCCCGGCCAGCTCCTGTTGCTCCCCTGACCGCGCGCCGCTCCGTACTCACCCTCGCCCCCAAATTCCCGCTTTGAACCGCTTAAGCCCTGGGGCCGAATCATCTCGGCCGAGAGCAGACCTGCGCCACGCGGCGGGCCGGTTTCGGGCTTGCCCCGAGGGGTCGCGTCGCGCCATCCTCTGCCCTTGACCGCCGCTCGCCGAACCCTGCTCCTCTCCCTGCTCCACGCAATCGCCGGGTGCGGCGGCGGCATCGAATCGGCGACGCAGGGCCAACCGCCCGGCGGGAGCACGACCGGCAGCGAGGCCGGCAGCGAGCCGGTCCCGACCTCCGGCGGCGCGGGCACCACGGGCGACGAGCCCGCCCCGACGAGCACCACCACCACCACGACCACCACTGCCGCCACGGAGGACCCGAGCAGCACGGGCGGCGAGCCGGCGCCGCACGTCGAGATCGCCGGTGACGCGCTGCGCATCGACGGGGTCCCGACCTTCCTCTACGGCGGCGACCTGCACTACTTCCGGGTCCGCGACTCTGACTTCGACGCCGCCAAGACCCGGGCGATGTGGGCCGACACGCTGGACGCGATGCAGGCGGCGGGCATGAACATGGTCAGCACATACGTGCCGTGGGACTATCACAGCCCGGCGCCGGATCAGTACGACTTCACCGGTGCGCGCGACCTCGGGGCGTTCCTCGAGCTGGTGTGCGGCCGCGGAATGCACGTGGTCTTCAAGCCAGGCCCGCTGATCACCGGCGAGTGGCCGCGCGGGTTCGGCACCTTCGGCGCGGTCCCGCAGTGGTTCAAGGACATGCACCCGGAGGCGCTCGTGCGCGACGCCAAGGGCGGGTTATGGACCTACTCGCCGACCAACGACGCCAGCCAGCGCCAGCCGAGCTACCTGCACCCGACCTACCTCGCCGCGGTGAAGGCCTGGTACGCGGCCGCCTTCGCGGTCGCTCGCCCGTACCTCGGCGGCTGCATCGTCGCGGTGCAGGTCGACAACGAGACCAACCTGTACTGGGGCGACCGCTACGGCGGCGTCGACTACTCGGACACCGCGCTCGCGTTCTACCGCGATTTCCTGCAACAAAAGTATGGTGATATCGCCGCGCTCAACGCCCGTTACAAGGCCGCGCACGCGAGCTTCGCCGCCGTGGCGCCGCCGACCGGCAAGCCCGGCGGCGGCGCGGACGAGTGGCCGAAGAACCCGTGGTACGCGGACTGGTACTGGGCCGGGCAGGCGTACGCCGGGGCCTACCTGGCGGCGCTCCAGGCGATGATCGTCGCCGAGGGCTTCGCCCCGCCGGCGGCCCTGCACTTCACCAACGACTCGCCGTTCACCCTGCTCTTCGACGACTTGCCGCTGCGCAACGTGCTCGTCCACGACGGCCCGACCAAGAACGCGATCGGCGTCGCCGGCCTCGACCTCTACCCCAAACAGTTCACCACCAACGATCATCTCCAGGACCAGCCGTTCCAGGCCGACTATTTCACCCGCCTGTACGACCACTTCGGCGACCTCGCCACCGGGCCGCAGGACTTCAGCTACGCCGCCGAGCTGCAGGGCGGGTTCTACGCCTACCCGGTCCTCGGCCACCCGAAGGTCGCGCCCGAAGCCACCGACCAGCTGCTCGCGCGCACGATCGGCCGCGGCCTCAAGGGCGGCAGCTTCTACGTGATGCGCGACGGCCTCAACCTCGACAACTCGAAGTACGACTATTTGGCCGCGCTCGCCGCCGACGGCAGCAAGACCCCCCGCTACGACGTGATGGCCCGCTGGGGCGCGTTTCTCCAGCAGCGCGGTCAGGACCTGCTCGGCGCGCGCGAGGTCACCGACCGCGTGCTCGTGCTCGCCAATGGCCTGTACGCCGCGCCCCAGGGCGGGCTGACCGACGACCTCCAGCGCCTCTACACCATGGAGATGCCGGCCCTGTTCGGCTGGCTGGTCCACGCGGGCTTCAACCCGGTCGTGCGCGACGCTCGTCTTACCTCCGCGGACGAGCTCGCCGAGTTCGACCTCGTCTTCTATCAAAACCCCGACTTCATCGACGACGCGACCGCCGGGCGGCTCGCCGAATACGTGGCCGGCGGCGGGACTCTGGTCCAGCTGCTGTGGCCCGGCCAGCGCGGCGCCGACTTCGTGCCGACCCCCGCCTCGACGCACCTGTCGATGACCCTGTTCCCCGGGGTCGCGTCCGGGCAGTGGACATGGCTCGGGCCGTCGCGCGCGGGCCCGGTCAACGCCGACTTCACCGGGTATCAGGGCGAGCTCACCAGCTACTGGTACGAGAGCTTTTGGGAGGCGCCGGACGGCCCGTCCTTTTCGCCGTTCCTGTGGGAGCACACCGAGCCGTTCGGCGACAACGGCGACGTCGTCGGATACATCTCCGACGACGCGGATGGCCGACGGATCTTCGTCGGCGCCAATATGTGGGCCCGCTATAACCAGGACGACTATTACACGCTCGCGGTCGAGGAGCTGCAACACAGCCGCGCGCTGGCCCGCTTCATCGCCGACCAGGCCGGCGTCTCTCCGGCCGTCCGCGCGACCGGGATCCGGCACCTCGCGTGGGCCCGCCGCAGCGCCGACGCGCTCTACCTGTTCGTGATCAACGACAACGCCGCGGCTGGCCCGGTTCACATCGAGCTGCGAGACGCCGCCGCGCTACAGCTCGACCCCGCGGCGAGCTACGCCGTCCGTGAGGCGCTGCACGGCGTGGAGCTCGGCTCCGCGTCCGGCCAGGCCCTGCTCGCCGACGGCGTGACCGTACAGCTCGCCGCGCTGGCGACCGCTGTCGTGGTCGTGACGCCGCGCTGAGGCCCGCCTTGAGCGCTCGCGCGATGACGACCCACTTGCGCGGTACACCAACAAGGATGGGAGCCGATCAACGCTATCCCTCCGCCGCGGCCATGAGATTCGCGTGGCGTACCTGCGCGACTGCCTGCGCCTCCTGGACCATGCGCGCGCGCAACTCGTCCGAGGCCATGCGTGGCTTGAGCAGCTTGAGCGCCACCTCGATCCCGAGCTGATCATCGGTGCCAGACCGTCGACACCGTCAACTTCGACGCGGCCCTCGCCTCCGGTCTGCGCGCGAGTCGCTTCGACCGGCCCATACCAGGCTGCGTCCGCGCGATCGCCCGCGACGCGAAGGATGTACCGGCCCCGCTGTGGCGCCGGGCCGTGCTCGCCGCCTGCGCCGCGGAGCGTCCACCCGCCGACGCCAACGCCGCCGTGCGCGCCGCAGCGAAGTGGTCGCAGGACCAGTTCGGCCTCGAGTTCGTACGCCTGCGCGGCGGAGGCACCATCGATACGGCGTTACGCGCCGCGCTCACCGAGCTGCTCACCGCCGGCCAGGTCCGCGAGCAGGCCGGCAAGCTACGAACCGGGTGACGGACCGCCGGGTGTCGCGGTCGAAGCCAGGCCGAGCAGCGTCTGGACGAACGCCTGGACCGACTGGATCCGCGGAAGCGCCGCGATCGCGGCCGCGTCGAGCCAGCGAGGCAATACGAAGATACCGCAGCGAGGCGGACCGGGCGCGACCTCACCTCCGACGACCGGCCAGTTCGCGGGCCTCGGCACGGTGCGCAGTCGCTGGCGCAGGGCGGCATGGCGTTGCACCGGCGGCACGTGGTCGTCAGCGTCGAGCACGACCGCCACGCTGTCGAGCGTGACTTTGTAGGAGGCGCGCCAGGAATTCGACGTCGTGCGGACCCTCGACCAGGATATAGTCCGTGAGCGCGGGCTGGACGTGAGGCTCTCGAGCGAGCTGACGTCCACCGGGAACATCCAGAACACGTTGTCGATTCGATCGACGCTGTTGCTGCCGATGTCCCGCCGATCCGCGACAGAGATCCACCGCATCGGACTGAGCGGGTCGCAGCACAGCTCAAACGCCTCCAGCACGCTGGTCTTGCCGCAGTTGTTACCGCCGACGAGGATATTGAGCCGACCGAAGCCCGCGAGCCGTAGCCCGCGAAGCCCGCGAAAGCGAAGGATGTCCAGGCTCTCGAAGGGCAGCACTGGACCGGAAAGTACCACGGCACCCGCAGGGTGCTCCAGCCCCGTGCGCCGCTCCGGACCTGCGCTCCCTGCCGTGATGCAGCGAATGCTGCGACGGCATGCGACCAGGCCGACCCGCTTGTTTGGGAGCAGCGCTCCACAGCGGCGGTCGGGTCCCGCGCCGGCAATGAAGGTGGACAGGTGGACATACAGGCCAAGGTCGCTGCGAAATCGCTGGACCGTGAACACGCCCGCATGCCGCGGCTCCACGGAGGTGAGGCCGTGGCGCTCCTTCACCGCCCAACTCATCGAGAGCGAACACTGCGCGGGGTCGGAGGGTGGCGCACGAGGCCTAGCCGCCGAGTTGCTTCTTCGATCGATAAATCGACCCAGGAATCTCGAGTTTCAAACGTAAGTGGGGCCTCCCAATCCAAACGAACGGCAGCCCCCTCGAGCGGCACATTCAACCCGGGAAACGCCTCCCACGACAGCGCGATCGAGAATTGTCCAAGGTCCGTCCCATTGGCATCTGCGATCGGAAAACTATGGCGAGCCGTTGTAAATCCATGGGCAGGTTGAAGGCCGACCACCGGACCCATAGAAAAGGCAGACCAACTCGCCACCAGCGAGTCACAACTGGAGGTGCAATCGGGGCCACTTATGACGGCTACAGGGGCCTCCGTAACCCTTTCCGAAGGATATGGCCCCTGAGCCCGACAAGTCCCAGAGAGCACCGCCTCGCCATCCCGTCGACAAAGGAACGGCCAATCGATCTCGGACAATCCTCCGCCAACTGCGCTTTTGTAAGCGTCCACCAACTTCGGATCATCCCATAAGAACCGACGCACCTCTTGCTCGGAGAACTCGGATGACACGCGCATGTGGATCTGTTGGTGATCCCACGGCTTATCAGCAAACCAGCCGAGAAAAACAAAGGGGTTATTGCCACCACGATTTTCATGGAGGTCCAGGATGACCGCGTCAGCATCAGCGAGCTCGCGGCTCAGCAGAGCATGATCTGCTCTGGCTGCGCGAAGGCCGTCACTGGCACTCCTGAGTTCATAGCGAAACGACAGGAAGCGCACGAGGCGTAGCCCCTTTTTGTTGTGGGCCGTCTCTTCAACAGGATGGTACACGCATACGTTCAATCCTACGGAGGAAAGGGTAAACCCGGGGTAGACTTGGCCCGGCTCGGAACGACAACTGACGCTCGCCATACTTGGAGCATCGTCCAAAGTCAAACTCGGCGACCTTCCCCAGCGACTCGAGTCCGCAAACGTGAATTTTTGGTCCCACTGCGTTCCCTCGCGCCGCAGCGTCAGAGTACGAGTATCGCCGCGTTTTACCCGACTCCACGGAAGCATCACCGAAACGATGGCATTCGCTTGTTCTGATCGACGCGTAGCATCGTTTAGCGAGTTTGAGTCCAAATCATGTTCAAGTAACCACGCCTCGACAGGCTCACCATCAACCGCGATGACAAGGTCGCCCTCGGCGACGGCCCTATCGGGCGCCTCGGCCAGGCCACTGTCCAGAATCTTGTCGACCCGCACCAAAGTGCGCTCACCCGTTACCTCGACAAAGAGAGAAATACCGAGACCGATCTCATCTTGGTGAAGATCACCAGGCGGCACTAGAGAACAGTGTCGATCCCTGAGCGAATTTTGCAAATGAAAGACAGCGACAAGCGCATCCTCACGACTTCCGGCGCGTGCAAATTCTTCGTACAATCTCGACTTGTCGACGATCCAGCGCACCCTCTGGTTCTCGGCGAAGACATGATGCTTCTCCACGAGATTGACCAACCGTTCGAAGAGTGGAATGTAGTTCTCGGGAATCCGCTCCCCGCCGACACCTGCTGAGTCGTTTCTTGCATGTGAAGCGCCCTGATGGCGTGCGCCCGATACGTCCCTCTGAGCAACCTTCGGCGTGTCCGAAGTAGATGGATCCCTCGAACACGACGGGAGGGTTGCGAACAAGAGCGCGAGGGGTTTGCAAACTAGTCGGTCTGCTATATTTTTCATATCAGACCGATCCCGCAAGCACGAGTTCTGTACCAAGCCCGTCCCCAATCAATGAGACAAAGCGCAGTGCCCCTACATTCTCAGCGCTGATCGGGATCGCAAGTTCTACGAGCGAATCTCTGCAAATGGCTCGCTGCCTATGTGGTTTCATGGGCCCTCGCCTTGTAACTATGCCTCCTCCGCTCCCTGCCGCACAGCGGTGGCGCGTCGTCTTCGGCGCCGTCGGTGAGCCCGAACACACGCGCCTCACCGACCTCCTGGTCCCCGCCAACCAGACCTGGGCCGGCCGCGCTCCGCTGCTGCTCGTGCTCTTCGCCCGGCATAACTTCACCCACAACGACCGGCAAAACCGCACCGCCGCGTTCGACGTCGGCTCCGCCTGGACGGCCCTCGCCCTGCAAGCCGGTCGCCTCGGCCTGCACGCCCGCGCGATGGCCGGCTTCGACACCACCCGCGCCTGCACCGAGCTCGGCGTCGACCCCGGGCAGTTCGAGGCCCTCGCCGCCGTCGCCGTCGGCCACCGCGACGAGCCCGGGTCCCTCCCCGAGCCGCTTCGCGCGCGCGAGGTCCCGAGCGGTCGCAACCCCCGGGGAGGTTGTTCCCGACGATGCCGGTGCACGCGAGCATGCTCCCCGACGAGGTCCAGGAGATCATCGGCCAGGTCGGCCCGAACACCGTCGGCGCGCAGCGCCTGCTCGAGAGCATCGGCTTCCAGTACAGCGGCCGCGTCGACCCCTTCGACGGCGGCCCGCACTACGAGGCCGACACCGACCAGGTCACCTTCGTCCGCGACACCCGCAGTTATCAGCCGATCGTCGGCGAGCCCGACGACACTGCCCAGCCCGCCGTCACTTGCCGACCGCTCGCCGCACTTTCGCGCCGTCTGGACCCCCGTGCAGGCCGTGCACGACCCCGACGACAGCGGCCAGCCGACCCTCGTGCGCGTCGGCGAGGCCGCGCTCACAAGGCTCGGTGTCACCGCCGACGAGGCTCGCGTGCTGGTCGCCCTGCGTCCACAACGCCGCCACAGCAACCGCACCAGCCGCGTCTTCCCGCCCGCCCGCGCCCCGACCGGCTCGCTGCGGACCAACGGCCAGGACCGAATCGGCCTGTCAGTCGAGCGCGTGGACCTGCAGCGTGCTCCGGTCGAGCCGGATCGAAGCCTCGGGCTCGCCTCTGCTCGCCGCCTCGTCGTCGAGCTTCGCAAGAGACACATCGACCATCGGTTCGCTGTCCTTGACCACGACCCGCAGCGCCAGCGACGTCTCGTCGGCCGCGGCGAGCGTCTCGAAGGCCGAGAAGACCTGCGCCTCGTCGAGCTCCAGCGTCGCGGTCCGCTTGCGACCGGCTGCTTGCCGCCAGTTGAGCTTGATCTCGCGGGGCACCGCGCGCAGCTCTCGTCGCTGCCGGCCCTTGCCGGATTGAACGTACTCTCGCTCGCCGTTGAAAGACTTGATCCAGGCCGTCGTCGGCGCGGCGCCCACGACCTCGATCCTCCACGGATAACGCCGACGATACCGCTCCCACAGACCCTTCGGGGCCGGTACGAGGCTGGCCAACCCTGCCACGCCGAGCGCCTCTTTCAGGACCATCCGTACGTACTCTGGCCTGGACACCTCGTCATTGTCGAGCAGCGCGGTCCAGGAAACATCCGCCGCGCTGGCCGTGAACCCGGCCACCTCGAGCGCGACCCCCTGACCTTCGAGCCACACCGACACGTGCCCGCCCGGAGCCATGCCGACGATGATCCGATCGTAGGTCGTCTTGCCGCCGGTGGCCGGCCCCTCGATGCCACGTTTGAACTCGGCGAGGATGGCCTCCTGCGGCAGCGCAAAGACACCCGCGTAGAACTTATCCTCGGTGTACGAGAACCAGGTGAGGTCCAGCGTTACGGGGACAGGCCTGGTCTCCGCGCCGACGATGTGGGTCGAACCGATCTCCCCCCAGCCATTGTGAAAGACCTTCTTATCGGGGATGTAGACGGACGAACCATCGGCGAAGACGAGGTCCCCGCGGACGATCTCCATCGGATAGCCCCGGGGGGCGCACTCTGTCGGCAGCCAGGCGAATTCTTCCATCGCATCGTTCCTCTGCGCGCGCACGAGCATGATCGAAGCGACCAGCGCGATCAATGCGATCGCAGCGACCAGGCAAGCCACGAGGATCGCGAGGCGTTTAGCCATCGAAGATCACGCGCTGTCGCGATCCGTAGATCGGGTCGTCGTTGGTCCATTGAGGCTGGTTGGTACCACCATAAAACGCCGAGAAGTGCAGATAGCCGTGCCGGAGCGCCTTCATGAGCTCCGAGTTGTCACGCCACCAGTCGCTCGGGCTAGAGGTCGCGCCGCTGAAGGCATATGGTTCGATGGCGGCCTCGACCGTGCTCAGCTCCTTCGGGACGGGGTGCACGACGCGCATCCGGCTGGCGAAAACCACTCCGCTCTCCGCGGCGAACCGACCCATCAAGTGCAGCGGGATGCGGCTATAGCGGTTGCTGATGCCCGAGCGCGTCGCTTTGATCTCGTTCCAGTAGTTCGGCTCCGCGATCTCGTCCGCGGTGTACCAGCCGCTGTAGACCAGCCAGGCGCGCTCACGCCCGAGCGCGCCGGACTCGGCCTTGTTGAGCCACGACGTATCGATGTCGAAGACCTGTAGATCTTCGGTCGTGTCATGCATGTAACCCCCACCGACGTCGGAATGCGCGCCGGGGAGGAAGACCTCGCGGCCGTTCTTGGCGCTCTCGATGTTCGTCAACGGGAAGTTCTTTCGGTGCTCCTCGGCGGCCGCGAGCTGCACGACGCGCTCCGCCGAGCTTATGGCGTCCAGCTCGAGATCGCGGGTGTCATCGGTGTGTATGAAGCCATAGGAGGCGACCGTGTCGAACAGGCCGATGAACTTCACCTCGACGCTGTTCACGGAGTAGCCGCGCGCGACCAGCCGGTCCCGCAAGGTCTTCCCCTCCCGCTTCAGCGCCGCGAACACGAAGTACCGCGCCGCCGCCGCGCCCCGACTGAAGCCGAATGCATCGAGGTGGATATAGTCGATGCGCTTGTTGCTGCCGAGCGCGTCGATGCGGCTGATGAGCTGCTGGATGCCGCTCTCGACCTTGGCCATGACCCCGGTGATCCCTCGCCCCTCGACCATGCCCTGGGGCACATCACCCATGAGGTCCCGGGTGCCGATGCCCTCGACATAAAACGAGAAGGAGTGATCGGCCGCGGTGTCGGTGGACCAGAAATTCTCCAGCTTCGAGACGTTGGAGTAGTCGTTGCCGTAGCTACCCCCGCCCCCGTTCGCCGCCCCATGGGCGACGTTGGTCCGGTTGTTGAGCGTACCGTCGAAGAACAGGCTCGCGCGGATCGATACGCGCGGCTCCACCGGTGGGGCATTCTCCTTCTCCTGGCCGGGGAGCGAGCAAACCGGCTCTCCTATCTGAGGCATGTCTTGCCGACAATCGTCGCTGCGCGATAATTTGTCAACTCACGCCCCATCGGGCTCGCGCAGCCAAACGTCCTCGGATTCGACGCAGCGGCTCGCCCCGCCGCCGGGCGGGCGCACCCACAGCGCCCCGTCGTCGTCGAAGCCGACCCCCTCGCTCGCGACCCCTCCGACCGTCAGCGCCTGGCCCATGACGGCGCTGTGAGCCTCGTACTGCCCGCGGATGCTAGCGAAGCCGCCCGCAAAGAACCGCCCGAGCACGCCCTCGAGCCCGAGCAGCGCCGCCTCGAGCACCTCATGGCGCGAGGGATATGTCCCGGCGGCCAGCTCGATCGCCACGCTCGTCGCGTTTAGCTCCTCGGGGAATTCCCGCTGCGACACATTGACCCCGAGCGGTTAGCGGTTAAGAAGTTTCAGGCGGGAATTCTGCCGGCGGGTCGAGTACAGCGCGAGTGACACCGCCAGGGCCGCCTGAAACCCCGTCGATCCTGCGACCTGCGCCCAGCGCAACTCGCCGGCCAGGCGCGCCCAGGTGTTGGCCGCCACGCCCGCCACGCTCGCCGCGGGCAGCAGCCAGGGCCCGGGCTAGCCAGCGACAGCCCGCCGACGACCGCCTGGTAAGCGCTGTTGATCGCCGCCAGCCCACGCGCCGCCCCGCTGATCGTCTTCTCGCGCATTGCTCACCTCCGCCGTGTCTCCAGGGTGCTCGCACAGACCGTGGCCGGCCGCCGCACCTGGCGGTGGGTCTGCCGCGCGTGCACGCGTCAGAATGGGAACATGAAGACGGGCGTGGAGAGGGGCAGCTCGTCGGGGTCGTCGCTCAAGGACGACGAGCGGGCATGTCCGGTCGGATTACCAGGTCTCCGAGTCGGTCCGCACGCGCGGCAGGATCGACGACGTCCGGGTCGTCGCCATGACCGTGACCGACCCCGTGACCGACCCCGCGATCGTCGCCGGCGTGCAGCTGCGAGGCCACGTGAAGCTGGTCGTGGCCCCGAGATGACCGCGTTCGAACGCAGGGTGGATCAGCACGGACGGCGGGCTGCGGCTCCCACGCGCGCTGCTCATGCGCAGCGCTCGATCCAGCGCGGTGACTGCGAGCGCTGAAAAACGCGAGGCGCGTGGTACCGGACGGTTTCATTTGTTGACAGGGTCGGCGCGACGGCGATAGCGTTCGCGGGTGAAGAGCCGTCACGGTTGTACCGCTATCATTGCCCTGTCCCTCGCCTGCAGCGCCGAAAAGGCCGACGATTCGGGGTCGCTGCTCGATCTGACGCTGGCGAGCACGGTGGGCGTGTTGCTCGACGACATCCCGATGGCCGACCGCGACCGCATCGCCCAGCGCTTGCTGGCGGAGCCGGCGGAGGTGTGGCAGGGCCGCGCGGGCCTGCAGGTAGAGACGACCTACTATCGCATGATCTTTCGCAATACTTTCTACGATGATCGCGGCCAGCTGCCGCTGCCGCCGCGCGAGCAATGGACGCTCGCGGTCGGGACCCCCGAGCGGCGCACGATCGACGGGCACGACCTCGTCGTCGTCGATTACACGTTTACCGGCACGCTGCTCTCGGGCCCTGACCAGCCGGCCCTCAGCGACCCCGAGCTCGCGGAGGTCGGCGGTGTCGTCGAGGAGCCGTTCGTGCTGCCGGTCGACCCCGAGCTGCTGCTCGAGCGCACCGGCTACGCCTGCATGGACGAGGAGGATTTCCCGCCCAACAGCGTCGACTCCGAGAACGCGCGCACCTTCTATGATGACACCTGCGAGGCGGGCCCCGATTCGGGCTGTCACATCACCGAGGCGCCGATGCTGTCCTGCGTCGAGGCGCTGCGGGCCAACGTCGGCGCGGTCGAGACGGTGCTCCGCGTCGAGCGCAGGCCGTGGGACAGCGCCCGCGCGGACCAGGTGCGGTTCTCGGAGCAGGTGTCCGGCGGCCCGCAGCTCACGGCGGTCAAGGCCGGGGTCGAGGACAATCGCATCGTCTATCGCTACTTCGGCGCCGACTCCTGCGCGATCGCCGAGGGCTGCGTCGGTGGGCCGGGCTGGCGGCGTCTGCTGCAGTTCACGGCGACCATGCACAACCGCGGCGACGAGGATGCGTTCATCGGGGACGTCAGCCCGGGCAGCCCGCCGGTCGAGAACAACATGGTGTCGCTCAGCGCGTGCCATGGCCACATGCACTTCAATCACTACGGCAATTTCAGCTTCGGCGACGGCTCCCAGGCGCTGGGGTCGAAGCGGGCGTTTTGCCTCGAGAGCACCTCGCGCTACTCGAACACCGAGCTGTCGCCGCTGGTGCATCCCTATGATTGCTACTATCAGGGGACCGTGGCCGGCTGGGGGGACGACTATATCGCCGGCCTCGACTGCCAATGGGTCGACATCACACCGGTGGCCAGCGGCGGGGGCCTGGAGGCGCCGCTGAGCTTTCATGTCAACCCGGACGGTTTCCTGTGTGAGGGCGAGCTGACGCGCGACGCCGCCGGCGAGGCGGTGTTCGAGGGGACGGACTTCAAGAACGAGGCTGGCGAGGCGGAGAGTCGCTTCGCGTGCACCCAGCGGGCCGACTGGGAGGCCGATAATGTCGCCGCGACGACGGTCGCGGTGCCCGAGGAGGGCGGCCTGGTGACGGCGCCGTGCAAGCGCGGCCAGCTGGGCGAGAAGCGCAACTGCGGGTTCGTCAAGCAGGCCGACGCGCTCACCTGCACCGCGGGCGAGCAGACGACCCTGTCGTGCAGCGTGGCCCCCGGAGACCGGCCCCAGGCGCTGCGGGTGTGCGAGACGAGCGCGATGCTCGGTCACGGCATTGCGTGCCTGTACCGCGAGGCGCTGGCCAGCGTGACGATCGCCGACCAGCCGGTCGAGGTGAGCTTCACCTGCCCCTCACCGCGGGACGCCGACGAGCCGGGGGGCGCCTATGCGATGTACAGCGCGCCGGCCTTCGGCGCCGACGCGGCCGGGACCGTCACCTGCAAGTAGCGCGGCGACCTCGAGGTGCGTGCACGTCAGGGCGGAGAGACTGCAGTGGAGGAAGAGAGCGGCGACTCGGATGCGGCTGCGTTCGCCGAGATCGCATAGTAGAGCGAGACGCCTTGCGTGGGCGCAACGTCGACGTACGACGACCCCGTTCGCAGCAGAGCCACGGTCAACCAGGGGCCGTCCGGGCTCGTGGCACGATGAACGTTATGGGACGTGGCGCCAGGCGTCGGGGCCCAGGTGACCGTCACCTGGCCACCCATGGCGATGCCTGACGGTGCCTGGGGGGCGTCACCGACCGGTGGGAACCCATGCGCCGCCCAGTCGTTGGCTGGCCACATCGCCAGGCCGAAGCGTGCCAGAGCGTTGACCACCGCCGGCGGCAGCCCGGCATCGCGCAGTACAGCGACGTTCCCCCACAGCCCGTCGCCGAGGCTGCGTGCCTGGTCCTCGGAGGAGCCCTCGCCGACCACGCGTGACGCGTCGAGGAAGTTCGCCCCGTCCTCCCCCTTTCCGTAGTTTTCTTCCCGCCACCTCTCCACCGACCACGTGGCCAGCTTCTCTGCCCAAACCTGTGCAGACAGCTCCAGGGCGGTTCGCCGCCTGGGATGATCGTCGTCGGTCCACCACGCAAACGCCGCAGGATCGTCGAGACGGAGCGGCCGGAGGACATTCGCCGTGGCGAAGCTAAACCCGTCGTAGAAAATAGGGCCGAGCCCGGTGTCCCCCTCATCCATCGCCTTCAGTCCCCAGAGGAGTCGCCGGCCGCCCTCATAGACCCCGGTCGCATCTTGGACCCCGTTCAAAAATCCGTAGGCGTAGCCGAAGTCGGTGCACTGATGGCCACCACAGGCTCGCTGCCCCCCGTTCAACGTGAGCTGGAGGTGGTACCAGCTGTTGCTGAGGTAATCGTAGTTGGCCCGAGTATTCCCAATGCTGCTACCGGTCCACAACGCATCACATTGAATCGTGTCCGGCGGACAGTCGTCTGGACCGCCACGAATTCCGAGCAAGAACGGCGAGGTATCGAAGAGGTGTCTTTCGCTCAGCCAAGCCCGAGCTTCGCCCTCGGGATACGCGACGAGCGCGTAGTCCTCGAGGTCGTACTTGCTCATCAGCTCCCAGGTCTTGACCTGAGACCACACGAACGCTGCGTACACCTCCCGCGCGAGGAGATCGTTCCATTCGGTCGGCTGTTCACCTTCGAACTCGCCGATCGGCAGGCCAAGGACCATCGACCTTGCGTCGTACGCGGCATTGCGCCAGCCGTTGAAGTCGCTCCGCAGGCTGCCGTCGGGGAACAGAAACGGAGTATCGCCCATATTTCGCTTGTACTTCTCCATTTCGGGCGGTGTCAGACCGGCGAGCCGTGCCTGGAGAAGTCCAAACGCCGCGGCAGCGTCGCTGCCGTCGAAGGACTCGCCGACGGAGTCCTTCGGGTGGATCTCCGGAAGCCAATGGTTCCAGTCGGGGAGTTGCAGGCCGACCGGGATGTCGCTCAGCGGGATGCGTCGCAGGGCGTTTCCATCGGCCAGCGCCGAGCGGTCGAAGCCGGACTGAAACAGCGCGTCGATCGTCGCGTCCTCGCTCACCACCGCAGCGAGCCCAGCGCCTGCGGAGAAGGCCGCGAGCGGCCGCAGCGTGTTACCTATCCCGGGCTGAAACGGAGGATCCCACGGGCGCCCCTGCGTCGCAACGTCGAGCGAGCGAATGTACGCAGCCATGTCCCGTCCATCGTCTTCGCTCAGACCGTGGAACTTGGCGCGTTCGATGATCGACTCGTTGGAATAGCCGAAGTACTTGAGGTCGCGCCCGTCCTCGGCGTGACAGTCACTGCAATGGGCCCGGAGCATCGCGGTCGCGGTCGGACCTTCCCGGAGCTCCGCGTGGCTCCAGAGATCCTCCCCCTTGACCGCATCTGCGCCTTCCGGCGAGGTCCACTCCGCCGGGTCAGATTCTGCAAAGAGGGAAGGCGAGAGCAGTCGCGTGCCCGCGGCATCCAGGAGATCGAGCGCGAGAACGCGGTACCCCATCGACAGACCATTGGTCTTGTCGAAGCGGAACCGGATCGTGTTGGCGCCATCCCGGAGGGTGCCAGCGGGTATGTCCACCGTCAGGAACAGGACTGCGAACCCCCCGCCGATGCCGCCGAAGGAACGAGCAGGCTCGGCGATCCGTGTCGTCTCGTTAGTCAGCGGGATCCATTCGGATTCGTTGACCTGAACGCTGGCCTTGGTCGCGTAGCGGACGTTGTGAAGCGTAAGCGAGAGTTGCGTCGCCTGGCTCACCGGCGCGTCGGCCTCCGCTGCCGGAAGGACGATCTCCCTGACCGTGCCGTCGACACCGAACACCTCAAGGGGTAGGGTAATGAGAGCAAGAGGCTCTGATCCGTCTTCACCCGTTCCCGTGCTCGATCCGGTCGCACCGCTACTGCTGCTCCCGGTCGCACCGCCACTGCTGCTCCCGGCTGACCCGCCACTGTCTTCGGCGGATAGCCCTCCGGAGCCGCCACACGCGGCGACCAGGCCGACGCCGAGCAGCACGCTGGTTGTAATCACGCGTCGGTTACGCTGGCGATATTGTGACATTTGATCACCTTAACATCGTCAGGAAATTTAGGGCAGCCAGGCCGAGACGTTCGAGGCGAGATTTTTGCCGGGGGAAAGGGGCGACAGCAGTCCAGGGGCGCGCGCGGGCGCTCGCCGGCCCGCCCCGCGCTTCGCTGTGGTGCCAGGCTGGCGCCAGTCCCGGGAGGCGAAGAGGGACAGCCCGAACAATGGATAGCGGTCGGGCTTGCTCGAGCAGGCAGGTGGCCAGCGCAGGGTCGAGGCCCTGGTCGTCGTTCTCGGCGCCGGAGGCGGTGGCCTTGTGGACCTGCGCGAGCACGGCCGTCATCCGCTCGGCGTCGGCACAGGCGCGGGCAGGAAGCGAACTTCGGCGCCTTGCTCGTTGAACGCGCCGTCGGTCACAAGCCAATGAATGAAGGTGGACATACAGGCCGAGGTCGCTGCGAAATCGCTGGACCACCGTGAACACGCCCGCATGCCGCGGCTCCACGGATGTGAGGCCGTGGCGCTCCTTCACCGCCCAGCGCATGTCCTGCATCACCGCCCGCGCGAGGCTCTCCGCGACCGTGGCCAGCAACGCCTGGTCGTAACCCAGGCGCACGGCCAGCGGCCCCGAGAAGGATAGGACCCATTGTCGGTAGCCCACCGCGGGCAGCACGTGGTCGACCAGAAGCGCCGCGCCCTCGGCCATTCGCCGGCCCATGCCAAGGCGGACAGCATCCGCGACTTTTGCACGCAAAGGGCACATTGAGCTCGTCGCCGCATTGGCGGCATGCCGTCCGAATGAAGCCCTTATAAAAGTCGCCGCACCCGGCGAAGCCCTCCAACTCGGCCCTCACAAATTCGGGCAGCGGACCCTGCCCGCTCTCCTCGAGGCGCGCGAGGAAGCCCGGGAGGTGCCGACGCACGAGTACCGCTGCGTCGCAGTACCCACCTGACACCCACCCTGAGCTCGCGCGGCTTCTCCACCAGCTCTCCAAGAGGTGGGCCGAATCCCGAGAGGTCCGAGGACTCGCGGGTATTCAGCCCTGGGCGGATTTATGAAGTATGACGAGGACTTGCGGCGAAAGACGAGCGCTGACAAGGGGTTGGCAAAGTCCGCGTCGTACTGCATGCAACAGTGATTGCTCGGGATCGATGGCGGCTTGCGGCGGGACGGGGACGGTCGCGGTCATCATGAAGGCATCGCGATCGGCACGCAGCGCCCTCGCGTGACTCCGGCGCCGAATGACGCCGTCTTGTGCCAGTCTTCGCGGCAGTTTTGGTGGCTCAGTGCGTCATGCGAGGCCTGCACTGTCACACCGCTGTCGACGGCCACGTGATACTCACGATTGTTGAGCCCAGGTTTCAAGAGCGTCGGTCTCTCGCTGCTGCGCCGGCTCCGTCCGGCGGACGGTCGTGCTTCGCTCGTCGAGGACGAGCCGCCGCTGCGCGCCGAGCTGTTTAGCGTCAGTCAGCTCGAGCACCACGCGCGCACGCTGGCCACGTGGCATCGAGTGGCGCCGACCCGTCACCGGGGGGCAGACAGGCTGCTGCCACGTCTCGCCGTCAACGAGGCCGCGCTGCGCGAGGCCCACGCGCTGGTCACCGAGGCGGTGCAACGCGGCCGACGCATCACGCCTGCCGCCGAGTGGTTCATCGACAACTACCACCTGATCGAGGAGCAGATCCGGACGGCGCGGCGACACTTGCCGCGCGGCTACAGTCGCGCGCTGCCGAGGTTGGTCGCGGCGCCGTCGACCGGCATCCCACGCGTCTACGACCTCGTCCTCGAGCTCGTGTCGCACGCGCACGGTCGCCTCGACATCGAGGGGCTGCGCGCCTTCGTCAGCGCCTATCAGTCCGTGCAGGCGCTGCGCCTCGGCGAGCTGTGGGCGATCCCCATCATGCTGCGCCTGGCGCTGATCGAGAACCTGCGCCGCGTGGTCGCCCGCGTCACGGCCGGCCGCCGCGACCGCGAGGTCGCCCGAGCGTGGGTCGAGCGGATGATCGAGACCGCCACCAGCGCGCCCGCCAGGGTCGTGCTCGTGCTCGCCGAGATGATCGAGGCCGACCCGCCGCTCACCAACGCCTTCCTCGCCGAGCTGGCGAGCCGACTTCAGGGCCTCGGCCCGGCCCTGGTGTTCCCGATGACCTGGCTCGAGCAGCGCCTCGCCGAGCGCGGCCATAACGTCGAGCACCTGTTCCAGCTCGTCAGCCAGAGCCAGGCCGACGACCAGGTCGCGATCGGCAACAGCATCGGCAGCCTGCGCCTGCTCGGCGCCACGGATTGGCGGGAGTTCGTCGAGGCCATGAGCGTCGTGGAGCGCGCGCTCGGCCGCGATCCCGCCCGTGCATATGCCACGATGGACTTCGCCACCCGCGATCGCTACCGCCACGTCGTCGAGACGATCGCCCGGCGCAGCCCGCTCGGCGAGGAGGCCGTCGCCGCGGCCGCCGTGACCCTCGCACGCGCCGGCAGCGAGCGCCGCGCCCACGTCGGCTACTACCTGATCGACGCCGGCCGTGACGCCCTCGAGCGCGCCGTGCAGATGCGCCGGAGGCCGCGCCTGCGTCGGTTCGCGGCGCGCTGGCGAGTCCCGGTCTACCTCGGGTCCATCGTCGGCCTCACCGGCCTCGTCACCTCGGGGCTCGTGCTGGTCGCGCAGGCGCGCGGCCTCGCGGGCCCGGGCCTCGCTGTCGCCGCGGCGTTGTTGGCGATCGCCAGCAGCCAGCTCGTCGTCGCGCTCGTCCACTGGCTCGCCATCTTGCTGGCGAGCCCCGCCATTTTACCCCGCCTCGACTTCTCGGCCGGCATCCCGGCGGACCAGCGCACCGCGGTCGCCGTGCCCACGCTGCTGACCGACATCGCCGAGGTCGACGCGCTGCTCGACGCGCTCGAGGTCCGTTACCTCGCCAACCGAGATCCCAACCTCTCCTTCGCGCTGCTGACCGACTTCCGCGACGCGCCGCGCGAGCACATGGACGCCGACGTCGCGCTGCTGGAGCGCGCCCGCGAGGGCGTCCTGGCGCTCAACGCCCGCTATCTGGCGCCCGGACGGGCCACGCCGTTTTTTCTGCTGCATCGCCCCCGGCTGTGGAACCCGCGCGAGGGCGTGTGGATGGGCTGGGAGCGCAAGCGCGGCAAGCTCGAGAACTTCAACGCTGCGCTGCGCGGCGAGCTCGGCGCCTTCGCCACCACGATCGGCGACGTCAGGCACCTGCGCGGCATCCGTTACGTGATCGTTCTCGACAGCGACACCCAGCTGCCGCGCGACGCGGCGCGCGAGCTCGCGCGGGTCGTGCCCGCCACCCGGGTGCTGATGCTCAGCGGACACACCGACCCCGCCGTCGTGCGTGCAGCGCTCGAGGCCGGCGTCAGCGGCTTCCTGCGCAAGGACGAGGCCATGGGGGCGATCCTGGAGGCGATCGACGCCGTGGTGCGGGGCGAGGTCGTCATCGACCCGACGCTGCTGCGACCCCCGGCCAAGCAGCCAGCCGCCTTCGTGT
>ENA-OFCF01000372-OFCF01000372.1-metagenomes-genome-assembly--contig:-NODE-372-length-20070-cov-4.347389_pt1 | contig 20070 bp, 17 predicted proteins | sample MGYA00153387_OFCF01 | MGnify analysis MGYA00153387
GTCTTGATGGACGTTTGCCCGGTGCCGAACAAACCGGTTGCGACATCTGCCACCGCGACGATTTTGAAAGTCGTCAGCGCGTCATTCAGCGGCACAGTCACCACGGCTTGGCCCTGCGCATCCAGCTGCACACGCGGGTTCCACAGCAGCAGCGTGTCAAGCAACTCACGCGTGCCGCTGCGACCACCGCCGCCGCCTGCTGCCACGGCTTTGCGGCCATAGTGCCTGCGGCCAATGATTTCCATTTGCGCGGTGGAGGTTTCAACGCCCCAGGAGCGGCGCTGCAGCATCGCGTCGAGCAAGCCCCAGGAGTCGTTGGGCATCAATTCGAGTAGCGCCTGGTCAACGGCGGCCAGCGCCACTTCAGCGTTGGCTGCGGGTTGGCCGTTGGGCAGCTTGACGGCAATCGTGACCTTGGCTTGACCGCGCACGGCGTAGCTTTCCTTGTCGGCTTTCACGCTCACATCGAGCTGGTGGGCTTTGATGCCAACACGAATTTCAGCCACGCCCAACCGGAACGCTGGCTTGCTTAAATCGACCAGCGCAGTCGGTGCCACGTACTCACGCCCCTCGTACCAGAACGATGTCCACCACTCTTTGGGCGCTTTAAAGCCCCAGGTAAAAAAACTGTACCACGGCACTTCACGCAGTCGGCCACGCAGCGCCAGCACACTCACGTACACGTTCGGCCCCCAACCGTCCTTGATTTTTAAACTGATGGTGGGGTCTTGCCCATTGAGCTGCACCACCTGCGTTTCAATAATGCCTTCACGTTCAATCGCCACCAGCGCCGTCGCAAACCTGAAAGGCATGCGCACCTGGAACTTGGCCATGTCGCCAGGCTGGTAGCTTTTCTTTTCGGGCAGTACGTCCATGCGGTCGTGGTTTTCTCCGCCAAACCACAGCTCGCCCTGCTTGGTCACGTACACCGAGCTGGCCGCTTGTATGGTGTTGCCGTCCTTGTCTTTGGCGGTCACGATCAGTTCTACCTCACCTGCCTCGCCCAGTTTGGTTTCGCACAGCAGCAGGCCACGCGCATCGCTTTTGCCGCTGCACACACTGCCTAAATCCTTGGTTTCAGTTTTGTTGTCGTAGGTGTAAAAACCACCGACCATGCGCTTGCGGCTGGTGGTGACGATACGGGCCACGGCTTTAACTTCAAGCGCAACATCGGCCATTGCTTTTCCCGAAACGTCCAATGCCAGCGCCTGAAATTTAATTTTTTGCGAACTGGAAACCCAGCCTTCCGTCTTGATACCCGCGACCACCCCCGCAGGCCACAGCGTATTGACGCTGCGTATGGTTTGCACCTCGCCGTTCGGATCAGAATAGGTTGCCTCAAGAAGCAATTCTTTTGGCTGCGTGGCCGCTGGCACATCAGCTATCGTCAGTTTGCCCGCGCCGTTTTTATCCAGGGTGAGCGGCATTTTGTCGGCGATCACGCGCTGGTCTTGTGTTGCTGTTTCTTCTTCTTCGCCCTCGGAACGGCTAGCCGCATTGCCGCGCGGCGCTGAAAAGCTGAAGTCCTCGTAGTCGCTGTAGTTCAGCGTTTTCCCGCGCACCAGCGCCGACACCCGCACGGGCAAGTTCACTGCTCCGCCACCCGCTACGTAGTTGATTTGCACGTCAGTTGGCACGGTTTTAACGTTGACCAGCGCCTTTTTTTCAATCGGCGCGATGCGGCCTTCAAGTATCGGCAAGCGGAACTCTTCGACCCTGAACTGGCCACTGCTAAAGCTTCTGTTCTTCTCCTCGTCCACGGGTTTCAGTTCGACCTGGTACACGCCGAGTTTGGCTGCTGGTGGCACCGCAAACGTGTTTTCGGCGCTCTGCCCGCCAGTTGCTGTCTTTCTCCACGTGATGCCCTGTGTGTATTGCTGGCCGCTACCGACGTGGGTGATCACCAGCGTTACAGGCTGTATCGGGCTCAGACCAAAACCTTTGCTGGTTTCAATCCGCAAAATATGTTTCATCGAGACTGTTTCACCAGCGCGCACGAGCGTGCGATCAAAAATGGTGTGGGCGCGTTCATCTGGGCGCGGGTCGCTGCTGGTGGGCACGTTAAAGCGCCATGGCTCGATGCCCTTGTGCCAGTCGCTCCACGTAAATGCCAAATCGTCAGCGGCTCGCGCACTGACGAAATATGCGTTGCCGCCGTTGTCCCCACCGCAGCGTGCCGGGTCAGGCGACAGGCCGGTTAAGTAGGCAATGCCCTGCGCGTTGGTCGTGGCCTTGGCGATTTCTTGTCCGTTGCAGTCAGACACTGCTACGCGCGCGTTTGCCACCACTGCACCTTTGTCAAGGGTGGTCACCCAGGCCATCGAATTCTCGCGGCCCAGCTTGAAGTGCACCCCCAAATTGGTGACCAGCGCCGACGTTCGGACGTACATGGTACGGGCACCGCCATAGCGCTCATCAAGCAGCGATCCGCCTAATTTTGCTGAAGCAATTTCGACCACGTGAAAACCTGTGGGCAGGGGAATACCGACAACTTCAAACGGTCTTGAAAAATTGTTGACCCCCACGCTTGTCGCTTCGCGTACTGCACTGCCCCCCGGGGGGGCTGAACTTGCTTGGGGCGGCCCGGCGCTGCGTTCGCTGTCTAGTGGCTTGGGCAAGTCAAGCGTTTTTACTCCCGCCTGGCCATTGAGCAGCGACACCATGCGTGCCTGAACAGAGTCTTTGTCGCGCTTGTCTAAAACTTTTGGCAGTGCGCCCTTGATGTCTTGCGCCGCTTGCCTGCGCGGCACTTCGTAGTTGTCGTAACGCTTGACTTTTTTGAACCACGCAATGATTTCTGCGTCGGTTTTCGGTTGCAGTGTGCTCACCTGGCCAGGGGCCAGCGTCTTTGCCAGCAGCGCGGCTTCAACGTTGCGCAGCGTCACGGGCAGCAGCGCCATGTCACCAGGTTTGCTGCCGGGCTCGGCGTAGCGCTCAACGATACCGAATGGTGCGGCTGAAAACTTGGCCAGTGGCGGCATGGCGGCAGTAGAAACAGTCAAGGGAAAACTGTCTGCATTGCGCAGCTGGCGATTGGATGCGTCTTTGAAGTCTTTGGGCAGCTCCAGCTTGAATTGCGCGCTTTCAGCAAAGACGGGTTTGAACGTGATGTTGTTCACCACGTCTGCTGCATCACCCTCTGCATCAAAGGTGGGCTTGAGCGACTCTTTGCCAGAATTCAAACGAATTGCTTCGGCCAGCTTGCGCGGCACTGGCGCGTTGAAGTTCAGGCGCATTGGGCGGATGGGCAGGCAGGCCGACTGGGCGTTTTCGCGCTCGCAGGTAAAGCTGGCCGCAAACGGTTCGCGCACAGTGAAGTTAAAGCGCTTTTCAGAAGAGTTGGCTACGCCGCTGGGCGTGCTCACGCCTTTGCCGTACACCAGTTGGACTTTGGTTGCTGGCGTCAATCTGCGGTTGCAGGCCAAAGTCACAAACTTGAGCGGCTCAACGGTTGCCGCTTTTTCAAGCCGCTGCGACTTGAGCAGCGCTAGGCGTTCGCTGCCGTCAATCAGTTTGATGGCGATTCGTTCGCCCAAGCCTTCAGCGGCGCACCACACGTTGTCCTGAACGCTTTTGAGCGTTGCTGCGCCATTGAGCTGGAGCAAAAAATACTGTTCTTCATCAATGCGCTCGCCAGGGTAGGGACGCACCGATCTGGCAAATGGTCCGCCGCTATTAAACTTGTAGCTGCTTGCGCCCGTATATATTGCGCCAGATGCCGATTTGAGTCCTGATCGGAGCTGTACAGAGCAATTCACACCGGGCGGCAGGTCGTTTTCAAAGTCAAACGCCCATTCGCGGTCACTGATCCAGCGGCCATTGCCTTTGGTGGCTTGTGCGTCGCTGCAGCTGAGCGAGAGCGGCGCGGCGGCTTTTGGGTCCCCAAAGTTCACCACGCTGGTGTCGAACTTTGCGACCACTTGCCGTATTTGTGAAATCTCTCCCTGTGGACTGAGGCTAACGATTTGCAACGCGCTTGCCTGCATGGCCGTGCCTGCTGCAAGAGCGACGATGATTTTTAGTGCGATGGATGCCACAGTAATCCTCCCCGATTATTTTTTCAAACTTGAGGGTAGCTCAATTGACATGACTTTCCGTTACAACGAATTAAGGGGAATGGTGCTTTTGCCCTCGAAAATCTGTTCTTTTAATTCAGGACGATGCCGATGACGAATGAAACCACCCTGCGCGCGTGCGGAAAATTGACAGCTGTTGCCGCTTTGTGCATAGGACTTGGCGCTTGCGGAGGCGGCGGTGGCAATGGCGATGCACCAGGCGTCAGCGGCGCAACTGGCGGCACCCAAAACGATGCCATTGCCCCCTTCCCTACGCCGGCAGCAGCCAATGCGTCGGCAGCAACACCCGCCGCTCCAGCTGCGTCAGCTCCAACTGCGTCAGCGCCAGCGTCCAGCCCTGGCGCGGCAGTGTCGGCACCAGCAGTTATGCCAGCCGCATTAGCATCATCAGCGCCGCCTCAGGCCGCTACGGCCGATGTCAGTTGCGGCTTGAATGGCCCGGCAGGTATTGAAGCTGAAGTTTTGCAGCGCCTGAACGCGCTTCGCGCATCTGGCGCGGTGTGCGGCACGACCGCATACGCAGCAACCGGTGCTTTGGCGTGGAACAAAACATTGCTGCAAGCAGCGGTAGGAAACTCTACTGACATGGCACAAAAAAATTACTTTTCCCACACGGGTCAGGATGGTCGTAGTCCCAGCCAGCGCGTCACTTTAGCCGGATACATCTGGTCGAATACTGGCGAGAATATTGCAGGTGGGCAGCGCTCGGTTGAGCAGGTCATGGCCGGTTGGACCAACAGCCCAGGCCACTGCCAAAACCTCATGAACCCAAACTTTCGCGATGTAGCGGTAGCCTGCGTAAGAAACGATGCATCTACCTACCGCCTCTACTGGACCATGAATCTGGGGCGCAGCCGATAGAGTTTCCTGTGGCTGCGGTGCGAGCTTACGCTGGCTTGCCCAGCCGAGCCAGGTGCCGTGCAATCTGCAGCCGAACCTGCGCTGGCGCAGTTCCGCCCAGTGTGCTGCGCGCATTGAGCGAGCCGCGCAGGCTCAGCACGTCGTACACGTCTTTTTCAATTTTTGGGTGAAAGCCCTGCAGCACTTCAAGCGGCAGGTCTGACAGATCGACGTTGTGCGATGTGGCCGCCTTCACGGCGTGGGCCACAGCTTCATGTGCGTCCCGAAATGCCAGGCCTTTGTTAACCATGTAATCGGCCAGATCAGTTGCTGTAGCGTAGCCGCGCAACGCGGCTTGTTCCATGGCGGTCGCATTGGCGGTGATGCCGCCCACCATTTCCGCAAAAATGCGCAGGGTGTCCTTGAGCGTGTCTACCGTGTCAAACAGCGGCTCTTTGTCTTCCTGGTTGTCTTTGTTGTAAGCCAGTGGCTGCCCCTTCATGAGTGTGATCAAACCCATCAAATGGCCCACCACCCGACCGGTTTTTCCGCGCGCCAGCTCGGGCACGTCCGGGTTTTTCTTTTGCGGCATGATCGACGAGCCTGTGGTGAACCGGTCAGGAATATGGATAAAGCCAAAGTTCTGGCTCATCCACAAAATCAGCTCTTCACTCATGCGGCTGATGTGCACCATGGCAATCGACGCGGCGGCGGTAAATTCAATTGCAAAATCGCGGTCGCTCACAGCATCGAGCGAGTTCTGACACACGCAGGGCTTGCCATCCAGATCGACCATGCCGAGCGCGACGGCAACGCGCTCACGGTCTAGCGGGTAGCCAGTACCTGCAAGCGCTGCCGCTCCCAGGGGCAGAAAATTGACGCGCTTGCGTACGTCTTGCATGCGCTCGGCATCGCGCGCAAACATCTCTACATAAGCCAGCATGTGGTGGCCAAAACTCACTGGTTGGGCCACTTGCAGGTGCGTAAAGCCAGGCATCACGGTTTCGATATTTGCTTGCGCAATTTTGACCAGCGCCATTTGCAGCTCGTTCAGCAGCTCAACAATCAAATCGATCTCACCGCGCAGCCACAGGCGCACGTCGGTCGCCACCTGGTCGTTGCGTGAGCGCCCGGTGTGCAGCCGCTTGCCTGCGTCGCCCACGAGCGCCGTCAGCCGCGCCTCGATGTTCAGGTGAACGTCCTCCAGGTCAAGCTTCCACTCAAACGCGCCCGACTCAATTTCTCGGGTGATTTTGGCCATGCCGTGTTTGATCGACGCGTGGTCTTCGGCGCTGATGATGCGCTGTGCAGCCAGCATATCGGCGTGGGCTAACGAGCCTTGAATGTCGGCTTGCCACAGGCGTTTGTCAAAAAAAACGCTGGATGTGTAGCGCTTGACAAGGTCGCTCATCGGCTCAGAAAACAGGGCCGACCAGGCTTGGGATTTTTTATCGAGTTGGTTCACGTCTAACTTTCAGTGGCGGCTGGCGCGCAGCGCGGGGCGCGAAGCAGCTTGTTGTGCAGATGGGCCAGCAATGCAATACTTGCGTTTTGATTTTATCTGCCATGATGGCGTGTTCAAGCTTGCCCCCAATAAATGAAGCCAGCCGCACCCCCCAATTCGTTTGCTGAGTCAACGCTACAAGCGACCCTGCTGCCCGGTCTGGATGCCGCCGGCCCTGCGTATGTTGCGCCACTGCAGCCCAAAATGTTTGATGCCTGCCATGTAGGTGTGGTGTTGCGGGCCGTTCTGTTTGTTCAAAGTGTGGTCGCCGTGGCCGCGATGTTTTTGGCGAGTGATCCGCTGGATTGGGTGCTCCGGTTTTCGCTTCTGACTGGTGGCGTGCTGCCCGCCACGGTCGCCTGGCTGGTGGCAACTTGCGCACTGAAATCAGCGTTGACCAGGTTTGCGCCGGCGGTGCAGTGGCTGTGCGGGGTTGCTTTGGGCGTGCTGGCTGGGCTTTACGGATGCGGTCTGCTGTACTTTATGGGGCTGTTGGTACCGCCGCCGTGGTGGGCCAGCGGGGCATCGGGCGCACTTTTATCTGCCATGCTCCTGGCGGGACTCTACTGGCGGGCCAGAGCCCGCGCGCCCGCCGCAACCACCGCCCGACTGGCTGAACTGCAGTCGCGCATTCGTCCGCATTTTTTGTTCAATACGCTGAACACCGCAATTGCGCTGGTACGCGCTGAGCCGCGCAAAGCTGAGGCCGTGCTGGAAGACCTGAGTGAGTTGTTTCGCAGCGCATTGGCCGATCCGGCCGAGTCGGTGACGCTCACTCAGGAAATCGCGTTGGCAAAAAGCTATCTTGCGATTGAGAAAATCCGTTTCGGTGAGCGGCTGCAAGTGGTGTGGGATTTGGACCCCAGGGCAGGCAATGCCAAGCTGCCGCCCTTGCTGCTTCAGCCATTGGTTGAAAACGCGGTGAAACATGGGGTAGAGCCAAGTACAAATGGGGCACAGCTCAAAATTTCAACCCAGTTGCGCGGCGACACGGTGGTGGTGAAAGTCACCAACACCACACCGGCTGGTACGGGCGAACGCGGGCATGGGTTGGCGCTGGCCAACGTGCGTGAACGCTTGCTGTTGCTGCACGACGTGCAGGCACGGTTTCAAACCGCGTACAAGGACGGGGTATTTCAAGTCAGGCTGGAGATGCCCGCATGAACCTGAATGTGCTGCTGGTAGACGATGAAGCGTTGGCCAGAGCCCGTCTGCGAACGCTGCTGGGTGATTGCGCAAACCCGGGCGCGATTGTTGTGGCAGAGGCGGAGACTGCAGCGCAGGCGCTCCAAGCGCTGCAGCGCGACAGTTTTGATGTGGTGCTGCTCGACGTGCGCATGCCGGGTGCCGATGGCGTGAGCCTGGCGCGAAGCATTTCTGAAATAAAGACCAGTCCAGCGGTAGTGTTCGTTACTGCGCACGCTGAGCATGCGGTTCAGGCATTTGAAGTGGCGGCTGTGGATTACCTCACCAAGCCGGTTCGACTAGAGCGTTTGCAGCAGGCGCTACAAAAAGTAGAGCGTTATCTGCAACTAGAGCGTGCGCCAGAGCCTCTTTTGGCCGAGGAAACACTGGTGATTCAAGACCGTGGGCAAACCGAGCGCCTGGCGTTGTCCAGCGTGCTGTATTTCAAGGCGGAACTCAAATACATCACGGTAAGAACAGCATCAAGAAGTTATGTGCTCGACGGTTCACTCAATGAGCTTGAAGAAAAATACGCTGCGTCTTTCATGCGGGTGCACCGCAATGCGCTGGTGGCGCGCCGCGCGATGCGGGCTCTTGTCAAACACTACGACGCGGAGGAGGGCGAAGGCTGGGCAGTGCGGCTAAATGGGCTGGCGGAGTTGCTCGCGGTTTCCAGGCGCCAACTTGCTACCGTGCGGGAAGCCATCACAAAGTGACTGCCTGGAGTTGGCGCAAGCTCCATTGATTTTGTCCTACAAGTTTCGCGGTGTACTGCTGCTCAAATTCTTTTTGAGTGCGCGGATTTCAGTCAGATTTTTTTGGACTTTTTGGCTTCATTTCCAGCCTTCTGTTACTTAAAATCGAATCGCCCTATTTCTATTTTCGAGGACGCCGCATGAATGCTGAGCCCGCCTTGAGCCATAGTGCAGCTGCGCTTGAAATGGACAAGCCGCCCGTGAGTTCTCCCACCTCAGAGCCACCACCGGTGTCCATGTTTGAAGCGCACATGCCCGTCAGCGTCCGCAGCGTGTCACTGGCGATCATTGCCCTGCTCGCCGCGCTGTTTGTTCTCCAGTGGGCCAGGGCGGTATTTATCCCTTTCATGCTCGGGCTGGTATTTAGCTACGCCTTGTCCCCAATCGTGAACTGGATGGAGGCCCGCCGCGTCCCGCGCGCCCTGGGGGCCGGCATGCTGCTTTTGGCACTGATGGGCGCACTTGGCACTACCGCTTATGCACTGTCTGACGAAGCAGCGCAACTTGTAGAGTCCCTGCCAGCCGCAGCGCAAAAATTCAGGCAAACCATTAAAAACCGGCAGGGAACAACGCAAAGCACGCTGGATACCATGCAAAGAGCCGCTACCCAAATTGAGCAGGTTGCCCAGGGTTCAATTGTGTCCAGCGGGGGCGCGATGCGCGTAATCGTTGAGCCGGCCCGCTTCAACATCAAGGACTATTTATGGACTGGAACGATTGGGCTGGCCACCGTGGTGGGGCAGGCGACTGCGGTGGTGTTTTTGACCTATTTCCTGATGGTGTCGGGCAACACTTTCAGGCGCAAGCTCATCAAGCTCGCGGGACCATCACTGAGCAGTAAAAAAGTAACCCTGCAGGCGCTCGATGAAATTACAGGGCAAATTCAGCGGTACTTCCAGGTGCAGCTGGCAACCAGTGCGCTGGTCGGCGTTCTTACAGGGCTGGCTTTGTGGGGGCTCGGGCTTGAGAACGCGGCTGTGTGGGGAATAGTTGCCGGTGTGTTGAACATGGTGCCGTATGTCGGCTCGCTGGTCACTGCGGTTGCTTCTGGCGCGGTAGCGTTTTTGCAGTTTGGCTCCAGCAACATGGCGCTGCTGGTGGCTGGCGCGTCGCTAGTAATTCATACGATCGTCGGCAACATCATCACGCCGTGGCTGACCAGCCGTGCCAGCCGCATGAATCCGGTGGCAGTGTTTGTTGGCTTGCTGGCCTGGGGCTGGCTGTGGGGCGTTTGGGGCTTGCTGCTCGGCCTGCCTATTTTGATGATTGTCAAGGCGGTATGTGACCGGGTCGATGACCTCAAGCCGGTGGGCGAGTTTCTGGGTGCCTGATCGCGCGTGGTGGCGCCGAAGCCGTTATCGATTCGCTGGCTTCATGAATGCCTCTCAGTCGGTGGTCATGGCGTTTGGTTACTATAGCGGGTTGTTTTGAAATCGCAGAGAGAAATGAATATGCTCGAGTTGTTATCTGACCCCCAAATCTGGATTGCCTTTGCCACGCTGACAGCACTCGAGCTTGTACTGGGCATCGACAACATTATTTTCATTTCCATTTTGGTCGACAAGCTGCCCAAGGCGCAGCAAGAAACGGCGCGCAAAATCGGTCTGTTTATGGCGATGTTCATGCGGATTGGCCTGCTTTTCATCTTGTCCTGGATCGTCGGTTTGACTGCGCCGTTTTTTAGCGTTTTCGGTCAGGACATTTCAGGCCGAGACTTGATTTTGATTTTGGGTGGCTTGTTTTTGATCTGGAAAAGTACCGGTGAAATCCACCAGTCGCTCGAAGGGCAAGAGGCCCATACGTCCAGCGCTGTCAAAGCAACTTTCGCCGCAGTCATCGTCCAGATCATGATAGTGGACATGGTGTTTTCGCTGGACTCCATCATCACCGCCGTAGGCATGGTCGATGAGTTGGCAGTGATGGTTGCGGCTGTTGTGGTGTCGGTTGGCCTGATGATGCTGTTTGCATCCGCCATTGGCCGCTTTGTGTCGGCGCACCCCACCATCAAAATGCTGGCATTGGCATTTCTTGTGGTGGTTGGCGTGGTGCTCGTAGCCGAGGGCTTTGGCACCAAAGTGCCTAAAGGCTATGTCTACTTTGCGATGGCGTTTTCGCTGGGCGTTGAAATGCTCAACATCTGGATGCGCAAGAGGTCGGCCAAGCCAGTCGTCTTGCACGACGCATACCGGGCTGCCGAAATTAAAGACGTCCAGCCGAAGTAGCTTGTCAATCAAAAAAATACACTTTTGACATGTTATTCAATATATACGGGCGCGAGTAGCTACTGTATTAATAGCAAGTTTGGCTAACGTGTGTGCTGCCGCAGCGCTCGCCCGTTGTCTGTCTTCTGTAGGCATTGCCTTACAGACTGGCGTCGTGCCAGCTTTCTGCGACTCGCTGCAGTTGCTGGCAGCATTGGGCTTTAACAAGGAAGCTTTTGATGCAAGTTTTATTAAACACTGACCACCATATTGAAGGCGGCAAGGAAATGGCAGACCACTTGACTTCGGTCGTTAAAGATGCTCTTTCCAGGTTCGGCGAGCACGTCACCCTGGTTGAAGCGCATCTGGCGGACGAAAACGGTCACGGCAAGACAGCGCCTAACGAAGTCCAATGCACGCTGAAGGCAAGTGTGGTGGGGCGTGAGGCGGTGGTGGTCAAAAGCCACGCCGACAGCGCACACCAGGCAATTGCTGGTGCAGCAACCAAGCTCAAGCGTGCCGTGGCCACAGTGTTGGAAAAGCACGACCCAAGGCAAGCCCAGCAACGTTCAGCGTCAGCCCCTGAACCAGAGTAGTGTTTAGGCATGCAACACATTGCTGTTGCAGCTTGAGTTGGCAGGCCGACCCCTGCAGGCTGTGATGGCCATCCAGAGTTCGAAAAGTTCCTCTATGGCCCTCACGCGCCGCGTGTGTTTTCCCTAATTTGCGTTGCGCGGCTTGCTTTTATGATGGAGTTTTTACCATCAGGAGCCATCCATGCAAAGCCAGCAAAGTGCGTCCAGGGTCCAAAGTGCCCTTCACCGGTTTGGTGTCTTAGCGGTCGCGGTGTTTTCTGTATCGAGCCTGACATCTTGCGCCAACCTGCCAGCTGACAACGCTGACGCCGTTTTGCAGCGTGCCGACACGGCGATGGGAGGGTTTGCGCTTAAAAGCATATCTTTTTCAGGCAGTGGCACTGGCGCTACCTTTGGTCAGGCATATCTGGCTGGCCAGGCGTGGCCCAAAATTACTTACAGCAGTTTCTCGCGCGTGGCGGACTATGAGAACAGCGCGTTTCGTGAGGACGCCGCCCGCGCCAGAGCCGAGCCCAACGGCGGCGGAGCAGTGCCGCTAATGGGTAACGGCGAGCAGCGCACCAGCGGGTTTTTGCGCGGCGCCACAGCGTGGAACTTGGTCGGCCCTGCTCCAGTGGCAGCGCCAGTTGCTGCAGATTTACGGGTTCATGATTTATGGACCACACCGCACGGCGTCATCAAGGCTGCTTTGGCAAACAAGGCCACCGCCACCCAGCAAATGGAAGACGGCCGACAAATGACGGCAGTGTCTTTCACCATGCCGGGAAGGATGCGCGCAACGGCTTTCGTAAATGCAGCAGGGTTGGTTGAAAAAATCGACTCAAAAATGCCGCATCCGGTCAGCGGCGACACTGCATCAACCATTCGCTTTACAGACTACAAAGACTTTGGCGGCGTCAAGTTTCCGATGCGTATCCAGCAAACCATGGGCGGCTTTCCAGTGCTCGATTTAACGGTCAGCGAGGTCAAGCCCAATGCGCCGTCTGGCATTGAAGTGCCAGCGCTGGTCACGGCTTTTGCTGAGAACGTGGTCGTCACCAAGGCCGCTGACGGTGTGTGGCACATGGCCGGGGGCTCGCACAATAGTGTGGCCATTGAAATGAAGGACCACATGATCGTGGTCGAAAGCCCGCTGTACGACGGTCGCGCTGTACCGATGCTGGCAGAAGTTAAAAAGCTCAGCCCCGGCAAGCCGATTCGTTACGTGGTCAATTCGCACCACCACTTTGACCATTCGGGCGGATTGCGCAGTGCGGTTGCAGAAGGTGCAACGCTCGTTACCAGCGAATTGTCACGCCCGTTTTTTGAAAGCACGATGGCAACCCCCAACACCATCAAGCCCGACGCCATGCAACTGTCGGGCAAAAAAGCGGTGGTGACTGGCGTAAACAGCAAGCGCAGCTTTACCGATGGCAGTCGCGTTGTGGACGTTTACTACATCGATGGCAGCGTACATGCGCAGGGCTTTTTGATGGTGCACTTGCCAAAAGAAAAAATCCTGGTGGAAGCCGACGCCTACACCCCGGGCGCGCCCAATACGCCAGCGCCAGCCGTACCCAACGCCCTGCATGTGAACCTGGTGCAAAACCTGGACAGGTTGAAGCTGGATGTAGCGCAAATCTTGCCCCTGCACGGGCGCATTGTGCCGCTGGCCGAGCTCTACACCGCGATTGGAAGAAAGTAGTTTTTTAGGACTCAAACCCAATAAGTACGGGCGCGAATAGATATTCAATTACTAGCAATTTAAAGCGCTTTGGCCAGAATCACAGCAGCCTGCTGCAAAAATTCAAACTCGTCGTCGTCGATAGGTTGTTTGCCAAAGTCATAGTGGCAAAGCGTTCCGAACAGAGTGCCGCTCGAGTGGCTCAACGGTAAGCCCACATAGCTCTTGATAACGCCCTGGTAGGTCTTGCCAACTAGTCGCGTGTCGGCACCGGAATCAGACGTGACGAGCTGGCCGTCACGCAAGGCTACCTGGCAAGAACTCTGTGAAAGTACCACTGGCGCGGGCACTGCTGTCACCGGGTCGCCCAACTTGTCCACCAGTTCGACGATCGCAAGGTTGTCCCCGTCGAGTTTGAAAACAGCCGTACAACGATGTGCCACCCGGCGATTTAAGTACAGCAACCCGGTGCGAACACCACCTTCTGCGACAGCATGTTCAAACTGAACCAATTGGTTTTTTAGCATCGAGTGACTATATCTGTGTACTCAGCAAGTTTTACCAACCGACGACTTTTGACGATAAATTTTTCGCAAGCGCCCATAACCACACGATTCGGACGGGTCAGAAGGATCGTTGTCTTTCCCCCACGGCTACCAGCTCCCGCGTGTCAGTGCTTGCCGTCACGCACCCATCGCCTGCGGGCGTAGAGGCCAACAAACGCAACTCCCAAAACCAACGCAAACCAGCCCACCGCTGCCGACTTGGCCACGATGCTCTGCATGCCGGGTGACGTGATGACGTACGGCGAGATCACCACGCCCAGGCCAATCAAAATACACAAGACGCCTTTGATGGCAAGCTCGTTAGCCGCGGTGGTGCTGGCCTTTTTAACAGGCGTTTGTTGAGGTAGGTCTGGAAGGGGCATGCCGGGTTGGTAAGGTAAAAGTTGCGCAACCGATAATACGTTCTAGCAACGAAAGACTTTTCACAATGGCGATTCAGTGGTTTCCAGGGCACATGTACCTGACGCAAAAGGCGATAAGTGAACGCATTAAAGAAATTGATGTGGTCATTGAGCTGCTTGACGCGCGGCTGCCGGGTTCGAGTGCCAATCCAAAGCTGGCCGAGCTGACGGCGTCTCGGCCCACCGTCAAGGTGCTGAACAAACAAGACTTGGCTGATCCGGCTATGACCGATCTGTGGCTGACGCATTACAACGAGATGCCAAACACCAGCGCAATTGCGCTGGATGCGAGCGAGACTGCGCCCGCTCGCAAGCTGATCGACGCGTGCCATAAGCTCGCGCCACTGCGCGGCAGCATGGTCAAGCCAATGCGCGTGCTGATATGCGGGATACCCAACGTCGGCAAGTCCACACTGATCAACACGCTGACAGGCAAGCGCGCCACCAAGACCGGCGATGAAGCAGGCATCACAAAAATTGAACAACGCATTGTGCTGGCCGATGGGTTCTATTTGTGGGACACACCCGGCATGCTGTGGCCGCGCATCATCGTGGCGCAAAGCGGCTACAACCTGGCGGCCAGTGGCGCGATTGGCCGTAACGCCTTCAGTGAAGAAGAAGTGGCGCTTGAACTGCTGAATACGCTCATTAAACAATACCCGGCCGCGCTGCAAGCGCGATACAAAATTGAGATCACGCCAGAGTCAACCGACGAGCAGGTGTTAGAAGACATTGGCCGCAAGCGCGGCGCGGTACTGACCAAAGGCCGGGTGAACCTGCAAAAGGCCGCAGAGATTGTGATTTATGAATTTCGTGCGGCCACACTTGGCCGCATCACGCTGGAAACGCCGGAGCAGTTTGCTGGCTGGCTGGCCGCAGGGCAGTTGCTTGATGCTGAGCGACAAGTCAAGAAAGATGCGATCGAAATTGCTCGCCTGATCAAGTTCAAAAAAATCGCCAGGCCTGAAAAGCTGCGAGGTGCATAAGGTCAAAGCCGCTGCGGCAATAACTTTTGCACCAATGGATGCAGAACCTTTTTGTGCGCGCCAATTGCAAAAAAATGTTCTTCAACGCCTTCGCAAGCGCCTACGCGTTCAACGCCGTACCGTGCAATGAGCTGCTCGTGCACCAGCTCAGCAGCGGGGAACAGGCCCATGCCCGCTGCGCCGAAGGTTTTTAGCAGCGCGCTGTCCTCAAATTCCCCCACCACATTGGCTTTGATGGCATAGCGGTCAAACCACTGGTCCAGCCGCAGTCGAACCGCGGCATGGCTGGTAGGCAACAGCACGGGTACGGTGGCCAGCGACTGCGGAAAGTTTTTGCGCGCTGCCGCTGCCAGTGTGGGCGGCGCGTACCAGGAAATGGGCGATGAGCCGAGCGAGTGGCTGTAGACCTTCAGGTTCGGGTTGTTGGGTGCCGGGCGATCGGCCAGCACCACGTCCAGGCGGTGCAACGCCAGGTCGCCGAGCAAATCTTCAAATTCATCTTCCTGGCAAATCAGGCGAAGATTGGGCGTGTGCATGACGGGCTGCATCAGTTGGCGCACCGCCAGCTTGGCCAGACCTTCTGAAATGCCAACGGCCAGCCGCACCGAGGTCTTGCCAGATGCCTTGCGCACTGCGTCGGGCAGTTTTTCACCCAACTGAAAAATCATTTCTGCCTGCTGCATGGCGGCTGTGCCCGCATCGGTCAGCGCTACACCGCGCCCGGACGGTTTTAAAAGCGTATGGCCCAGTGATTTTTCAAGCTCCCGCACCTGGGTGCTGACGGTCTGTACCGCCATGCCCAGCTTGTCTGCAGCCTTGGCCATCCCGCCTTCCTTGGCGACCACCCAGAAGTAATACAAATGCCGGTAGTTAAAGTTTGTGGTCATTTTTTATTACACATGGTATTTGCGAATCGATTGTTCTGAATTATCTGCTTTTTCAGAATTGAACACTCCTTTATCGTACAGGCTTCGTTCACTTCAACAGGAGTTTGTATGCAGGTCATTTTCAAGTCCCGTGATGCCGATGCCGAACAATTTCGCACTATCGCAGTTCGCCGCGTGCGTGTCGCGCTGCGCCGCCTGAGCTGGCTTGCCCCGCGCGCCAGTGTGCAACTTTCTGACGTGAATGGTCCGCGCGGCGGGGTTGACAAGCGCTGCCAGATTGAGATCGCCACCAAAAGTGGCCCGCCCATCATCGTGACGTCCATGGCGCGGGATTGGTTGTCTGCCCTTCAAAGCGCATTGACCCGCGCAACCCGATCGCTGCTGCACAACTACAAGCGCAGCCGGCAGCGCCAGCCGTCCGAGCCAAAGCTTTCTGGCAGCAGCCAACCCTCATAACACTTGACTATTAACTCAGGAAAATAAATGAAATGTCCAACCTGCCCCGATTCTGTTTTGGTCATCACCGACAAGAAGGGGGTCGAAATTGATTTCTGTACAACTTGCAGAGGCGTCTGGCTTGACCGCGGTGAGCTTGACAAGCTCATAGCGCTTTCAGTCGACCAAAGTGCACCGCGTCAGCAAATGCAGCGGGACAGGCCGGACTTCGTCGATTCAGACAACCGCGGCGCATACGCTGGGCAGGGCTACGCGCCGAAGCGCCGCAAGTCTTGGCTGAACGATATTTTTGACTAAAGCTTAGTCGTGTCGTGGCGTGCGCTTGACTTGAGTCAGTGCCAGCCGTAGCCCCATTAGCACCCAGGCAGGTATTTCTGTCCGGATTTTTCTTGCTTGTTTAAATTTTAAAAACCGCTAGTCGGAGGAGTTTTCTTGTGGATATCCTGCTTCAATTTTTGTACTCGGACTTTCTGGGCAAAGCTACCTGGATATGGCTGCTGTTCATTGGCATCGTTGTCACGCTGCTGGCTTTTGACCTGGGTGTACTGCACAAAGACGATCATGAAATTGAAGTCAAGGAGAGTCTGTTTTTGTCTGCAGGCTACATCAGTGTGGCGCTTTTGTTTGGCACGTGGGTCTGGTGGTACTTGGGCGCGACCAGCGGCATGGAGTACTTCACCGGTTTCATGATTGAAAAGTCGCTGTCGATGGACAACGTTTTTGTCATTGCCATGATTTTTACGTACTTGGCGATTCCACGTATGTACCAGCACCGGGTGCTGTTTTGGGGAATTTTGGGTGTGATTGTGCTGCGCGCCATCATGATTGGACTTGGTGCAACACTGGTGTCTCAGTTCAGCTGGATTTTGTATGTATTCGGCGTGTTCTTGGTTGTGACGGGCGTGAAGATGTGGGTCATGGCAGACCACACCCCTGATATTGGTAACAACGCAGTACTGAAGTTTTTGCGCAAACGGATGCGCGTGACGCCTGAAATTGAAGGCAATGCTTTTTTCGTCCACAAGCCTGATCCGGTCACCGGCAAAACCGTGCGCTGGGCTACCCCCTTGTTTTTGGCGCTGGTGATGGTGGAAATCATTGACCTGGTGTTTGCGGTGGACTCGGTACCAGCTATTTTTGCCATCACAAATGACCCGTTTATCGTGTATACCAGCAACATTTTCGCCATTTTGGGTTTGCGTGCGCTGTACTTTGCATTGGCCGCCATGGTGCATCGCTTCAAGTACCTGAAGTACGCGTTGGCTTTGGTGCTGGTGTTTGTTGGCACGAAAATTTTCCTGGTGGGAATTATTGGAAAGATACCGCCGGTGTTCTCGCTCAGCGTTACTTTTGGGCTGATTGCAGGCGGTGTACTGGTGTCGCTTTGGAAAACCCGTAACGACGCTCAGGGCGTTTTGGACAAGCAATAAGCCAAACAAGGCATGATCGGCGGATGAAAAGCTTGCTTGACCCCGCGATTCTGTTTTTTGTTTTTGGAATTCTTGCCGGACTGATCAAGTCGAATCTCGAAATCCCGCCGCAGATCGCCCGCTTTTTATCGCTTTATTTGTTGATGGCGTTGGGCTTGAAAGGCGGCTTTGCATTGGCTGAATCCGGGTTAACGGGCGAAGTTGCCGTCAGCCTGGCCTGCGCAATTGCATTGGCTTTCGCTGTGCCCGCTGTAGGATACTTGCTGCTCCGACGTTTTTTAAATGGCTATGACGCGGCAGCCATCGCTGCGACGTACGGCTCAGTCAGTGCCGTTACGTTCATTACTGCAACGCAGTATCTTGACGGGCAGGCCATTGCTTATGGCGGCCACATGGCAGCGGCCATGGCGTTGATGGAGTCGCCCGCGATTGTGATGGCGGTTTTCCTGGCCAACCGTGTGCGCCAGCAGGGCGAAGAAGCACTTCCAGCCAGCGTACCGCCATCGAACCTGGTCAAATCTGCGCCCATGGGTCACATTCTTCGTGAATCCCTGACCGATGGCACGCAGTTGCTGCTGCTGGGCGCAATGCTTATTGGCATCCTGACCGGCGCAGCCGGGCAGGCCAGCATGAAGCCATTTACCGGTGATTTGTTCAAAGGCATGCTGGCTTTCTTTCTACTCGACATGGGCCTGCAGGCAGCACGCAATATGGGCGAGTTGAAGGGCAAGTCACCTTGGCTTTTGGCGTACGCCATCGCCGGGCCGCTGGTGCATGCGGCGGTTGCGCTGGCAGTCGGAATTATTTTTGGCATGTCGGCCGGCAACACGGCGCTGCTGATGGTGCTGGCCGCGAGTGCGTCTTACATAGCTGTGCCTGCTGTCATCCGCCACGCCATACCCGAGGCCAGCCCGTCGCTGTATTTCGGAATGTCGCTGGGGTTGACGTTTCCGTTCAATATTCTGCTGGGCATACCGCTGTATGTGTACGCCGCGCAGCGCTGGCTGGTTTGAAGCGCTCTACTCGCGATTAACCGTCACAACCTGCGCATCAGGCCGTCTAGCCGTGGATCCCACCTGGCGTTTGGCAACACGCTGGCCAAAGCTGAATCGGGCATGGCGAATGTGCTTCGCAGCACCTGCGCAAGCACAGCCCGATAGTCGTGGTGCGCAGGCAAGTCGCGGGCCTCGTTGAGGTTGCCGCGCGCAAGGCCGGTCCACTGTCCGTGCCACTTGCCACCGTTGATTCGATTGCCGACCAGCCACATTGCATTGCCAAAACCGTGGTCGGTGCCGCGCGTGCCGTTTTCTACGGCTGTGCGGCCAAACTCGCTCATGACCACCACCACGTCATTGGGGTCTGAAAAATCTTGCCGCAATTGCGCTATGGCGCGGCCCAGGTTGCCGAGGTTGTTGGCCAACTGGCCTGTGGCATTGCCTTGATTGGCATGGGTGTCCCAACCGCCCGCCGATAAAAAGCCAAGCGCCAGGTTGCGGTCGTTGCGCATCAGCGTGCCAAGGTGTTGGGCGTCAAGTTGCAGGCCGACTGGGTCGGACGCGCCATTGCTGGCGGCCAACATTTGCGCGTTTTGTGCCTGGGTGGTTGCGGGGGTACCGTCTTTGTCCAGGGCGCCAGCTGGCTGTGGCCCGGCGCGGCGGCCTGCCATCTCCATTTTTTCAGAGCTCAGTTCTTGCGCGCTTTGCATGCGGCTGCCAGCCCCTTGCCTGAACGCCTCGCCGAGTTTGTCGTTGCCCGCGTACAAGTCCATCAAAGCCTGTCGAGTTTTGTCGTTGGCCAGCACGCCGGTGCGCTCCGCCGATTGGCCGCGCGGGATGAGCTTGACCGGCGCATCTCCCGCAAGAATGGCCGGGTTTGCCTCACCGACGCCAATAGCAGCGGTGATGGTTTGACCGACGCCGATAGGGGAGGCGGGCGATTTGTTGTTGCCAGCAGCTTTGTTGAGCCAACCTGGCGCTGCGCTGGGCCGACGCGCTGCGGCGGGCCCGGGTACGCGCCGCGTGGGGCCTCGACGAGGCGGCGATCTCGGCGTTGCGCGCAGCCGAGGCGGTGCTCGACGAGCAGGTCCACGCGCTCGGCATCGCCGAAGGCCGCGAACAATTCATGGCCGGCAAGCGGCGCAGCGGCGAGTTACTGGTCGATCTGCTGGTCGCCGCCGAGGGCCCGGGCGAGCCGCGTCGGGTGGCCCACGGCCTTTATTATGCGCTCAATCTGATCGCGATCCGCAACCGGTTGAGCCGCCGAGTGCCCTTTCCCGACGGGGCTGCGCGGATCGGGGCACGATTCGACTTCACCCCGGCATTCGATGGACGCTGGGCAAGCCTGACGCCAGAAGTGCTGGACTGGCTGCGCGAGCGCAAGATTGCGGCGGTGGTCAAATTCGGACTTGGCCTGTTGCGGGTCCCGGACGAGGATGCGCTTGCGGCACCGATCCTGTCCTTTCATCACGGCGACCCGCGCGGGTTTCGCGGACGGCCGGCAGGGTTTTACGAGCTTGCGAACGGCG
>ENA-OFCF01000373-OFCF01000373.1-metagenomes-genome-assembly--contig:-NODE-373-length-20046-cov-3.654044_pt1 | contig 20046 bp, 5 predicted proteins | sample MGYA00153387_OFCF01 | MGnify analysis MGYA00153387
CGGCCTCGGCGAGCTCGCGCTCGCGTCGCCGCGCCTGATCGACCGCGGCCCGCTCGAGCGCCTGCGCCTGGTCGCGCTCGCCCTTGAGCTCGCGCACCTGGGCCTCGAGCTCGACCAGCTCGGGCGGGTCGTCGCCCCGCTCCATGCTCGCCTCGAGCTCGCGCAGCCGGTGGTCGCCGGTCGTGTACAGCCCTTGCAGCTCCGCGTAAGCCAGCTCGAGGCGGCGCAGCTCGTGCCCGAGGCGCTCGAGCTCCTGCATGCGCTCGTGCTCGACGATCCGGCTGCGATCGACCTGCTCGCGCAGGCGGTCGACGTCTGTGACGAGACGGACGTTCTCGAGGCGCTCGCGCTGGACCTCCTCCTCGCTCTGCCACAGCCGCGTCTCGAGCTCCTGCTGGTCGGCGGTGCGCCGCGTCAGCTCCTCGCGCAGGCGGTCGCGGTCGATCGACACGTCGGCCGTCGGCCGCCCCGACTCGGGTGTGACGATCGGCGGTACCTCGTCGACGAGCACGCGGGTCAGCGCCGCGGCGTCGTTGCGCAGCGCGGCGTCGTCGAGCAGCGGCGCTGTGCCGTCGTCGAGGCGCTGGCCGTCGACGCGACGGCGCAGCTCGTGCAACTCGGCGCCGGCGTCGATCGCCTGGGCGTGCGCGTGGCGGAGCTCCTGCGTCAGCGAGGCCGCGCGCTCGCGCAGGCCGTCACGCTCGCGTCGGAACTGCTCGACGGCCTCCCGCAGTTCGGCCAGCTCCTCGGGGCCGATCGGCGGCTCGGGCTCGGGGGTCGGCGCTTCAGAGAGTTCAGGCTCCGACGGCGTGGGCTCGGCCTGCGCCTCGAACAACGCCGCGAGCGCGCTGCCCTCGTCGATCGGCCCGAGCGGCGGCACCGGTGGCCTCACCGGCAACACGGGGCCCGGTGACGAGTGCGAGGGTGCCTCGGAGGCCGGTGCCTCGGCTTCGGCGGCCGCCAGCGCGGTGGCTTCGGGTCGCGTCGTGGTCGTCGCCGGGTCGGGCGTGGTCGCAACGAGCACGCACTGCTGCACGAGCGGCCCGAGCTCGGTGGCCGAGGCGAGCACGAGGTAGGGCCCGGTCGCCGGCGCGTCGGTCCGGAGATCTTCCACCAGACGGACTTCGGAGGTCGCGGAGGCGCCGACCGGCGCCAGGCGAAAACCGCTCCACGGGAGCTGCGCGAGCGCGGCGACCTGGGAGAATTGGGTCCGCAGCAGCACCTCGGTTCCGAGGAGATCCGTGCTGTAGATCGCGAGCACGCCTGTGGGCCGCAGCACGCGATGGGCCTCCGAAACGAGCGCCGCGCGGTCCTCCGGGCCGAGCGCCGCGAACGCCTCGATGCAAAGCAGCGCGTCGACGCTGCCGTCGCGCAGAGGCAGGCGCAGCGGCGTGGTGAACGGACCGGCCCACACCTCGACGCCCAGCGAGGGCGTCAGCGGGGCGCCCAGCACCAGCACGCGCCCGGCTCCGGCCGCGGCGAGCCGTTGCGGGCCCTCCGGGTCTTGCGGGGACACGACGGCCACGCGCTTTGCGAGCCACCATCGCTCCAAAGCTACATATGCGGGCAGGTAGGACACTTCAGGCCGCGTTCGGACGGCGCCATCATACTTCAGGTCTGGCTTTCGCCTCAGCGCTTGTCGTGCGCGAGCGAAATTGTTCCCGTGGGATCTCCCCGTACAAAAGCGCCGGGACTCGGTCCGCCACCCGGGGCCGCAGGGCCTGAAATCGTCGCCATTGCACGCAATTGGCACGCGCGAACCAGCGCACGGCCCGCATGCGGCTGGTTGATCCCACGAGTTCGCTGCCCTACGATGCCGAATTGTCGATGGCAGCGAAGCTCATCCTGCTCGGAGGGGATCATCCGGTCGAGCACGTCCTCTCGTCGTTTAATACGCTTGGACGCCATCCAGACAACTCGATCCAGGTCCTCGACCGGATCGTGTCGAAGGAGCACAGCCGGATCACGCTCGGCCCGGACGGCCGATACGTCGTCCGTGACGTCGGCAGCCTCAACGGGACCTTCGTCAACGGCGAGAAGGTCAGCGAGCGAGCGCTGAAGTCGGGCGATCAGATCTCGCTCGGCAACACGACCTATCGCTTCACCGAAGATCGGCCGCAAGACAAGCTCCCGATCCGCAAGGTGACGATGACGCCGGATCAGGTGCAGAGCCAGGTCCAGAGCACGCTGTCCGCCAACTCGCGGTTCTTGCCCGAGAAGGACATCAAGGACGTCGCGGTGCTGCGCGCCGACTACGAGAAGCTGCGCGTCGCCCACGAGCTGTCGCAGAAGCTGTCGATCGACGCCGACCTCGACACCCTGCTGCAGAAGATCGTCGACGAGGCGTTCCTGCTGATCCGCGCCGACCGTGCCGTCATCCTCCTGCTCGACGGCGAGACCGAGGACTTCGTCCCGCGCTACGTCCGACAAAAGCGCGACGAGGAGATCAAGCTCTCGAAGAGCATCCTCGACGAGGTGCGCACCAAGAAGCGCGCCGTGCTCTCGTCGGACGCGATGGTCGACGAGCGCTTCAAGGCGGCCAAGAGCATCATCATGCAGGGCATCCGCTCGACGATGTGCGTGCCGCTGCTCTACAACGACAAGCTGCTCGGCGCGATGCACATGGACTCGATGCTGGCGACCGGCGCGTTCACCGAGAAGGACCTGCTCCTGTTCTCCGGCATCGCCACGCAGGCCGCGGTCGCCATCGAGAACAACATGCTGGCGCAGAAGATCGAGCACGAGGCGACCGCCCGCGCCCAGTTCCAGCGCCTGCTCTCGCCGAACCTGGTCGACCAGATCGTCGCCGGCCAGCTGACCCTCGATCAGGGCGGCGCCCGTCGCGACGTGACCATGCTGTTCGCCGACATCCGCGGCTTCACGGCGATGAGCGAGCGCCACACGCCCGAGGAGATGGTCGTCACGCTCAACGAGTACTTCGAGGTGATGGTCGACGTGTTGTTCCGCCACGGCGGCACGCTCGACAAGTACGTCGGCGACGAGATCATCGGCCTGTTCGGCGCCCCGGTCGACCTGGTCGACGCGCCGCTGCGCAGCGTTCGTTGCGCGCTCGACATGATGCGCGCGCTCGAGGAGTTCAACCGGCTGCGCGTGGACCAGGGCCGCGAGAAGGTCAGCATCGGCATCGGCGTGAACACCGGCTCGGTCATCGCGGGCGCGATCGGGTCGTCGCGGACCTTGCAGTACACGGTCATCGGCGACGCGGTGAACATCGCGGCGCGCCTGTGCGGCCTCGCCAAGCCGGGCGAGATCATCATCTCCGAGTCGACGCTCGAGCTCGCGGGACCGCACATCCTGGTCGAGCCGCGCAAGCCGGTGCAGGTCAAGGGTAAGCGCGAGGCGCTGTCGATCTACGCGGTCCAGGGCATCCGTGACACCGCCCCGCCCAGCAGCCGCAGCGGCTCGCTGATGTCGACCTGACGGGCAGCGCGGGCCCGCGGCGAGGCCTGCACGCGCCCTCGGCTCCGTCGTGGCGCGTCCACGAACAACCGGGCCGCTTAAACGCCCGAAGGGCGGCCGCTCTCGCGGTCGCCCCTCGTGCCTCGGGTATCAGGTGGCTCAGGCGACGGCGATGCCGATGCCCTTGCGCGCCTTGAAGTAGTCCTCGCTGATGCTGTAGAGGACGAGTTCCTTGATCTTGTCCTTCGGGGTCATCGACGAGCCGAACGAGCTCTGCTCCTGCGAGATGATGTGGGCCGCGACGACCATGTCGTTGCAGAGGAGGAAGCCGACGCGGTAGCCCGCGACCTCCGTTGCGAGGGCCCACTTCTTCACGTCGGTCGAGCCGCCGGCCTCGACGAACTTGCGCATGAGGCTGCGCATCTGGTCACGCGCACCGCCGGGGAGGCGGCTGAAGATCTCGCGGGCGTACCCGTCGAGCTCGGCCTTCGGCAGGCCAGTCTCCATGTCGCAGACGTGCATGCAGGTCAGGAAGATCTGCTTGAGGTTCTGCGGCGAGCGGTCGAGCGCCACGTAGGCGTAGTGAGGCAGGTACAGGTCCAGCATGTACCGGCCGAGCGCGAAGGCCAGATGCTTCTCGTTCTTGCCCTTGAGCAGGTTGGAGAACAACACCATCGTCGGCGCGACGCGGTTGTCGCGGACGGCGTTGAGCAGGGCCACGTCGCCCGGCTCATCAGGACGCAGGTACAGGTCCGGCTGACCGACGTTGAGCACGTTCATCACGTACTTGGCCATGCGGGCCACCAGCGACGGGTCACTGTTGATGTCGGTGCGCTCGTTCGGCTTGAGGTAGGCCGGGAGCGGATTGGCCCGCCAGGCCGCCAGGGCCGGAGCGATCGACCCGAGGATGCCGGTGATGAACAAGTCCTCGTCCGGGTGGAAAACGTGCCTGCGCAGCGTCTCCTCGCTGAGGCGCTGACGCGCCTGCTGGAACTCGGCGACGTTGTACTTCTCGTACACGGCCTGCTCCTCGGGCGTGGCCTGCTTGAGGAAGGCCAGCGTACGCGCCACGCAGAACGCCTTGTCGATCTGCTTGCTCTTGGAATAGATGTTGAAGAGCGCGTGGTACGACGCGTAGCGGAACGGCTCCTGGGCGATCAGGATCTGGTGTTCCTTGACGGCCTGGGTGGCGAACTCGGTCGGGTTGTCGGCCGAGAGCGCCTCGTACAGCTCCGCCAACAAGAAGTGGCGTTCCACGTTGGTCGGGTCGAGCTTGGCAGCGACCTCGAAGGCAGCCGCGGCGGCCTTGAAGTCCTTGAGCCGGGTCCGATAGATCTCGGCCAGGTTGCTCCACAGGGTGACCTTGAGTTCCGACCCGTCGTTCTGCGGCAGACGCTTGAGCATCTTGCGGTACGAGCGCTCGAGGGTCTTCCAGTCCTTGGACTTGGTGACCATCGTGTCGATCGCCTGGAAGGCCTTGAGGAAGCTCGGGTCGTCGTCGAGGACCATGTTGAAGCGGTCGATCGCCTCGTCGTGGGCCTTGATCTCGTCACGAAGGAGCACCGCGGCGGTGTAGTTGTAGCGAGACTTGCGCTTCGGGTCCGTCTCGATCTCGACGATGCGGTCGATGATCCGGATCGAATCTTCCCACTGCTTGTTCTTGGTGTAGATGTCGAGCAGCGTGTGGAGGAGCGGGTAGTCCTTGGGCTGGAGGTCGAGGGCGCTCGAGTACGCCACCGCCGACTTCTGCCAGTTGCCGAGCTTCTCCAGATAGAGATTGCCGATCTCCTTGTAGATGTCGGCCTGCTTCTCGCCGTCCGCCACGTCGATCATGGCCCGCTTGGCCGAGATGACGCCCTCCCAGTCGTTTGCAGCCGTCTGGAGGTCGATGACCGCGTTGAGCGTGTTCAGATCGTGGGCATCGACCTCGAGCGCCTTCTCGAGATAGTTGAGCGCCTTGCGCGGCTCGTTCTGCCGTTTCTTGATCATGCCGAGGCGGTAGTAGACAAGGACCGTCTCCTCGGAGCTCTGGGTCTCGCGGTGCTGGACCAGGATCGTCTGGTACAGCTTGAACGCCTTCTCCCAGTCCTCCTTCTCGAACAGCAGGTCGGCCATGCCGACGAGCACGTCCCGATTGGTCGAGTCGAGGTCGTAGGCCTTGCGGTACTGCTTGAGCGCCTTCTCGGAGTTGCCGAGCGCGCGGGCGACCTTGGCGGCGCGCAGGAACAGGTCGCGCTGGTCCGGCTCGCTGAGCCCGAGTTGCTCCGTCTTGCGGGTCAGCACGTCGTAGATCGGGTCGGCGCCGACGAAGTTGTTGTCGTCGTAATAGATCTGGCCGAGCACGCGGCCGACCTTGACGTGCTCCGGGTCGAGCTCGAGCACCTTGGCGAACAGGGCGACCGCCTTGTCCTTCTTGTCGAGCTCCTCGTAGTAGATGAAGCCGGCCTCGGCCGCGAGGTTGGTCTTCTCCAGCTTGAAGGTCGAGTACTCGACCGCCGCCTCGAGGTTGCGAGCCGCCTTGAGCCAGTCGCGCCGATTCTTGTAGAGCTCGGCGAGGCTGATGAGGGCGGGCACGTACCCGGGGTTGATCTCGAGGGCCTGGGTCAGCCGGAACTCGGACTGATCGGCCTGGTCGAGCTTCTGCTGGTAGACCTGACCCATGCGGGTGAGGTGCTGGACCCGCAGCTCGGGCTCCTTCGACAGGTCGACGAGCTTGCCGAGGGTCTTGATCGCCGACTGCCAGTCCTCGATCTGCTCCTGCAAACGAGCGAGGGTGACCGCCGCGTCGTAGTGCTGGGGGTTGATCTCGAGGATCTCCGCGTAGGTCTCGATCGCACGATCGATGTCCTGGATCTGCTTCTCGTAGGTCTGGCCCATGGCCAGGAGCAGCTCGATCTTGCCGGCCGGGGCCTGCGTGACCTCGATGTGGTTGCGGTAGGTCTCAACCAGCTCCGTCCACTTCTCGAGGCGGACGTACAGGTCCTCGAGCTGGCGGTAGGTGACATCCCGATGCTTGTCGAGCATCAGGATCTTCTCGAGCATCTCCGTCGCGCGCAGCGGGTCGTCGGCGAGGTTGACCAGCGCGGCGGCCATCCGGTCGTAGATCCCGATCTGCTCGTTCTTGTCGTTGGTCGCGTCGAGCTCGGCCTCGAGGACGTTCAAGTACTCGGGGACCTGGTTACCGGCGAGGTACAAGCGCTCGAGGGCCGACAGCGCGTCGCGGTCGGAGGGCTCCGAGTCGAGGATGCTGCGGTAAGTCTCGATCGAGGCGGTCGGGTTGTGGATCTGAACGTCCTGGACGCCGCCGATGCGCTTGCGCAGGGCGATGACCCGATCGGGCTCGTCGAGGGTGCCGACGCGGCGCTCGAGCACGTTGACGAGGTCCTGCCACTGACCCTGGCTCTCGTGCAGACGCGCGAGGTTGTCGAGGGCAGTGATGTTCTCGGCGTCGATCTCGAGGACGCGGCGGTAGCTCTCGATCGAGGCCGGGATGTCGGCGAGACCGGTGTCCTGGACCTCGGCGAGGCTCAGCAGCGTGCGCACCTGGACGTTCGGGTCCTGCTCGAGCGGGACCACGCGGGTGAGGGTCCTGGCCAGCTCCGCGTTGTTGTTCGAGCGGCGGTAGAAGCTCGCCATCTCCCGCAGCGCATTGACGCTGTTGGGGTTGAGCTTGAGGGCCTCCTCGAGGCTCTTGAGGCCGTAGTCGACGCGGTTGAGGTGCTCGCCGTACCAGCGACCGATCTTGACCCACAGCTCACTTTGCTCGGTCTTGTCCTCGATCGTGCGAACGATGCCGTTGTACTCGTTGAGCAGCTCGCCCCACTTGTTGGCGGCGGTGGCGAGACGCTCGAGCTCCCGCGAGGTGTCCTCGTTGGCGTAGTCGATGTTGAACGCGTACTTGAGCGACTCGAAGGCGCCCTCGGGGTCGCCGAGGTTGGCTTCGTAGACATGCGCCATCTTCTGGGAGACCTGGACCTTGAAGCCCGGCTCCTCGAAGATCTCGACCTGACGCAGGAACAGCTCGATCAGCGGGCCCCAGTCCTCGGTCTCGCGGTAAATGGCCTCCAGCGCGTCGTGGGCGGGCATGTAGGCCTGGTCGAGCTCGAGGATCTCGAGATAGACGCCAGCGGCCTCGGTCTTGTTGCCGATCTGTTGCTCCCAGATCCCGGCGACTTGCATGAGCACGTCGATCTTCTCGGGGACGGTCTCGACGACCTTGCCCTTGCGCTCGAGGACCTGCACGACCTCCTGCCAGCGGGCCTCGCCGCTGTACAGGCGCTCGAGCGCCGCGAGGGCCTCGAGACTGTTGGGCTCGAGCTCAACGACGTGGCGCCACGCGTCGATCGACGCGTTGGTGTCCATCAGGTACTCGGCCTGGATCCGGCCGACCTGCGCGTAGTAGTCGCGGGTCTGGTCGGCCCCGAGCACGCCCGGACCGAGGTCGATCAGGCGCGTCAGGATGTCGTTGAGCTCGACCCAGCTCTCGTTGTGCTGGTAGATGCGGTGCAGGGCGGTCAGCGTCTCGACGTCGCGGCCGTTGAGCTCGAGGGCGTTGAGCCACGAGTCGAGGGCGTTGCGGTCCTTGCTCAGGCGGTCGCCGTAGACCTTGCCGAGGGTCTGGTAGATGTGGACCTTTTGGTTGGTGTCATGGACGGCGTAGACTTGGCGCTCGAGTACCTCGGCCAGCTCTTCCCACCGCTCCGCGCGCTCGTGGAGGCCCGCGAGCTCGCCGAGCGCGAGGGCATCCTCACCGCGGAAGTCGATGACCTTGGTCCACAGATCGACGGCGTCGGACTCACGGCCGAGAGCCTCGGACGAGAGCTTGGCCATGCGCTGGTAGCAGGCCGCGGTGTCCTCGTCGGTGTTAGCGATCGAGGACATCTTCTCGTAGGTGTTGTACAGGTCCTGCCAGCGCCGGGCGGACATGTAAAGCGCCTCGAGACGCTCGAGCGCGGGCAGGTTGCTCGCGTCGATGTCGATCGCGCGGTTGTACGCGGCGATCGCCGCCTCTGGGTTGGCCAGCCACTGCTCGTAGGCGCTGGCGAGGCGCATCTCGAGGTCGACGAGGACCTCGCCGTCCATCGTGCCCTTGATGCGGCGCTGCAGCACATCGGCGAGCTCCTCCCACGCGCCCGACTGCGTGTACAGCCGGTCGAGGGCGGCGAGCGCCTCGGCGTGCTCGGCGTTGAGCGCCAGCACCTTGTTGTAAGCCGGGATGGCCCGACCGGCCTCGTTCATGCGGCGGTCGAGGACCTGGGCGGAGCGCAGCAGCACGGCGAGGCGCACGTCCGGGTTGAGCTCGGGGTTCTCGAGCACCTGGTCGCCGACGTCGACGATGTAGTTCCACTCCGTGGTGATCTCGGCGAGGCGGTCGAGCTGCTCGTTGACGCCCTCGCTGGTCGGGTCGTCCATGTAGGCGCGCAGCCACCAGTAGAAGGCCTGCCCGGCGTCGCCGAGCTGGTTCTCGCAGATCTCGGCGGTGCTGCGGATGATCTCGAGGCGCTCGGCGACGTCGGCCGTCGCATTGAGCTTCACATCCGCCAATTTGATCAGGGCTTCCCAGTTGCGCGAAGCCTGATACAGCGGTTCGAGGATCGCGGCGATCTCGGCCTGGTGCTCACCCTCGGTGAAGATGAGCTCGAGGGCGCCGCGGGTCTGCCCGTGATCCGGATCGATGTCGAGGATCGCCCGGTAGGCCTCGATGGCCTGCGGCAGGTTGTTCATGTTGTTCTGGTAAATCTGGCCCATGCGGTGCTGCAGGGCGATGATCTCCGTCTCCTCGGACGTGATCGCGATCTGACGGCGCAGGTTCTCGACCAACTGAGGCCAGCGCTCGAGGCCGGTGAAGATGCGGTCGAGCTGCGCGATGGCCTCGCGGTTCTCACCGTCAATCTCGAGGATCGCCAGGTAGCGGGCGACGGCGTCGTCGACCCGGCCGAGGCGAACCTCGAGGACCTGCGCGAGGCGGTGGATCATGCCCACCTTGGTCGCGGGGTCGAGGATGTTCTCGGCCTGCTCGGCGAGCAGACCGGCGAGCTTCTCCCACTCGCTGGTGACCTCGGCGAGGCGGTGCAGCTGCTCGATGGTCGACTCGAGGGTCGGGTCGAGCGCGAGGGCGCGAGCGTAGGCCGCGAACGCCTGTTCGTACTGCTGGAGCTGCCGCTCGTAGATCGCGGCGATCATGTGCAGGCGCTCGATCTGTCCGGTCGGGTCCTGCGTGTTGCGGACCATCACCTCGTAGATGTCGACGAGCTTCTCCCACTCGGCGAGTTGATCGTAGAGCGGCGCGAGCACCTCGGCGGCGAGCATCGGCTCGTTGGTGCCGTGGACGATGCGATCGAGGGCGGCGATCGTCGGCGCGTGGTCGGGGGTGTGCGCGAGGGTCTCGCGGTAGGCCTCGACGGCTCGGACCATGTCCGCGAGCTGGTTCTCCCACAGGGCACCGATGCGGTGGCGCAGCTCGGTCTTCTCCTCGCGGGCGGGCGCCACGTCGACGGCGCGCTCGAGGATGCTGAGCTGGTCGCTCCAGCGCTCGGCCTGGCCGAACAGGCGATCGAGCGCCTGGATCGCATGGTAGTCCGCGGGCTGGATGTCGAGGATCGCCTGGTAGGTCTCGATGGCGTGCTCGACGTCGCCGAGCTTCTGGTCGTAGACCTGACCGAGCAGGTGCAACCAGTGCGTGCGGTACTCGGGCTCGGTGGCGAGCTCGGTCTTGCGGCGGTAGATTTCGCGCAGCGGCTCCCACGCCTCGGTGGTGACGTAGAGCTTGTCGAGGGCGTCGAGCGCCGAGGCGTCGGCGTCGTCGATGGCGAGGACCTGCTGGTACAGCCCGATCGCGCCGGGCAGGTCGGTCATCTGGACCTCACGGATCTGGGCGGCGTAGAGCAGCAGGCTCTTGCGGTCGTCGACCGAGCTGACCATCTCCGACTTGCGGACCACCGCGTTGACGAGGGCCTCGAAGTTGTTCTGGTTGATGTGGACCTGGATCAGGGCGTCGACGGCCTCGAAATTGGCGGGGTCGATGCCGAGGATGCGATCGTAGGACGCCGCGGCCTTGGCCGCGTCGGCGAGGATCGTCTCGTGGATCTGGGCGATCTTCACGAGCAGGCGGATGATGAGCTGGTCGTCGACGATGTCGGGGATCGACTCGTCGTAGAGGGCGACGAGCTGCTGGTAGGCGCCCATCTGCCGCGCGAGCCCCTCGAGGCGCTCCTGCGTCAGGGGGTTGGCCGGGTCGACCTTGAACGCGCGGCCGAGGGCCTCGAAGGCCTTGCTCTGGTCATCAAGCCCGGTCTCTTGCAGCTCGGCGATGCGGTGCAGGAGCTGGATCTTCTCCTCGGGCTCCTGCGAGTGGGCGACCATGATCTCGTAGGACTGGATCAGGCGCGGCCAGTTGTTGGCGGCGTTGTAGTACGGGAGCAACACGCGGGCGACGGTGAGCTGCTGCGACTCGTTGGTCAGCAATGTCTCGAGAGCAGCAAGGGCGGTCGCGTTGCTCGGGTCGATCGCCAGGGCGCGGTTGTAGGTCTCGACGGCCTGGGCGGCCTGGTCGAGCTTGGTCAGGCGCAGCTCACCGAGGCGGAGGTTGAGCTCCACCTGGGCGGTCGGGTCGTGCGAGAGGGTCAGCTGACGCTCGAGGTTCTCGGCCAGCTCGGTCCACGCGCCGCGGGCGAGGTAGAGGCGGTCGAGGGCGACGATCGCTTGCAGGTTCTCGAAGTCGTCGGCGAGGATCTCGTTGTAGGTCGCGATCGCCTCTTCCTTCTGGGCGAGCATCTCGTCCTGCAGGTAAGCGATGCGAAAGCGCAGGTCCTGGCGCGCAGCCGGGTCACCCGTGAGCGTGACCTTGCTGCGGTACACGCCGAGCAGGTCGGCCCAGTTCTGGTCGCGGCTGTACAGCTTGTCGAGCGCCTCGAGGGCGGCGACGTTGTCGGAGTCGACCTCGAGCGCCTTGCGGTAGTTCTCGATCGCCTTGGGGGCGTTGCCGAGGCGCTGGTCGTAGAGCGCGGCGAGCTTCATCAGCAGGCTGCGCTGGAGGTCGCTCGGGAGGTCGCCGGCGACGGCCTCCTCGTAGAGCGCCGCGAAGTCGGCGAAGCGGTCCTCGATCTGGGCGATCTTCTCGAGCTCCTCCTGAGCGGTCTCATTATGAGGGTCCTGGCGGAACGCGCGGGAGTATGCATCGAAGGCGCCCGCGGAGTTGCCGATCGTCTGCGCGAGGATCGATCCAATACGCAGCAGGAGCTCGACACGCTCGCTGGCCGAGCCGGCCGCGGCGACCTGGATCTCGAGGGTCTGGACGACTTGCGGCCAGGCCTGGAGGTGCTCGTAGACGGGGAGCAGGATGGTGGCGACGGTGAGCTTGAGGGCGTCGTCGTCGAGCCAACCCTCGAGGCGGCGGCGGGCCTCCTCGTTGGTCGGGTCGACGTCGAGGACCTGACGGTAGAGCTCGACCGCGTCGGCGGCGTTGGTAAGCTTGTCCTGGGTCAGGATGCCGAGCCGCAGCAGGAAGGCCCCGCGAGCCTCGGTGTTGTCGGTGCCGGTGGCGGCGAGCTCGCGACGCAAGATGTCGGCCAGCTCGTTCCACTTGCCCTGGGTGAGGTACATGCGGTCGAGGGCACCGAGCGCGCCGAGGTCCTCGACGCCAGTGGCGAGCACGGCCTCGTAGGCAGCGACGGCCTGCTCGATGTGACCGGCCTGCTCGAGGATACTGCCGATGTGGGTCTGGATCCCGCGGCGCTCGTCGTCGCTGTGGGTCAGCGAGAGCTTGGTTCGGAGGATATTGAGCAGGTCCTCCTCGCGGCCGAGAGCCAGGTACAGGCGCTCGAGCGAGGTGAGGGCCGTCGGCTCCTCGCCGTTGATCTCGAGGATCGCCTGGTTGGCGGCGAGGGCGGCGTCGAGGTCGCTGACGCGCTTCTCGTAGATCTCCGCGAGCTTGAGGCGCAGCGGGATGCTCTCGGGATCGCTGCCGTACTTCTCGATGCCGGCGCGCAGCGACTCGACGAGCTCGCCCCACGCGCCGATCTCCTCGCCGAGCCGGAACATGTGGTCCCGAATGTCGCTCTGCGTGTGGTTCTCGGTGAAGGCCTGGCGGTAGTAGCCGAAGGCGAGGGTCTGGTCGTGGGCGACGCGCTCGGCGAGGTCGGCGAGGCGACGCAGCAGCGCGTTACGCTGCTCCGGATCCTCGCTGTGGTTGAGCTGGATCTTGAGGGGCACGGAGATGTGCCGCTCGTCGTGCGCCTCCTCGTAGAGGGCGAAGATCGCGTTGGCGACGGTGAGGTTGTTGTCGTCGAAGCTGAGCGCCTTCTCGAGGGCGCGGGTCGCCTTGTCGGCCTTCTCGAGGCGGGTGTGGTAGAGGTCCGCGATCTTGAGGAGCAGCGTGGTGCGCTGGGCGCCCTCGGCGGTCTCGGACTCCTTCTCGAGCACGCGGACGAACTCGCCCCACTTGTCCTGCTTGGCGTAGAACTCCTGCAGCGAGTCCATGTCGCCGACGACCAGGTAGAGCTTCTTGAGCGCGTCCTGGGCGCGACGGTTCTCGGGGTCGAGGCGGTACAGCGTCTCCCACGCGGTGATCGCCGCCTTTTGGTCGTCGAGCTTGTCGCTGTAGAGCGAGCCGAGCTTGATGAGGTACTGGACGCGCTTGGCGTTGTCCTTCTCGACCTCGGTGAGCGTGTTGAGGACGCGGGCCAGCTGGGCCCACTCCTTCTCACGCTCGAGCAGACCCTCGAGCTGCTCGAGGGCCTCGTGGTTGCCGGGGTCGGTGGCGAGCACCTGGTTCCACAGCTCGATCGAGAGCGGGTTCTTCTTGATCTTGGCCACCGCCGTGCGGGCGATGTCCAGGAGCTGCTCCATGCGCTGGCCCGGGTCCGCGAGGAGCGTGAGCTCCTTTTGCTGGACGTGGACCATCTTCTCCCAGTCGCGGCGCTTGGCGTAGAGGTCCTTGAGCTTGCTGATCGCCTCGGCGTTGTACTCGTCGGCCTCCAGCACGCTCTCGAAGCTCTTGATCGCCTCGGCTTGATTGTTGAACTTGTCGAGGAACAGGCGGCCGGCCTCGAGGTGCAACTCGGTGCGGCCGGCGGGGTCCTGGGTGAGCTCGGCGCGACGGCGGATGCGACCGATCAGGTCGGGCCAGCGCTTCATCGTGTCGAACTGGGCCTGCTGGGTCTCGACGACCTTGAGCAGCGCCTCGGTGTCGCTGGCGTCCTCGAGCACCTTCTCGAGCGCAGCGAGGGTCGTGACGACGAGGCCGGGCTGGCGCAGGTGGTCGCGGTAGATCTCGATGAGCTGCCAGTAGGCGGCCTTGGTGTACTCGGGGTCGCGCGTCGGGTCCTGCTTGAGCTCCTCCTTCAGCAGGTCGGCGACGTTGCTCCACTTGCCGGACTCGGCATAAAGCTCGCGCAGGCGGGTACGCGGGTAACGCTTGCCCGGGAGCTTTTGGACAGCGTCACGCCAGGCGTCGATCGCCTTGGTGCCACCGGCCGCCTCGCCCGTGCGCGCGGCGTTGAGGAAGCGCTGCTCCTCCGGCGAGAAGGTCTCGCCGCCGATCTCGATCGCCTCGCCGGGGATCGCTGCGGCCTCGGCCGCTGCACGGTCCGCTGCGGCGCGCTCTGCTGCGGCCTTGTCCGCGGCGGCCTTGTCCGCGGCGGCTTTGTCGGCGGCCTCCTTGTCGGCGGCGGCCCTGTCCGTAGTTGCCCTGTCCGTAGTTGCCCTGTCCGTAGTTGCCTTGTCCGCGGCGGCGCGCTCGGACGCGACGCGCTCGCTGGCGTCGCGCTCGTCCTGGTCCTGCTCAGCGGCGGCGCGCTCGGAGGCAGCCCGCTCGGCGGCCTCGCGCTCGGCGGCGCCGTCGTCCTCGGGCTCAGGGAGGCTGCCGGCGGTCGCCTCGGCGGCCTCACGTGCGGCCCGCCCGGACGCCTCGCGGGCGCTGCGCTCGGACGCGTCATGGGCGGCGCGCTCGCTGGCCTCGCGAGCGCTGCGCTCGGACACCTCACGGGTGGCACGCTCGCTGGCCTCGCGCTCGCTGCGTTCGGCCGCAGCACGCTCGGTCGCCGCGCGCTCGCTGGCGGCCTGCTCCTCGGCGGCGCGGCTGGCAGCCACACGCTCCTCGTCGGCGCGCTGGGCAGCTGCCTGCTGCTCACTGGTGTCGGCGACGGCGATCGGGCCGTGGCTCGCGGTGAACTCGCGGAGGATCGGGTGGTTGGAGGCGACGCTGGCAGCCCATCCGAGCAGGCTGCGGGCCGTCTCGACGTCATTGCGGAGCTTCCATGCGATCTCGCCGGACGTGATGGCGATCAGCGCCGCGTCGATCGGATCGGAGATCACGGAGAGGCCCCGCGCGCCGAGCTCGACGAGACCTTCGGCGCTGCCGGTGCGCTCGGCGGTCTTCTTGAGCAGGTAGAACGCGCCGAGGTGCCAGTCGCCGCCTTGCGGGTCGCGCAGCGTCTCGCCGCCGATCGAGTACGCGTACTCGAGGGCCTGGCGGTAGAAGTAACTCGCCATGTCGGCGTTGTTGAGCCGCACCTGCCAGATGAGGGCGAAGTCGCGGAGGATCGCGACCTTGTCGGCCGGCTCCTGGATGAGCGCGACGCGGCGGTCTTGCAGCTTCTGGATGTGCTGCAGGTGCCCGCCGGCGGCCAGCATCGTCTCGGCGACGTAGGCGGCCTCGTAGCTGAGCGGGTCGGCGTCGAGCGCCTTGAACAGCAGCGGCAGCAGGCGCTGGTCGTCCGGCGCCTCCTGTTGCAGGATGCGAGCGGCGCGCAGGAACAGGGTCGACAGCGTGTGCCCGGCGTTCTCGACGTTCGCCGCCAGCGGGTCGCTCTGGGCGGTCAGCGCGGCGAGCTGATTGTAGATGTTCTGCAGCGCGAATTGCCAGTTGCCGCGGTCGTACAGGGTCTCCTGGAAGCGGTCCTGGTACTCCGTGTTGCGGCTCTCGGCGCTCGCGGCGGCCTCGAGGTAGGGCCTCGCGTTGTCGACCTGACGCAGGTTGAGCAGGGCCCGACCGTACGCGTAGTTGAGGATCGGCGCGCGGGCGGGGTCCCGGTTGGCGCGCAGCTCCAGGGCCATCAGCTTGATGACCATCTCGAGGTTCGCCATCTGCTGATAGATGGAGCGAGCCTGCTGCAGCGCGAGGAGGTTCTCACGGTCGCGCTTGACGGCCGTCTGGTAGAACGTCATCGCCCTGGCCTTGTCGAGCAAGATGCCCTCGCAAGCCTGAGCGAGCTGGAAAAACGCGGCGGACTGCGCCTGGGCCGATCCCGCGGAGCTGGCCTGGGACTCGAATTCGTCGATGACCCCGTTCCACTCTGTGACCTCGGTGAGCCGTGACTTGATGCGCGTCGTTACTTCCATCTGGGACCCTATTTTTGAGCGTTCTCGGGGAATTACCCCAGCTCGGGAGACCGCGGATATACCACGCTCCGCGGCGGCGCTTCAACGCGTCCAGCCTGCCGAGGGGATGAGGACGAACCCGGCCCCGCACGCCGCGAGCGCGTCGGAGAGGCCGGGGAGATCGGTGTAGGTGAACAGATGTGCCCGGGACGGGAGGCGATCCACGAGGCCATCTGCGGTAGGTGCAGCGATAGAACGGGAAGTCGCGAGACGAGGCTCAGGCATGAGCGCCCCCCCAGTGGGGACCGTGGGGACCGTGGGGACCGGGCCGCCGGCCAACAGCGTTTTTTGAGGCTCGGCGTGGCCGTGTCCGCAGTTAGATGACGTCCGCCATCCGCGCGACGGTGTCGCGTGCAGCCTTAATCAGGTCCGGGCGCGTGTCTTGACCAGCCTTGGAGATGAAGAGCTCGAGGTTCTCCTTGGCTTCCTTGCGCTTTTGCAGCTCGGCGTAGGCCATCCCGAGGCCGTAGAGCGCGTCGACGCCGTCAGGGTCGATCGCCTTGGCCTTCGAGTAGGCGTCGATCGCCTCCTGGAACTGCCCGAGCTCGAAGTGGGCGCGGCCGAGGCCGTTCCACATGCGAGCGTCCTTGTCGTTGATCTGCGCGCCGGTCTGCAGCACGACCATCGCCACGTTGGCGAAGCCGTAGTCGATGTACATATTGCCGAGCGAGACAAAGGCCGGGCTGTAGCTGGGCTTGATCTCGATGGTCTTGCGGTACGCGGCGTCGGCCTTCTCGGGCTCGTCGAGCTTCTCGTGCAACGTGCCGGTCCGGTAGTGCGCCTTGTAGACCTTGGGGTCCAGCTTGAGCGCCTCCTGGAACGAGTTGATCGCGGCGCGGAACTTGGTCTCGCGCTCCGCAGAAGCGACGCCGTCGGCCTCGCCCTGGGCGCTCTGGATGGCGCCGAGGTCGTAGTAGTACTCCGCGTTGGGCTCCGACTTCATGTTGTCGATGGCACCAACGAAGGCCTTCTCGGCGTCGACGAGCTTGTTCTGCTTCTTGTAGATCTGACCGAGCGTGTGATACGCGGCGGCGTAGGTCGGATCGAGCTGGATCGCGTCCTGCAGGGCCTTCTCGGCGCCCGGGGAGTTGTTCTTGTCGAACAGCTGAATGCCCTCGTTCATCCGATTGATCGCCTGCACGCGATTACGGCTCGCCAGGTTGCAGCCCGGCAGAACGATGACGAAGGAGACGAGGAGTGCGGCGATGAGCGGAAGACGACGCATCAGAGACCTTTCCAGAACGTGCGGGATGATAACGGGGGGGGCTTCTGGAAACAAGACCGGGACGAACACCGGGATCATTTGGTGTCTGGAGCCGCTGTGAGGCTCATGGTGGGCTTTACCCAGGCGGGAGCGCGGTCTCTTGGGGGCAGCCGGGCAGAACGACCCGAGATCTTTTCCCAAGAGCGCGCCGTGGCTCGCAGTGCGGTCGATGCCTGGAAAAACACGACGGAACCAACGCCGGAAGCCCGGCGAGGGCCGGGCTTCGGGTCGACGAGTTGTCGAGCACGTTTATGATCGGATGGATCCGATGGATCCGATGGATCCGATGGATCCGATTGGATCAGCCGGGCTCGAGCACGAAGGGGTAGGTCACGATGACGCTGCCGCCGCCCTCGGGCTTGGGGAAGGTCCAGCGCTTGACGGCCTGCGCGATGCAGTTGCCGACGCCGGCGTCCTTCATGGTGGTCTCCTGGACGACGGCCGAGGGGACCTTGCCGGTGCCGCCGATCGTGAACTGGACGGCGACGCGGCCCTTGGCGTTGGGGTCACGGGCCAGCGCCTGGTTGTAGCAGTAGCGGACCTCGTTGATGTGCGCGCGGACGATACGACGGATGATGTCCTTGTCGAGCGCGCCCTGCACCTCGGCCCTGGCCTGGCGCACGGTCGGGACGCGGGTGCCCCGACCGCCGAAGCCGGCGCCGAAGCCCTGACCGTAGCCGGAGCCCCCACCGCCCCTGCCGATCAGGCCGGTGCCGAGGCCGATCGTGCCGTAGGCCTCGCCGATCGCGGTCTCCTCGACGCCGAGCGGCAGCTCGAGCGGGACCTCGACCGTCCGCAGCGTGCCGTCCTTTTGCTTCTCCTGCCTGGTCTCGACCGCGACGAAGCTGGTGTACTGCGTCATGACGCGGTGCTCGATCGCCAGCTTGGTGACCGCGGCGACCGTCTTCTCGTCGGCCTTGGCTTGCAGGCTGTCGGGGTAGTTGAGCATCGCGTCGACCTGCTGGCGCGCCCACATCGAGCGCAGGCCGGTGTGCTCGGCGCCGTCGCTGAAGTCGAGCCTCAGCGGTATCTCGATCGGCGCCCCGCCGAGCTTGCCCTTGAGCTTGGCCTGGCCCTTCGGCTCGCCGGTGAAGCGCCCGTAGACGACGACAGGCTGGCCGGAGAACAGGTCGGGCAGCGCCGCGGGGACGACGTCCGCGACCGGCAGCCCGCCCCAGTCGATCTCGATGTCGGTGAGCACGGGGCGGTCGATGTAGCCGTAGAAGCGCTCGACGACGGCCTCGACCTTCTCGCCAGGGCCGACGTACGTGACGCTGCCGCGGCCCATGCGGCTGATGCCCTCCAGCAGGTAGTGATTGACCGAGCTGCCGACGCCGAGGCCGAACAGGCGCGCGTCGCCACGGACCTCGCCGATCTTCCGGAAGATTTCGGTCTCGTTGCCGATGTAGCCGTCGGTCAGGAACATGACCATGCGCAGGCGCTCGGGGTCCTTCTTGAACGCGAGCGCGGCGGTGATGCCCGCGAGCATCTCGGTGCCGCCATCGCCGCTGAAGCTGCGCATGTACTCGATGCCGCGCATGCGGTTCTCGGCGGTGTTGGGCAGCGGCGCGCGGGCGAGCTGGCCGGTGTCGCCGGCGAAGCGCAGGATCTGGAAGGTGTCGTCCGGGCCCATGCCGTCGAGCGCCTTTTGCACGGCGGCGATGGAGGTGTCGAGCGGCTCGCCCTGCATCGAGCCCGAGGTGTCGAGCGCGAACACCAGCTCGCGCGGGCGCGCCTTGTCCTGCGAGAAGCCCTGCGGCGGCTCGACGGCGAGGGTGAAGTAGCCGGCGCCATCACCTGTCTTTTGGGCCAGGAGGCGCGCGCGCGGCTCGAGGCCGGCGAGCTGCCACGAGATCGTGAAGTCGCGGTTGGGCCGCGCGGGCCCGCGGGTGAGCTCCAGGCGGGTGATGTCGCCGGCCTGCGCGACCGTCAGCGAGTGATACTTCGAGCGCAGCGCGGAGACCGGGAAGCCGGCCTCGATCGTGACCTGGATGTCGACGGGCGAGCAGCTGACGACGCCCTTGCCGAGCTGCGGCGAGTTGATCTTTTCGGCGTCGGGGACCTGGGCGGTGTTGCCGGCAGCATCGACGGGGGTGCCAGGGGTGTAGCGCGGGCCGACGGTGATCGGCAGGGTCAGGCCGTAGCGACCGGCCTCGCGGCGCAGCGGCTGGACGATGTGCATCTCGACCTCGACGGTCTCGCCGGGCTGGATGTTGGCGACCGCCTGGGCGAACAGATTGGGCCGGTTCTGCTCGAGCAGCGCGGCGGTCTGGCCGGCGTCGCGGGCCGCCTCGTAGGTCTTGCGCGCGTCGGCGCGGCTCTTCATCAGGCCGCGGATCTCGCGGTTGCCGACGCGGATCCAGTAGTCGTCGACCGCGGCGTCGGCCGGCAGCGGGAAGTTGTAGAGCGCCTCGAGGCGGTCCTTGGTCGGGTTGTGGAACACCTGCACCACACTCGTCTCGGCCATGTTGCCGACGATGACGGTGTCGCCGACCTGGATGTGCTGCAGGCGTGATGTCAGCGGGCCGTCTCGCCGTCGATCGGCGCGCGAACCTGGCGGGCGCGCGGGTCCGGCTTCACGTCCTCCTCGGCGCCATCCCTGTCCGCGACCTCGCCGAGCGCCTCGGGAGGCGCGGAGTCGCGGTCGTCGCCGGGATCCCCGATCGGCGTACACGCGAGCAGGCACAGGAGGGGGGCGGTCACGGACAGGGGATGGTCGAGAGACAGGCGATGCATGGCTGGGGCGAGAGACAGCGACCCACGCGCGATGTTCCCGGGCATCCGTGACCGGGTCGATCGCTTCGTATATGATGGCTTTCACGTGGCGAGGACGGGCGATCCAGGGCGAATGAAGATCGGCACGGCCGCGCTCGCCTGCGCGCTGGTCGAGGACAGCCCTGCGGGGGTGCTCTGCCTGGTCGACGCCGCGATGTCCTCGCTCGGCCAGACCTCGCTCACCACCTGCCTCTACGGCGTGTACGACC
>ENA-OFCF01000375-OFCF01000375.1-metagenomes-genome-assembly--contig:-NODE-375-length-20015-cov-9.116934_pt1 | contig 20015 bp, 23 predicted proteins | sample MGYA00153387_OFCF01 | MGnify analysis MGYA00153387
CAGAATAAAACTGACCCGCCTTTATCCGAAACTTTAAAGGTTACAGGATACTAGTCAGTATTGCCTCCAATACCGCGCTCTTTTCACTTCTCGGCATTCAGTACGGCGGCGATGGTCGGACGACCTTTGGTCTGCCTGATTTACAGGGACGAAGCCCCATCCACCAAGGCACAGGACCAGGACTGACGAACCGTGTGATGGGTGAAGAGTCCGGATCTGAAAACGTGACGCTCACCGCGGCACAAATGCCGCAGCACACTCACATTGCTACCACCACAGCCAGTGAGCCATGCGCAAATGGCCAAGGCAATAGTGACAGCCCAGTAAACGCATTTCCCGCGCAAAACCCCACAGGGGAAGTCTTTGCCGCCGAGTCGAATGCAAATATGGGGGCGCTCACCGTTTCAACCACGCTGGCTACAGCTGGCGGCGGCCAATCACATTCTAATATGCCACCGTATTTGGTGCTGAACTTCTGCATCGCCATGCAAGGCATTTTCCCGAGCCGCAACTAACTCCAATCTATTAAAATTCTCCCACTTCTTTTATGAAATCTTCGCCTATTATCAAAACTCTAGGAGTCGCTTGCCTGCTGGCTCCGTCATTGCTTCACGCTGTTCCTACGGAAATCGCCCGCGAGTCGTTTGAAGGCGCACCTGGGTCGATCGGTTTTACCACCTCAGTACCGCAGTTTGTGGAGACTGCCACCAGTGCGTTTACCGATTATTTCTCGATCATCCCTAACAATGGAACGAAGATCAGCGGCAGCCGCACGCTGCCTGGTGCGGACGGAGCGAGCATTTTCGCAGCGGAGGATTGCGATACACCTCGTACTGCCCCAGCGACACAAGGTCCACAGGAAGTCTCCCTCACCACGAACTCCGTCAACATCGCAGGGAAAATCAATACTCAGGTGCGCCTGCTTATGGCCGCTCCGGGGCGAGATACAAATGGCACGGTGAACTTGAACGAATACGAGAACTTCACCAATTCCCCGCTTAACATCAACAAGCTGCGTGTCGAAGCCAGCATCGACGGCGGTGCCTTCCAGCGCATCGTGCAGTTCTCTCCCACCGTCACTGGTGTTGCCACCACGCTCTCCTTTGACTCGGATGGAAATAACATCGGCGGTGACACCAATCCCATTACGACGAATCCGACAACGCTCAACGCCTCCTTTCAAGAAGGCATCTACTCCATTCCCACGGGTAACACGGTCCAAATCCGCGTGACCCTGGAAAGTGACGCGACGGGAGAGCTGATCGCCTTTGATAACATCCGCATTTTCGGAGAAGGCTCGGCCACTGCTCCGCCAGCCATCGCGGGTGTGCCAGCAGGAAATCTCATTTTTACCGAAGGCGGAACGGCAGCTGCCATCGCTCCTGCATTGACGGTCACGGATGCGGATAGTGCCAACCTCGCTTCGGCCTCGGTCGTGCTTTCTCAAGGCTTCCTCTCGACGGAAGACGTTCTCGCCGCGACTCCATCGGGATCGATCCTAGCCGGCAACATTGTTTACACCACCGCGACAGGAACACTTACGATTATCGGTGCTGCCTCATTGGCTGACTACCAAGCAGTGCTCCGCAGTGTCACTTACCGGAATACGAACACCACCAATCCATCCACTTCCGTTCGCCGGGCCACTTTCCTTGTGAACGACGGCACGAACCCGAGTAATAGTCCGATCCGAGACATCAACGTCGTCGATAACATCGCCACGCAGACGATTCCATTTACCGAGAGCTTTGAAACCGATGGCCGCGGCACCCGTTACGCCGTCACCGCCAGAGTCAATGCCCTCACGCCGAATCCATCATTCTTCGACCGCACCCAGCCGACAGACGTCACCAATCTGGATGGCACATGGGCTTACACGATCGAAAACGTGGACGACAATCCGGATTCTAACGAAACGGTTGCCTTTAATTTCAACACCGCAGGGTTCACAACGCTTACGGGGAAACTCAGAGTCGCCGCTCCCGGAGGCGCGGTTTACGATGGGGGTTCTCCAGATTTCCTTGCGGTAGAAGCCACTACTGACGGCTCCACTTGGAATCGAGTGATCGCGTTTTATCCTCTTTCATCTGCCACCTCAACGATGGCTGTCGATACCAATAACGACAATATCGGCGATGGTGCCGCGCTTACCTCGGTGTTGCAGGAATTTACCTTCAGTCTGCCCACTGGCGCTACGACTATGGGACTGCGGATGCGTGCTTTTTCCAACATCACCTCTGAACGCATTCTTTTCGATAAACTTGATGTCGAAGGTCGTCAGATATCCTTCGCGATCAATGACAGCTCAGGGGCGGAAAACACAACACCGCGTAGTTTCACCGTGACTCGTGCCGTGACAGGAACTGGAGCTACCGGCTCAGATACGGTCAATTTCGCTACGGCCAACGGAACAGCGACTTCGGGTTCTGATTACACGGCGAACAGCGGCACTTTGACTTTCACGGAAGGCGAAACAACCAAAACAATCAACGTTGCCGTTTCTAACGACAGCACGGTGGAACTGAACGAAACTTTCACTGTCGGTCTCAGCAGTGCGAGCCGTGGCACGATCACCGACGCCACAGGTGATGGCACGATCACCAATGATGACACCGCCATCCTCACCTTCTCTGCTGCCAGCGTGACCGAAGGCGACACTGGCACGACCACGCTCAACATTCCCTACAGCTTGAGCAACCCAGTCGATGTCAGCGTAAGTGCCAGCATCTCCACCCTCGGCACAGGAACGGCCACCGCAGGCACGGACTTCACCGCCATTTCTGGTCAAACACTGACCATCACCAGCGGCACCACCAGTGGAAATATCAGCATCAGCGTCGCAGGAGACCGCCTCGTCGAGCTGAACGAAACCATCAATGCTCGCGCCAGCACACTGGCATCTGGCGGACGCGATGTCACCTTCACCGCCGCCGCAACGACCTCCGATTTCACCGGCACGATCAATAACGATGACATCGCGATCACGCCAGGAGCCTTCACTCTGAACCGCTCAGTCGGCAGCTCCGCGAAAGTCCAAGCCTCGACACTTGTCGCCTTAGCCACAGGCGGCGAAGGCCCCATCACCCTGACTGCCGTCCAAGCCGCTACCAACGGCAGTACCTCGCTCGCCGATGGCTGGGTTTTCTACGAACCAAATACCGGATCTAACAGTAATGATGCTTTTACCTACACTCTGAATGACGGCTTCAATTCGGTCACAGGAACCGTCACCGTGAATGTCATGCTACAAAATGAAGCCACCGTCAACGTCACTAGTATGACCCGAGAAGGCGATGGTATGCGTCTCAACGGTTTCGGTATTCCAGGGCGTTCTTATAAATATCAATACTCTAATGACCTCAGCATCGATTCCTGGACAGACCTTGGTTCATCGGCAATCGTCCCGCCAAATGGTGCCGTCACCGTGTTAGATCCCGGCCCACTGCCACCTACACGCTTCTATCGCCTCGTGCAGACTACTCCTTAAATTGATATCAACTCGCCCACTCTAACATAAAATTTACTTTCATGAAAATTTCTAACATTGCAGTCTTCAGTGCGTTGATGTCTGCCTCACTTCAAGCAGCCACCATCATCGTTAACGATGCCGCTACTAACGCAATTCCGGATGGCTCTAGTTCTGGTCTTGCGCGCCAGCTTACGGTCAATGCACCTGGTGAAACCATCACGGACATGCAGCTGGATCTCTCCATTTCTGCCCTCCCTACAGGTGTTGCATATCTTGGTGATTTATATGTCTATCTCTCTCACGGCACCGATTTATCTGTCTTATTAAATCGCCCCGGTCGCCGCATTGGAGCGCCAGCAGGTTATAGTGATAATCAATCAATCAACGTCACCTTCAGCGGGGCCTCGGTAAATGATATTCATAACTATTGTTTAGCGCTCAACGGCAATCATAACACGGCACTCAGTAGCACCTTAACAGGAATATGGCAGCCAGACGGCCGCGCTATCGATCCAGCACTTGTGTTAGATTCTGATGACCGCACCGCAGGCTTCGACGTTTTCTCTGGTGATTTGGCAGATGGCACTTGGACACTTTTCGCCGCTGATCTTTCCACGGGTGCCCAGCATCAGATCACTGGCTGGACGCTTACCCTCACCACGGTTCCTGAGCCCAGTTCTGCGCTTCTTTTCGTGAGTGCTGCCGCAGCCTTCGGCCTAAGGCGGAAAAGAGCTTGAATTTATAGGTATCCTACTTGCGGCGCTTGTTAGCAATTTTCAGCTATAGAAATAGAATGTTGCATGGACACTTCCAGCCTGCTTGAAAAAGTCAAATGGAGGAAATGGTCCTGATGAACTCACTCCCAAATAAAAGAGTAAAGGTAGGCGAGGTATTTCGCCTGATAGTCGGTGATGGGCTTCAGAACGCGCAGATGCTTGTCTTCTAGCGAGTGCGATAAAAGCGCAAAAACCAGCGCGCAAACTCAAAGCAAAAATCTCGATGCTTGCTCGACGTCCTTGTCACCTCGGCCTGATAGATTGGCGATGAGTAGCGTGTCCTTGGGCATCGAGCCTGCCATTTTGGAAACGTAGGCCATGGCGTGTGCGCTCTCCAAGGCCGGGATGATTCCTTCGCAATGAGCGAGTTCCTTGAATGCCGCCAGCGCCTCGGCGTCGGTTGCGTAGGTGTATTCGACCCGGCCGATGTCTTGCAGATACGCGTGCTCTGGGCCGACGGCGGCGTAGTCGAGTCCTGCGGAAACCGAGTGGGTCAATTCGATTTGGCCATCGTCGTTTGCTAGCAGCCACGTTTTGGTGCCTTGCAAAACGCCGAGTTTGCCGCCTTGGAAACGGGCGGCGTGACGTTCAGGAATAATCCCATCTCCGCCAGCTTCCACGCCCACCATGCGGACGCTTTCATCATCGAGAAACGGATGGAACAAACCGATTGCATTTGATCCACCACCGACACAGGCAACTAACACATCTGGCAGTCTGCCTTCTTTTTCCAAAATCTGTCGCCGCGCCTCAATGCCGATCACGCGATGAAAATCTCTAACGATCATCGGAAACGGATGCGAGCCGAGCGCCGAACCGAGAATGTAATGGGTGTGATCCACGCTCGCCACCCAGTCGCGCATCGCCTCGTTGACCGCCTCCTTGAGCGTTGCTTGTCCAGCGGTCACGGCTCTAACTTCTGCGCCCATCAGCTTCATGCGAGCGACGTTGAGGGCTTGTCGCTCCATGTCCACTTGGCCCATGTAAACGACGCACTCCATGCCGAAGCGCGCGCAGACGGTGGCGGTGGCCACGCCGTGTTGACCGGCGCCAGTCTCAGCGATGATGCGTTTTTTGCCAAGGCGTTTGGCGAGCAGGATTTGGCCTAGGGCGTTATTGATTTTGTGAGCTCCAGTGTGCAGCAAGTCCTCGCGCTTGAGATAAATTTTCGCGCCGCCTAGCAGTTCCGTCCAGCGTTCGGCGAAATAAAGCGGCGTCGGCCGACCGACGTAATTGTGGAGCAGATCATCCAATTCTGCATGGAAAGCAGGGTCGTTTTTCGCGGATTCGTAGGCCACGGAGAGTTCCTGCAACGGAGCCATCAAGGTTTCCGGGACAAACATGCCTCCGAATTGGCCGAAGTGGCCGGTGGAATCTGGAAGATTGCGGGATGCGGGAGTGATTGCGGACATCTGGCGGGACAATCGGAGCTGAACGGCGATAAATCAAGGAAAGAGAGCGGCAGACGGCTGACCGACCACTGCCGAATCACTCACGGCACCGGATGGTCCGCCTCGCATTCGTCCACAGACTCGACGAACTCGCCCAGACGCAGCAGCACAGAGGCATAGACTGAAATCGCTTGAAACTGGGTGATCACTATCGAGAAAGCTCCTAACAAAGTTGCAAACGCCATGGTTGCTTGACCGATCACGCCGAACTCGACTTTGTTTTGGATAAACAACGGGGCGACGAGCAATACTGGGATCAACTGGATCATGTAGTTGTATCCAGTGGTGAAAAAATTCAGATTGCGGTTGATTGAAATGACGCGCCGTAAGTTACCCACCAAATCGTCCACCCGCGCTAACAAAACGTCACGGGTCGATGATTGTTTCCCATCGCGAGCGACTTCCTCGGCGTTTTCATGAGTCCAGATCAACTCGCTGCGGAAGTTCGCTTCACAGTCCGACTGGCGATAATTGAGTTTGATCAGCGGGCGACCGAGCCAGATTGTTAGGCCTGAACCTGCCAAGGCATATATCACAGCCACCATGAACAACTTCGGGCTAATCGACCATAGCACGCCAGAAAACGAGATCACGGTCATGGTGCCGTTGATCACCAGCAGCACGAATGAAAGCGTGGTCGTGGTGAGTTGGCGAATGTCTTCAGTGATGCGCTGATCCGGATTACTAACGGAATCTTCTCGCCTCATGTGCAGATAGATACTGTGATCCATGTATGTGGAAACCACTCGGTGAGTTAGAAAGTCTCGCCACAAGAGACCGAGACGTTCTTCGGTGAAACGGAACATCACGCCAACAAAGGTGGAACTGGCAAATACCGCCACATACCACCAAGCAAAGCGGACGAACCCGGCTGAGTCCCGACTTTCGATGGCCGACATGAAATTTCGCCCTACAAAGCTGTTCACCACGTTCATTCCGTTAATGCAGAACATCATGACTAAGAGCACTGCTAACAACCACTTGGCTGTTCCTCCGACTGGTGACTTTAGAAAGATTCCGAGGTTCTTCAGAATCCGGCGGAAGACTGCACGATTGAAGGAGATTTTCGATTCACTCACAGGTTTTCATGATTGGGGTTAGTTTCTGGATGATGAATGAAACGACTCTGCAGATGATTGACCACCGTGAAAAGCACGCCGGTACTCCAACCAAACATTAGGATGCCAGTCACTGCCTCGATCGCTCCCAAAATGCGCCAGTTTCCCGGTGGGACAACATCGCCGTAGCCAACAGTCGAGTAGCTTGTAGCGGAGTAATAAAACGAGGTGTAAAAATCTGAAAAACAACCGCTCCATTGATAACACGCTGCCCAAACTAAAATCTGGAGTAGATGCAAAACTAACAATCCATACACCACGCGGATGATGATCCAAAACATGGCGGCTAGACTGAAATGGTGGCCGTGTCTCGGTGCAGTGAGTCGCAGCCAACGCAGGCCAAAAATCATTCCCGCTCCATGGATCGCCACGCATGCAGAGACGAGAACGAAGAGCAGTAATAAAAACTTTAACATTGATTAGATGTTATTTCCAACCACCACCCAATGCACGATAGGCCTGAACCACCGAGAGCAAGCGGTCGCGACGTGCATCGGCGAGTTCAAGCTCTGAGTCGAATAGACTGCGCTGCGCGTCTAACACTTCTAAGTAACTGGATGCGCCACCTTGAAAGCGGTCTGTAGCGACAGATGCCACTTTTTTGTTAGCGGTGACGAGCCGGGTTTGCTCAGCGATGATTTGGCCGTTTTTCACGTAGCCGTTGATCGAATCCGCAGCTTCGCGGAATGCTTGTTTGGCAGCTTTGTCGTGAGCTGCTAGAGCTTCCCCAGCAGCGGCTCTGGCGGCATCGACTCGTGCCTTGCCGCGCCCAGCATCGAAGATCGGCCCTGCTAGACGCGGGCCGATGCTGTAGGCACTGGATTTTCCTTGAAGGAGATTGTCAAACTCGCCGCTGATCACGCCACCACTTCTGGTGAGTGAAAGCGATGGCAGACGCAACGCCTCGGCGACTCCGATCTGGGCGACAGCGGCCTGATAGTTTTGGCTGGCAGCGGCGATGTCGGATCGGCGATCCAACAGCATCGACGGCAAACCGCCCTTGATGTTGAGTGAGGAATCGAGGCTGTTAAGGCTGCCACCGCGTGCGATGCTGCCAGGATATTCTCCGAGCAGCGCGTGGATTTCGTTTTCTTTGGCGGCGATGGCTTTCTCGGTGATTGGAATGGCAGTTAGAGCTTGTTGCAACAGCGCCTCGGCCTGGCCCACTTCGAGATCAGAGCTGACACCGCCATCACGACGATCCGTCACCAATCCGAGTGATGACTTGCGGCTTTCCGCAGTGCTTTTTGAAATGGCGAGACGTTCGTCGAGATTTTTCAACTCGATATAGGATGATGCAACCGCAGCGATCGGACTCGTTTGCACGGCGTCGCGTTGGTATTGGGCTTCCAAGTAGCGGGCGCGGGCGGCTACATTGCTGCGGCGAATGCCACCCCAGAGATCGAGTTCCCAGCTTAGCAACGCTGTTAAATCGTAAGATTCCAAATGACGTTCACCATTGATCGCGGCCTGTCCAGCATTCACCGATCCATAGTTAGAAGCGCCACCGCCGCTGCCATTGATGCTAGGGAACCAATCGGCCTGCGCTGCCTTGGCGCGGGTGCGAGCCTGCTCGATTCGGTAAGTGGCTGCGACCAAATCTGGATTATTGACCAATGAACGCTCAATCAGACAGCGCAGAGTGGGATCGGAAAAGACCTTGCGCCATGCTTTGTCACCGAACGAAGCGCCGTGAGGCGCAGTATCGCTGCGGATGGCGGATGGAGTCTGGAGATCCGTCGCACCGGGCTGCGGGCCGAGTACACAAGATCCCATAAACACGCTGCTAACAACTAAAGCAAAAAATCGGACGGAAGTTCGCATCAGGATGAATTTTGGATGGTCAGAGCTTGGATAGCAGCGCCTTATGCGGTTTCCAAGGCAGAAGAATCTGCAAACCAACGGAATGGTGAGGAAGACATGTCGGAGGATCAAGGGTTTTCTTCGAACGCAAAATCAACGATTGATCATATAAAAACCAATTCTTTACCGAAGTGCGGTTGACGCCTGCTGAGTAGCGAGTAGGCTTGCGCCTATGCATAACAAAATTGCCGTTGCAATCGGGTTGAGCTGCCTCACCGCCGCATTTGCCCGAGAGCCAATCAACACAGTCTCTGAAGTCACAGACCAATACAAACTCCCCAACATGGATGCCGTCATGGGCAAGTTTACCTATTCCAATGAAATGGACTTCGAAGACATCGATGGCAGCCTGAGCGTCACAGAAATTGATTTTCTCTCAGTTCTCTCGCGCCCAATCACGGTGGGTGGTGACATCATGCTTCTACCTTTCGTGCAATATGGCCTAACGAGTTTTGATTTTGATGGAGTGGATAATTCTTTCCCGATTGCGGATGAGGATCTTCATTCGGTGTCACTGCATTTGGCGGCGTTGAAGTATGATAAATCATCGCCATGGTTATACGGCGCATGGGTGCGAGCTGAGCTTGCTAGCGACTTCCAACATATCAACGGCGACGATTTTACCTTCGATGTCGCAGGCGGAGTGGGCTATCGCTACAGCGACAATTTCATGATCGGCGTGGGCGGCGCGGTACTTGGTATCAACGGCGACACATGGTTCTGCCCGGGCATTAACTTCGACTGGGTCGTTAGTGATAAAGTTCGTGTCGGTTTGTATGGCCCGATGCCTGTGGTTTCCTACACGCCTAACGACGATTGGAGCTTCAGCCTGCGCGGAAATCCAGGCGGCGGAATTTGGAATATCACGGACGACAACGGCGACTCAAAAGATGTCGATCTTTCTTCCTATCAGGTGGGTGCATATGCTGGTCGCCGGCTTACCGGAAAACTCTGGCTCAATGCCGGCGTTGGCATGACGCTGATGAATAATATCACATATTCCGATTCCGGTGGTGACAATGATACACTCGATGAAGACATGGACGCCGGTTGGTTTGGCCAAATCGGCCTGAGTCTTAAGACTTGGTAAACCCAGATTTCTCAACACCACCATTCGGCCTCACGCGGGCGGGATGGTGGTTTTTTTGTTCTGAGTTGTATGGTGGAATTGGATAAAGCGGCATTTTTCACCACAGATGTTGAGGAATGCGGGAGTAATCCGTGGTTACACTATTCCAAGTTTACCAGTCCATCCATTATCTATCAGATCGGGAAATCGCCCATCACCACGAGTTCGCTTTTCCCCTCGTGTTCGTAAACCATGCGCACGGCCCGCGTACCCCAAGCGGCGAATGATTGTTTGGTGACATCCGGGCCTGCGATACACGCAGCATTTGCTAGAGCTGCGGCGGTGGTGGCAGATTCCGCAATGACCGTCGCGGAAATGAAACGCGTTAGACCCATGCCGGTCGCGGGATCAAGCATGGCGGCGTAGCGAGTGCCACCAATGCTAACCGACTGACTCATGCTGCTAGCAGTTGAAATACCGGCTTTGGCGAGCGGCACCGTGATTTGCTTGTTTCCGTCTGGCTCTTTGACCGATACCTTCAAGCTCCATGTTTCAGCACCACGCGGTGCATCGCCGACTCGAATCTCATTGCCTGCCCGGACAAGCGCCTGCGGAAATCCCTTTCAGGCTTGATCGCGTGTCGCGCTGCCGCTGCTTGCGCTGCTAGCTACAAATTCATGCAAAAAACCGGAGCTGCCCAAGCCGCCACCGCCGGTCGTGGAGGTGATGGAAATCCGGAGGGACGCCGTGCCGCTGACCACCACGCTCATCGGTCAGCTCGATTCGCCGCAAAGACGAGGTGCGGTCACGGGTGGAAGCCTTTGTGGAAAAAATGCTTTTCACCGAGGGCGAGGAGATCAAGCAAGGCGCGCTGTTGTTCCAACTCGACAAGAAACCTTTCCTCGAGAAACTTTCTGCGGCAAATGGCGGCTTGGCGGAGGCCAAAGCGGCACTCGCCAAATACCATGCTGACGTGGCGCGCCTCACTCCGCTCTACGAAAAGCGCGCAATTCCGAAGCAGGACCTCGACAATGCCGAAGTTTCCGTCGAGGTCGGCGTGGCGGGCGTGGCCACCGCCACCGCTCGGGTCGAATCCGCACAGATCGATCTCGGCTACTGCGATGTCACCGCGCCCACCACCGGGCTGATCGGCGCCAAGCAAGTTTCTATCGGCGAACTCGTCGGCAAGGGCGAACCCACGTTGATGGCCACTATTTCCACGCTCGATCCGATCTGGTTCTACTGCAACGTGAGCGAGGTGGAATACCTGCAAGCAAAAGCCAAGAGCAAGCATACCGGCAAGGAAGTGGAGAAAGTGCCGCTCACACTCATTCTCTCCGACCGCACGGAACATGCGGATCTCGGTAAGTTTGTGTTCATCGACCGCGCGGTGGATGTGAAAACTGGCACGCTGCGTGTGAGAGCGGAGTTTCCTAACAAAGACAAGCTGCTGCGGCCAGGCATGTTCGCCAGAGTCCGCGTGAATCTCGGTGCTCGCCCGGACTGCATCACGGTGCCCGAACGCGCGATCGTTTCGATACAGGGGAAAACCTTCGTTTGGGTGGTCGGAAGTGATGGCAAGGTGAACCAGCGACCAGTCACGACCGGCGAGCAGGTCGGCAGTATTTTCATCATCAACGAGGGGCTTAAAGCGGGTGAGAAAATCGTGGTTGAGGGAGTCAACAAACTCCGCGAGGGCATTCCGGTGAATGCGAGCGTAGCAGCCGCCAAGCCCGCCGCTTCCGAAAAACCCGCCAAGCAATAACAATCCCATGGCCGAATTCTTCATCCGCCGTCCCATCGTGGCGATGGTCATTGCCATCCTCACGTGCATCGTGGGCGCCATCTCGCTCTCCCGGCTGCCGATTTCGGAATACCCGAACGTCAGCCCGACCATGATCCAGGCCACCACGTCTTACCGTGGTGCCGCCGCCGAGGCGGTCATGGTGCCGATCTCAACCGTGATCGGCCTGTTCCTGATCCCAGTCTGTTATGTCTTTGTGCAAAAGTTTGCGGATAGAAAAAAGAATGATGATGCCTCAAGCCTGCCAGAAGCCCATGAAGCTAAAACGCATCACTGACCATTGGCAACGCCTCTGCGGCTGAAAAGACTCCGAGGTCTTCAGGCTTCTTTTCCCGCAGGCACAATCAAGGTAGGAACAGTGGCCTTGCGCACCATGCCTTCCGCCACGCTACCTAACAGCAAGGACGCGAGCACACCGTGGCCATGCGTGCCCAGAACCACCAGATCTGCATCGCTCTCTTTCACATAGTCTAGCAAGGCTTGGAGCGGACTGCCCTCCGCGATCTGAGTGATAGCACTTGGCAAATCAGCCTGCACGGTCGCAAGCAGCGCCTGCAATTGATCCACTGCACGGCGTTTCGCTTCTTCCTGATAGGCGTGAAGCGCGGGAAACTCGTCTGGGGTAAATCCATATGCGGTATAACTTGGCTCCGGCTCCACGGCATGGAACAAGCGCAACTGCGCCCCATGACTTTTGGCCAGACTCACTGCCATCTTCATCACCCCCGGAGATGCATCTGAAAAATCCACTGCGACAACGATTGTTTTCATAACAACTCAAGCACGCATTTCCTGCCGTGAATTGCAAGAAATCATCTTGAGTTTGTCTCCTGAAATTCTGCATTTGGCAGGCTCGGTCAAACGCGCCATGTTGATCTCACCATGATCCGCTTTCTCCACACCCGCATCCGCGTTCGCGATCTCGACTCTTCGGTCGCCTTCTATCAACACCTCGGTTACAACGTCCGTGAGTTCAGAGATTCGCCGCAGGGCAATCGCCTCGCATTCCTCGTTTTGCCAGAAAATGAGGTGTTTCTCGAACTCTGCCACTCACCGGAATACACCGCCACCTGCCCAGATGACTTGATGCACACCGCACTCGGCGTGGATGACATCATCGACTATTGCGCCAAGGTTGAAGCTGCTGGCATCGAAATTTGGCCATCTGGATGGCGGGAAAAATTCAGTTCTGGAAGCCGCAAAATGGCCTTTGTCACCGATCCCGATGGCTATGAAGTTGAGATTCTAGAAAACAAACCAGCCTGAAAAATTCCGGCTTGGCGCAAGCTGTGCAACGACTACCCTCCGGCCATGAAAGAACGTTTTATTATCGATCTCGCCAGTCTCCCAGATGAAGGGAAATGGTTTACAGGGCAACTCCCGAAAGAAATTTTCGATCTTCCAGAGGACGATGCGCAGGCGACTGGCCCTCTGGAATATGAGGTTTGGGCGCAGCGTTTCGGCTCTGAATTGCTGCTCACCGGATCGCTCTCAGCACCCTTCGAATTCACCTGCGTTAGAACGCTTCACCCCTTTATTCAAACGATTTCCCTCGAAAATTCAGCCGTCTCAATCGAGATCGAGCGGGAGGGCGACATTGATGTTTCGGAGGCCATGCGAGAGGAAATCCTGATCAACTTCCCGGTGGACCCACGCTGCGAGGACGGAGACGTGCCGCAGAAGTGTGAAATTAATTCCCAATATTTATCAGTGGACAAACCCACCGATTCTGAGCTACCCACTGCCCCCCGCGTCGAGGGTGATGACCGCTGGTCAGCACTCGACATCCTCAAGGACCTCAAGGACCAATCCTAACACACAAGCAAGACTATGGCTGTTCCAAAGCGCCGCCAATCCAAAAGCCGGCAGAAAATGCGTCGTGGCGCCAAACGTTGGCGTGCACCAATCTTCAAGAGTTGCCCCGAATGTGGTAGCAAAGTGCCTTCGCACATTGCCTGCCCGTCCTGTGGCTACTATCGTGACCGTCAGGTACTCGATGTTGAAGTCAGCTAAAATCAGACGCGTGATTTTAGCAAAATTGCCGCCCGGACTAGCTCCGGGCGGTAGTTTTTCACACCCATTTTCCCGATTTTCCACTCGCGCATTCGCATTTTTTTCACCCACATGAAAGTCGCCCTGGACGCCATGGGCGGGGATCTCGCCCCCGCCGTGAACATCGGAGGAGCCATCGACGCGCTCCGTTATTATCCAAAGCTCAGCCACCTCTTTTTGGTGGGAGACATGGAAATCCTCACCGCGGAATGTGGGAGACAGGGCCTTGATTTGAACGACCCGCGGGTCAGCATCGTTCACGCACCGGAAGTCATCGGCATGGCCGAGCCAGGTGCTAAAACCGTGCGCCGCAAGAAACTCTCATCGATCAATGTGGCGATGGAAATGGTCAGAGACGGCAAGGCTGAAGCTTTCGTTTCCGCTGGCAATACCGGCGGTGCGGTGGCTTCCGCCACTTTGAAACTGCGCACGCTTCCTGGCGTTGAGCGAGCCGGTATCGCCACTGCGATTCCTAACGAGTTCGGCCTTTGTCACATTCTGGACGCAGGAGCGAACCCGGAAGCCAAGCCCGAGCACCTCGTCGCCTACGCCGTGATGGGCACCGCCTTCGCCCGCAATGTGCTGGGCGTGAAAAACCCGAAAGTCGGCCTGATGTCGAATGGCGAGGAAGACGAAAAAGGCACCGCTTTCACCAAGGAAACCTTCAAGCTGCTGAAACAAACGCCGGGCATCGATTTTGTCGGCAACGTCGAAGGTCGCGATCTTTTCGAAACCGAACTGGACGTCGTGTTGTGCGATGGATTTGTCGGCAACATCATGCTCAAGACTGTGGAAGCCACCGCCAAAGCGGTTTCCAAATGGCTGAAAGCCGAGATCAAGGGCAACCCGCTGCGCCTCTGCGGCGCGGTGCTTGCTCAAGGCGCATTCAAGGCACTCAAGGAAAAAAGCAGCTACGAAACCTACGGCGGCAGTCCGCTGCTCGGCGTGAATGGCGTAGTCATCATCGCCCATGGCTCTTCGACCGCGCTCGCCGTGCGCAATGCCATCCGCGTCGGCGTGGAAACCGTGGAAAGCCGTGTGAACTCGCGCATCGAAAAAGAATTGGCCTCGATCTCGGATGCACGCAGCTCTGCGGAAGTCTGATTTCTAGCAGCCGCGCGGTTGGTTTTCGATTGCAGTATTTTTCATTGATTCAGCGCTCTCATCACTGGAAAAACTTCAAAGCTTGCTATTGACCCATATTGCCATACGTTTGGCTTGTCATGAAAACGACCCTCGATTTACCGGACGATTTACTGATTGCGGCAAAACAGGTGGCTGCCCGTCGTCGGACAACTTTGAAGGATATGGTTACTCGTTCGCTGCGCCGGGAAATCGGACTGGAGGAAAAGCCCAACTTGCCGCAGAATTTGGAGCTCAGCGAACTTGGCATACCGCGTTTAAAAAAACGAGGCGCGGTCATCAACAGCGGGAAAATCTACCAGATGATTGAAGACGAAGACATGTGATACCCGAGCGAATATGTTTCTTCTCGATATCAATATTCTCATCGCCTTGGCCGACGGCGATCATGTGCATCATGTGCATCATGTGCATCATGATTCCGCCGTTGTCTTCTTCAAGCAAGCCATGGCTCACGGTTGGGCCACTTGTCCGCTCACTGAGAATGGTTTTCTGAGAATCATGGGCCATCCGCGCTACGATCAGGGGCCCGGCTCACCTCAAGAAGCACGGTATCTCATCAGTTCGCTCTGCACTGTTCCTGGCCACCAATTCTGGCCGGATTCGATTAGCCTTTGTGATTCATCACAGTTTCCCACGTTGCCGGGTTCGAGGCATCTGACGGATTATTATCTACTGGCTCTGGCAATCCGTCATGGCGCAAAATTGGCTTCTTTTGACCAACGGATCGATCCGTCACATCTCGAAGGAGGTGCCTCGGCGTATCACGTGATCCACACGGCTTGAGTCTCCTATTTCAGATCGACGAAACAGGAATTTCTCGATTGCTTCACTTTCCTCAAGCTTGCGTGAACTTCGCACTTGTGACGGATGGATTCCACCTTCAATCTCGCGCCGCATGAGTGAAACGAGATCCGTCATCGAAGTCTGCGTCGCAGGCACCGGCAGTTACGTCCCGGAAAGAATTCTAACCAATGATGAACTCGCCGCAAAGGTGGACACCACCGACGAATGGATCGTCACCCGAACCGGCATCCGCGAACGCCGAATCGCCGCCGATGGCGAATTCACCTCGCACATGGGCACCAAAGCCGCGCTGCAAGCCATGGAGCAAGCTGGAATCAGTGCGCTTGAAATCGAATTGATCGTCGTTGCCACCATCACTCCAGACACCCCCACTCCAGCCACCGCCTGCCACGTGCAACAACAACTCGGCGCATCCAATGCCGTGGCTTTCGACATCTCCGCCGCGTGCTCCGGCTTTCTCTACGCGATGAAAATCTGCAAGCGTCTGATCTCAGATGGCGCTTTCAAAAATGCCCTCATCATCGGCGCAGAAAAACTCTCCACCGTGACTAACTGGGAGGACCGCGCAACCTGCGTACTCTTTGGCGACGGCGCCGGTGCCGCCATCCTACGACGCGCGGAACCCGGCGAGGGCGCAATCGTCGCCACCGAAATGGGCACCGACGGCAATCTCACGCATCTGCTAGAAATTCCCGGCGGCGGCTCGGCCTGCCCGATCACCCTCGAGAATATCCACCAACACCCACACACCCTGAACATGCAGGGCAAAGAAGTTTTTAAAGTAGCCGTCAACCGCATGAAGGAAGCAGCGGAAAAAGTCATCGCCCGCGCCGGTTGGAAACCCGAGGACATCGCCTGCATCATCCCGCATCAAGCGAACCTCCGCATCATTGACGCCATCGCCGATCGCCTCGCGGTGCCTAACGAACGCGTGTTCGTGAACCTACACAAATACGGCAACACTTCCGCTGCTGCCGTCGCCATCGCACTCGACGAAGCGAACCGCACCGGTGCTTTTAAACGCGGTGACCATATCGTCCTCGTCGTTTTCGGCGCGGGTCTAACATGGGCCGCTGCCGCGATCCGCTGGTAATCTGTTAAAAATACAAACAAACACACACAACTGACTCATGAATGCCAAAACCCACTACTCCGGACGTCGTCAATTCCTAGCAAATACCGCCTCAGCCATTGGGGCCTTGTCATTCGCGCGACTTGCCTCCGCACAGGAAAATAAGCCCGTTAGTATTTCCAAATTTGGTCTGAAATATGCACCTCATCCAGGCATGTTCAAGGAGCACGCAGGAGAAGATGTCATCGCCCAAATTCGCTTCGCCGCGGCGCAGGGATTCACCGCATGGGAAGACAATGGTATGCCTGCTAGATCCACCGAGATGCAGGAAAAAATCGGAGCTACTTTAAAAGAACTTGGCATGGGCATGGGCGTGTTTGTCGGTTATGGAAATTTTGACGAACCCATTTTCACCCGCGGCAATCATCCAAAACGCAACGAAGTGCTAGATGAAATCCGCAAATCTGTGGACATCTGCAAGCGCACAGGGGCCAAATGTTTCACCGTCGTTCCCGGCTCAGTGGACCAACAACATGTATCCAACAATTGGAACCTCTACGGCGGTCCTCGCCTAACGGAGGAAATGCAGACTGCCAATGCAATCGATCTGCTGCGCCAGTGTGCGGAAATTCTTGAACCCCACGGAATCATCATGGTGTTAGAGCCGCTCAACTGGAAAACCGACCACGGCGGCGTTTTCCTGAAGTCTGCGCAACAAGGCTACGCACTCTGCCGAGCAGTGAATAGCCCATCTTGCAAGGTCCTCTACGACGTCTATCACGAACAAATCACCGCCGGCAACATCATCAACACGATGGATCTCTGCTGGAGTGAAATCGCTTACATCCAGAGCGGAGACAACCCCGGCCGCCAAGAGCCCGGCACTGGCGAAATGAACTACAAAAATATCTTCCGCCACCTCGCCACCAAGTCGAAGGACCTCATCATTGGCATGGAACACGGCAATTCCAAACCTGGAAAAGATGGCGAACAAGCCGTCATCGACGCCTATCGTGCAGCCGATATTTTCTAATCTGGCAAAGTCTAAATAATGTTAGAAAAGTCTTTTGATCTCATAAATCCTGAACCGGGCGGTTGAAGGTTTGGCACGTAATTTACATCTAACATATTTGTGACGAATTCTTCCGTAATGCCATCGCGCAGGCTCGAATCGCCATGTGCGGGCCGGATCGGGATGGCTGAAGTTGATCCGTTGTCACCACGACTCATCAGTGGCGGAGCCATTAGTTGATTGGAAATTCTCGCGAGAAAAACCACACAGCTGGATAAACTCCAAGCCTCAGATGTTAAAATGTGGCTTGGAGTTTTAGTTCCGCCATGATTACTCTGCAGCATCGTTGACACTGCTCTCAGCAATTTCAGTCAGAGCTTCGTCGGCGGCCTTTTCTTCGTCGAGAGTCGCTGTGAGCAACTCCACCGCTTCATCATATCCTAACTTTGCGGCCCAAGCGGAGAGTGTCCCATATGTGGCAATCTCATAATGTTCCACTTTCTGAGCCGCAGCGATGAGAGCAGCGTCCAGTGCCGTCGAGCCTTTCATTTCCTGCATCAGATCCTTACCCTCTTCGAGTAATCCCTTCATGGCTTTGCATTCCTTGCTCTGAACGGGTGCATCCAAAGAGGCAAAAACTTGTTCGAGACGTTTGATGTGATCTTCGGTTTCTGTGAGGTGAGATTCAAACGCTGTTGTCAGTTCTTCGGATACAGCTGCTTTCGCCATTTTAGGCAGTGCTTTTGTGAGCTGTAGCTCTGCATTCAGGATATCTGCTAGTTCATCAAGAAACAATTCGTGCAGTTCGCTGTCATTGTTTTCAGTGTCATAGTCTTCTGTGTGTTTTGTCATGTTATTATTAGTGTTCAGTTATGTGGTATCTCATTTTTTGATTTTAGCTCCACGGCCTACTGCCGTGCGGTCGCTAGATATGATTTTCAGTTTGGCCTCTTTCAATGCATCCGCCAAATCTTGCAGCTCGGGATCGAGGCCCGGGGAAAATTCCTCTGGTCTTTCAGGCGCACTCGGAATCGGATACATCTCCCTAGGTTCAGCTAGGGTGACGAGTTGAGTTCCATCATTGGCAGGAGCGGAGCCGTTGAAGATTGCCGCCATTTGAGAGCCGTCGAGACGGAAATGGTATTGCTCACGATTCACACCAGCATCAATGAGCTTCTTGACTTCAGGATACAGCGAAGCATCAAATTTTGGGATGGGCAAAATTTTATTCCATTGCACGCCAAGCGTCTCCAAAGCTTTGGCAAATGCCATTTCGTGAGCTTCATCACGAGCGATGAGGAAAGAGACAGTTGCACGTAAAGTTTTATTGGAAGACATTTGATAGATACGGCATTTCTGCAGTCGCCCGGTGCATTCAAGTACAAGGTCATCCATAAGATCAAGAATTAGATTCCCGTTGCAATGCACATAACTCCCACTCCAAGGATTGCCTGTGGCATCTACCGGTAGGGCTCCTTGCGCACCAACGATAAAATGGTGCGGATTCTGTTGTTCTTTCGCCATGGCCATCGGCGTTGTGCCATCCTTGCCGGGAGTCTCGAATTTTTTCCCGTGGTAGCCTGGCGCTCCATCTAGCAGTTGTGAGATCGTTTTCGAAATAAGCTCTACGTGAGCAATTTCTTCCAAAGCAATGCCTTGAATTAAATCCAAGTACGGTTGGCCGTCTCACCTGAAATTAAAGCTTTGAACAAGTACTGCATCATCGTGCGCATCTCACCAAACTGGCCGCCGAGGCCTTCTTGCAATGCATTTGCTGCGGATGGATCCGGTTCATCGGCGACGATAGGATTGATTAAGTTCTGAGTGTGATAAAACATAATATGTTAGTTTAATGGTTGTTTTTAATAATTTTATTTTTTTCTTATATTTGGTGCGATATGCATACCGCTCGCACCCCCTTAACATAGCTGGGAACATGGCACATGATATGGGCTATAACCCGCACAACTGCGGAATTCTTAACTACGCTTCACCCTGCCTAAGGTTCAGAAATCGTGGGAGTTGAGCAAAATTACTCATAATTTGCCCCGAAGCTGATCACTGCTTGTGTTTAGGACAGGATTTGAAAATAAGGGAAGTCTGATAAATGGGTTAAATTTGAACATCAAATCCATAAATCTTAGCAAACAGAGGTCACACAGGATGAATCATCATTGGACGCGTGGGCCAGATGCGTCGATGTTGGCAAGCCACATGAATCTATGAAAACATCCACCCGCTCACAACTGATCCATCTTGGTGGGATCGCAGTCACCTCATCTCTGCTTACATTGTTTGTTAAAAATTTGATTTCAGGAGAGAAAAAAATTCACTGCCGTCCCACAGACTGAGCGTGACGAGCCCTGAGCCTTGAATTTG
>ENA-OFCF01000376-OFCF01000376.1-metagenomes-genome-assembly--contig:-NODE-376-length-20014-cov-8.385240_pt1 | contig 20014 bp, 15 predicted proteins | sample MGYA00153387_OFCF01 | MGnify analysis MGYA00153387
GGGGCGCGATAAAGGTGACAGCCTCTCTTATGACGCCCTTTCAGGGCTTGATATTATTTTCTCGTTAGAACCAGTGCGTTGCCCTGGGCTATCGCATTTCGCCCCAGTTGGGGCTTACATCGGGGGAATTCAACTTGCTCGATTTGTTGAGCCCATCTGAGGTCGGACAGTGAGTTCTGAGCTAAACTATGATTGTGGTGGCCGGTGGCGGGCATTAAGCGGAACCTGAACCACACAAAATCGGGCAGTTGACCGTGGAGGAAAATTTGGTCTATCGTTTCAAAGCTCTCTTGCCAGTGCTCGCACTAGCGCCGGACCCTGATAGATGAACGAAGTGTATATCTGCACCAGCGCTGCGCCAGCGCGGATTTTTTCCCGCGCGTCTTCCACTGAGAAAATCCCGCCCACACCGATGATTGGGACTTGGTTTCCAAGGTGACTGGAAAAGGCCCGCAGCACCTCGTTGCTCTTTTGCAAAACGGGTTTACCGGACAGTCCGCCTGCCTCGGCTGCTCGCGGGTGGTCGGCTACGGCGGTGCGATCCAGCGTGGTGTTAGTGGCGATTAGGCCATCCAGTCCGCCATCGAGAAAGACTCGGGAAAGATCGCGGATATGCGCATCATCAAGATCCGGAGCAACTTTGAAAAGCAGTGGCACTGTCTTGCCGTGTTCGGCTGCAAGTTTCTGTTGTTCTTTTTTCAGAGTGTCTAACAAACGCGCGCTGGCTTCAGCGCCCTGCAAATCCCGCAGCCCAGGAGTGTTAGGAGAAGATAAATTCACTGCGATGTATCCCGCCACCGGATAAGCTTGGCGCAAACACGCGAGGTAATCATCTGCGGCGTTTTCATTGGGCGTATCTTTGTTTTTTCCGATGTTGAAACCGATCACGCCGTGAAATGACTTTGATTTTCGAACATTCATCACGCCCGCTTCGATGCCCGGATTATTGAATCCCATGCGGTTGATGATTGCCTCGTGAGGGATTAGCCGGAATAGCCGTGGCTTTGGGTTTCCAGCCTGCGGTCGTGGTGTGATGGTGCCGATTTCTATGCATCCAAAACCCAAACGCCCCAGCGCGTCGATGCAATCACCCTCTTTGTCCAGGCCGGCTGCGAGGCCGATGCGATTGGGAAATTTCAAGCCCATCACTTCCACCGGAGTCACCAGTTCATCTTCAGGTGAAATCATTCCTAACAAGCCGGATTTCTCCGCAAGTTTCAGAGCGGCCATGCTGATATGATGGGCCGTCTCAGGATCAAACCGGAACAAGCCACCCCGCAAAAATGGATACAACGCATCGATCACACGCGGAAATTGAGGCAATTCAACGAATTTGTCGAACTCGGGTTTCACAAAAATCAACCTGACGCATTTCGATCTTTTTCTATCAGAATCAGGAATTGCCAGTTGGCTACTTGCCAGTAAAAGGTCCAGATGATTGGTGCTTTGCTTGATTGCCGCCGTCACGGATCACATCCGTTCCGGGCAGCGGATGCCTAGCAGGCCGAGGCCGGTGGTGAGGATTCTAGCAGTGAGTTCGCAGAGCGCGAGGCGGCTGTCGCGGATGGAGTCTTCTGACTTGAGGACGGGGCAGGCTTCGAAGAACGAATGGAAGGCGCGAGCGAGTTCAAGTAGATAATTCGCTAACAAATTCGGCCGGAAGTCTTCGATGATGAGCGGTAACAATTCACCGAAGCGCGCGTGCAAGCGGGCGAGATGAATCTCAGGTTCTTCGGTGAGAGAAATTTGACAGGCAGCGGCATCAAACGGCGCGTCCAGCTTGCGGAAAATCGAGCGGATGCGCACGGTGGAATATTGCAGATAGGGTGCGGTGTCGCCTTGCAATGCGAGCATGCGGTCCCATGCAAAAACGTAATCGGTTAGGCGGTTTTGTGAGAGTTCGGCAAATTTCACTGCGCCGATGCCGACGATGCGCGCGATCTCTGCGGCTTCTTCTCCCTGCAAATCTGGGTTTTTTTCTGCGATGATATTGGCGGCGCGTTCGACAGCTTCGGTTAGAACGTCGGTGAGTTGCACGTTATCGCCGGAGCGAGTTTTCATCAACTTGCGGTCCTCACCGAGGATCGAGCCGAACGCGACGTGGCGGAAATTTCCGGTTTTTCCCCAGCGAGCGGCTGCTTCGAAGATCTGGCGGAAATGAAGTTGTTGCGGCACGCCGACGACATACCAGATTTGATCGACCTGCCATTCGTCGATGCGAAATTGGATCGTCGCGAGGTCGGTGGTGGCGTAGAGAAATCCGCCGTCTGCTTTGCGGATGATCGCCGGGTTATCGGTCCAGCCATTTTCGCGGTGGACCATGAAGGGATCGTCCTCAGGCTTTTGGCTGCCATCGGTAAAGATGCAGATCGCGCCATTGCTTTCGCGGGCGATGCCTTTTGCTAGAAATTCATCCACCAATCCGGCGAGGCGATCATTGTAATAACTCTCGCCGAGCCAATGATCGAACTGCACGTCCAGCGTGTCGTAAATTTTTTGCAGGCCGCTTTTTGAGACATCAATGCATTGCTGCCAGATTGCTAGATTTTCCGGATTGCCGGCTTGGAGTTGGACCAGCTCGTTTTTGCAAGTCTCTAACACTGCGGGGTCGGCCTTGGCAGCAGCGTTCATTTCCCGATAGACCCGCAGCAGTTCCGGGATGGGATCGGCATCGAGAGCGGCTTGGTTGAGCAGAGTTTTCCAACCGTGGAGAATCATGCCGAACTGCGTGCCCCAGTCGCCGATGTGGTTGTCTGCGATGACTTTGAAGTCGAGAAAACGCGCGATGCGGCAGAGCGAGTCGCCGATGATCGTTGAGCGGATGTGGCCGACGTGCATCGGCTTGGCGACGTTAGGTGCGGAGAAATCGACGACTACGGTTTTGCCCTTGCCGATGGCCGGAACGCCGAGTCTTTCATCACCTAACAAAATTGTGGCGTGGGCGGCGTAAGCAGCGGGAAGGATGCGGAAGTTGATGAAACCCGGACCCGCGATGTCTGCGGTGGCGAGTCCATGGAGTTCGAGTTGATCGATGATTTCCTGAGCCAGCGCGCGAGGGTTTGTTTTCCGTTGTTTGGCTAGCACCATGGCCGCGTTCGACTGGTAGTCACCGAAACGCTGGTCTGCGGCAGCGGTGACAGCAGCGGTGGCGGGTTCTCCGAGAACGTTGGTGAGCGCGGTGCCGAGACGGGATTCGAGGGTCTGAAGTAAAGTCATGATGCAGGGACTGCGAAATCGTTAGGCGATAGAATGATGCTGAGGGAGGGACTTGCAATCGAAGGCGGCGAGGATTTCAGCAGTGCTGGTCGCGGATTCAAGGCAGCGGCGAATTTCGCTGTGGGCGAACATCTTGGCGATGGCGGCGAGGGTTTGCAGATGGAGTTGATAGTTTTTCTGCGGGACGAGAAACAGAATGATAAAGTGAACCGGTGTTTGGTCGAGTGCCTCGAAATCGATGCCGTTGATCGAGCGGCCGAAGATGGCGGTGACGTGATCGATTTCATCAAGGAAAGTATGAGGGATGGCGACTCCGGCGCCGATGCCGGTGCTGATGAGATCCTCGCGCGCCTTGAGTGCGGTGAGTGCGGTTTGATGGTGCCGCTTGGGCAAGAGTTGTCTTTTCACCAAACAATCTACTAATTCAACTATTGCAGGCCAGTGTTCCCCGGCTTTGATATCGAGGATGATTTGATCTGGGCTGAGCAACTTGGATAACTTCATGATAGGTCGAAAAAATCGGCAGATGGATGCGGTGAAGAAGAATGGTTAACGATGGAATTCCCCGGATGCAAGTTGTTTTGCGTCCATCCCTCAGGCCATTCCGCATGGCGGACGGAGGATGCCGGGGATGCGAGTCTGGCGCAGGCGCAGGACTTCGCGTTTGATTTGGGCGGCGGCATGGTTGGCTTCATCGATCGTGTTGAGGATGGAAAAGCTGAATCGCAGGCTGCTGCGGCCGCGTGTGCCATCCAGACCCATGGCGATTTGCACGTGCGATGGACGAATTTTCCCGGCCATGCAGGCGGAGCCAGCGGAGCACTCGATGCCGGCCGCATCTAGCAGTTGGATCAATTCCACTGCCTCGCATCCCTCGAATGATAGATGGCTGGTATTCGGCAAGCGGCGTGCGGGATCTCCGTTGATCGCGACTCCCGGCAGTTCGTGAAGCAGGGTGTTTTCAAACAAATCCCGCATCAGTTTCAGTGTTGAAAAATCGCCTTTGCGGAGTCGCATGGCTTCGGCGGCGGCTCCCATGCCGACGATTCCGGCGGTGTTTTCCGTGCCCGCGCGGCGACCATTTTCTTGTGAGCCGCCTTTGAGCAATGGAAAAAACCGAATGCCGCGTCGGGCATAGAGAGCGCCGACACCTTTCGGCCCGTGGAATTTATGGGCGGTTAGAGAAAGTAAATCTACGCCGATGCGGCGCACGTCGAGATCGGATTTTCCAGCGGCTTGAATAGCGTCTGAGTGGATTGGAATGCCGCGTTCGCGGGCGATGGTGCAGACTTCCCGCAGCGGCTGGATCACGCCGGTCTCGTTGTTAGCAGCCATCACAGAAATCATGGCTGCTTCTGCTAACAAGGCAGTAAAACGATCTAGATCGAGGCATCCATCTGGATTCACGGGTGCATATTTCACCGGGCGCGATAAGCCTTCTGCGCAGCGCATGACTGCCGAGTGTTCGATTGAGGAAATCACGGTGCTGCCAAGACCGGTGAGTTGGTCGAGCGAATGGAGAGCAGTGTTCACGCTCTCGGTGCCGCCAGCGGTGAAAATGATTTCATCCGGCTCTGCGCCGATCCATGCGGCAACTTGCACGCGTGCATTTTCGATGGCGTCTCTAGCAGCTCGGGCGCTGGCGTATGCACCCGATGGATTTGCGCGACTGTCGCGCAACCATGGCAACATCGCTTCCAAGACTTCTGGCAGCATCGCTGTACTTGCATTCGCGTCGAGATGGATCACCCCGCCAGTATTTCCGAGATCAATCATTTTTCAAGATGCGTTTGCAGGTTCGCGAATGGTAGTTTCCATCAGATAGTCATCGATGGCTTTCGCACTGCGTTTTCCATCGCCCATTGCGAGGATGACGGTGGCTGCACCGCGCACGATATCTCCGCCAGCGAAGATGCCAGCGATGCTGGTCATGCCGTTGGCGTCGGTTTCGATGTTGCCCCACTTGTTGAGTTTGAGGTCTGGGCAGGTGGCGGTTAGAAGTGGGTTGGCGCGAGTGCCGATGGCTACGACCACGGCATCGCATTCGAGGATGAACTCGGAACCCTCGATGGCTTTCGGGCTGCGGCGGCCGGAGGCGTCGGGCTCACCAAGTTCCATGCGTTGGCATCTGAGGCCGCTGACCCATTTTTTGTCGTTGCCGATAACTTCGAGCGGCGCGATGAGGGTTTCGAAATCGACGCCCTCCGCTTGGGCGTGGTGGATTTCTTCGATGCGCGCGGGCATTTCTGCTAGAGTGCGGCGGTAAACAATCATCGCGCGCTCGGCTCCGAGCCGTTTCGCGGTGCGCACCGAATCCATCGCCACATTGCCACCACCGACCACAGCCACCTTTTGCGCGCGCAGCACCGGCGTGTCCGCACCTTCGGCGTAGGCTTCCATTAGATTGACGCGTGTTAGATATTCATTTGCGGAATAGACGCCTTTGAAATTCTCGCCGGGGATGTTCATGAAAACCGGCAGTCCGGCACCGTTGGCGAGGAAAATGGCATCGAAGGATTCCTTCAACTCGGGCAAGGTGTAAGTGCGGCCAATGACCACGTTGTTTTCGATTTTCACGCCTGCTTGCATCAAGCGCTGCACTTCCTCCTCGACGATTTGTTTTGGCAAACGGAACTCTGGGATGCCGTAAACGAGGACGCCGCCCGGTTTGTGGAGTGCTTCGTAGATCGTAATGTCGTGGCCGAGTTTGAGCAGCTCACCAGCAGCAGTTAGGCCCGCGGGGCCGCCACCGACGATGGCGATTTTTTTGCCGCTCGGCGGGCGCGGTTCGAGCGTGACCACGCCGGCATTGGCGCGCGCCCAATCGGCGACAAAGCGTTCGAGATAACCGATAGCAACCGGCTTGCCCTTAATGCCGCGCACGCACTGGACTTCGCATTGGACTTCTTGCGGACAAACTCGACCCGTGATAGCGGGCAGCGCGTTATCGCCGAACAAACTGCGTGCCGCGGCTGGTAGATCGCCTTCGACGATGAATTCGAGAAAACGCGGGATGTTCACCATCACCGGGCAACCTTGCATGCATTTGGGCTCCTTGCACTGGATGCAGCGCTGCGCTTCCATCAGCGCGATTTGTTCGGTGAAGCCGAGGTTCACTTCGAGAAAATTTCCCGCGCGTTGTGCGGCATCTTGTTCCGGCATCACCTGCCGGTCGATTTTCATGCGGTCTTTGAGAGGAATTTTTCGCTCGCTCATGGGATGTTAGGTGATGGTTGGCGGCCATGTTCGAGTCCGATGCGGCAAGAACCAGCATCACAGGCGTGGGTCGCTATTTCCTCGAAATCACGATAAGTGCCGAGTCTATCGGCTAACAAATCGAAGTCCACCTGATGGCCGTCGAACTCCGGGCCCTCCACACAGGCAAAGCGGGTCACGCCGCCGACATCCACGCGGCAGCCGCCGCACATGCCGGTGCCGTCCACCATCACCGGATTGAGAGAAACGATGGTCTGCACCCCATATGGGCGTGTTAGGTTAGCAATCGCGCGCATCATCGGCACTGGTCCCACGGCGTAAACCACATCCACGCCGCCGGCATCGAGGATTTCCCGAGTGGCATCGGTGACAAATCCCTTGCGCCCATCACTGCCGTCATCCGTGCAGACGACGACTTTTCCCAGACGTCCGAGTTCTTCTTCAAAAATGACCCATTCCTTCGAGCGTCCGCCGATCACGCTGATGACTTCTACGCCGAGCCGGGAAAGCCCTTGCGCCATCGGATGCACCACGGCAGTGCCCACGCCGCCGCCGACACACACTGCACGACCAGAAGTTATCATTTCCGTTGGATGACCTAACGGACCAGATATATCTTTGATCGCATCTCCCGGCTCGAGCGCGACTAGATCGCGGGTGGATTTCCCAACCGCTTGAATCACTAACGAAATCGTGCCGTTTTCGGGATCGGCGTCGGCGATGGTCAGCGGGATGCGTTCGGCGCCATCGCCGCGGCGGACGATGACGAATTGGCCGGGCTTACGAATCTCGGCGATGCGGCGGGCTTCGACGTCGAGCCGAGTGACATTCGGGCTGAGTTGAGATTTGGCAACGATGGCGTGCATGGGCGGTATGCGTGATTCCTATTGCGGAAGTGCAAGTCCAGATTGCCACGTGGGGAGCGGGCAATCCAGCGGGTTTTCTACGCAATATTTGCGGGATATTCAGGTTTTTAAGCAAGATCTGCGCGGCTGTGAATTTCCCGCCCTTGCGTCTCGCTCGGGAAACGTCTAGGAACCGCGAACCGAAACTTTTCCCATGGCAGCAGACTACACCGAAGACGACATCAAATCACTCGACTGGCGCGAACACATCCGCATGAGGCCGGGCATGTACATTGGCAAACTCGGCGATGGATCATCTCCCGACGATGGCCTCTACATCTTGCTCAAGGAGGCGATTGATAACTCGATCGACGAACACATCATGGGTTATGGCAAGGAAATCAAAGTTGAAATCGACGAAGAGGGCCGTGTCGAGGTGCGTGACTTTGGACGCGGGATTCCGTTAGGTAAACTTTTTGACTGCGCGGCGCAAATCAACACCGGCGCGAAATATGATAGTGAAGCTTTCAAAAAATCGGTCGGTTTGAATGGTGTCGGCATTAAGGCGGTCAATGCTCTATCGGATTTCTTCGAGATCCAAGCATGGCGCGAAGGCGAGACCAAGGCGCTCGAGTTTTCGAAAGGCCAACTCACCGTGGACATGAAAAATCCGCGACGCGATGATGGCGCGAATGGCACGCGGCTCGCGTTCGAACTCGACCGCACGATTTTCCCGGCCAAGGCAAAATTTAAGGAGCCATTTGTCGAGAAGATGTGTCGGTATTATTCCTATCTGAATCCCGCGCTCACCGTGGTTTTCAATGGCAAAAAATTTCGCGCCAAAGACGGATTGCTAGATTTGTTGCGTGAGGAAATGGAAAATGAAGCTCTCTATCCGCCGATCCACTTGGTGGGCAAGGACATCGAGATCGCGTTCACTCACACTGCGGAAAGCAACGAAGAATATTATACTTTCGTCAACGGTCAGAACACCTCACAGGGCGGCACTCACCTTGCTGCATTCCGTGAGGCGCTGGTTCAGGTGATTCGTGGGTTTTACAAAAAACAATACGAACCCGCCGACATCCGCGCCGGAATCGAGGCGGCGATCTGTGTTAGAATTGTCGAGCCAGTATTCGAGTCACAAACCAAAACCAAGCTCGGCTCCGCGACCATCGTGCCGGAAGGCGAGTCGCTGCGCACGTTTATCGGGAATTTCCTCAAGACCAATCTCGACAACTATCTGCACAAGAACCCACAGGTGGCCGAGTCGATCCAAAAGCGCATTCTCTCCGCCGAGCGCGAACGCAAAGATCTCAAAGGCGTGCAGAAACTCGCGCGTGAACGATCCAAACAAGCGAAGGTCCATAACAAAAAACTCCGCGATTGCCGCGTGCGTTACGACAGCAAACACAAACGCCGCGAGGAAAGCACGCTCTTCATCACCGAGGGTGACTCGGCCTCCGGCTCGATCACCAAAAGCCGTGATGTGGAAACGCAGGCCGTGTTTTCGCTGCGCGGAAAACCGCTCAACACCTTCTCGCTGCCGCGCAAGATCGTCTATGAAAATGAAGAGTTCGCCCTGCTTCAAGCCGCTCTTAACATCGAGGACGGCATCGACGCACTCAGATATAACAGAGTGGTGATCGCGACCGATGCCGACGTGGATGGCATGCACATCCGTTTGTTATTGCTGACATTTTTCCTTCAGTTTTTCCCGGAAATGATTCGCGACGGACATTTGTTCATCCTGCAAACTCCGCTGTTCCGCGTCCGCAATAAAAAGGAAACGATTTATTGTTATGACGATGATGAACGCCGCAAAGCGATTCACAAACTCGGCAAGAATTCTGAGATCACCCGCTTCAAAGGCCTCGGTGAAATTTCACCCGACGAGTTCGGTTTCATGATCGGCCCCGACATGCGGCTCGATCCAGTGGAATACGAAGAAGGCAAGGGCGTGAAAGAATTGTTAGCATTCTACATGGGCAAGAACACCCCGGAACGCCAGGAATACATCATCGAAAACCTCCGCGAAGACGTGGACAAACAAATCGAAGCAGCAGTGGCCTGACCGTGGTGGCGGTTTCTACGATGCATTCGATAAGGATCATCTGGGGCTAGAAAGGGACTGGGAGCGACTCGCTATATCGCAGTTTAACCCAGCCCAGCATCTCAAGATTCCGGATGGCCCCCGCCAAACTTCGCTGTTTCGACTCGTCCTTATTCCATAACTTCTTCCATTCTAGGATGTAGTTGAAAAGGTCTGCCTCGCTGACTTCTTCCGGTGTTCTTTCCTGCTTGAGGTTCTGGACGGCAAAAATCACTGTTGCCACCTCCTCTGCCTGATCCGTGTTCTTGATCCGACTGAACAGATCCACCGTCTTGTCGATCTTGCGTTGGAAGGGTTTCAATTCTTCGGCAAGTTTCACTCGTGCCTTTGCATATTCGGACCCTACGCGAAGAGCGGTCATTTGGCCAAGCTGTTGCTCTATCAACCAATTGTTATTGGCTAGGACATGGATGGCCTCCTTCACCTCCTCCGCAAAAGGTCCATAGCTCTTTCGCTCAAATTGAAAGCCTGTATTCACCCCCTGTTTGGTGAGGACGTAGCAGATTTTCTGGAAGATTGTCCGCCCCACGGGGTTTGCGTAGGGCAGCTGCTCCAACTCGTAAAGCACCTCGACCAAAGCAGCCCATTCAGCTCGTAACTTTTCCCTCTGCCGGCCTTTGACTCCGAACTCCATTTGCTGGTCCGCTCCCAGAAATTCCTCTTTCAACTGACTGGATGGAGTGCCGAATGGCGCGTACATTTCTACTGGTATCCCCAATTTTGTGAGCTTTGATGCCATGAGGGGGCCGACAGTTGCCCATTCCAGACCGCCATTGCCACAACCAAGCGGAGGAAAAGCCACTGACGTGATTCCCCAAGCATGGAAATGCTTTACAAAGTAATCCAATCCGGCCTCGACGTCATCGAGACGTGTCGAGGCCCGCCAGTGCCCCTTGGTGGGAAAGTTCACAATTGAGACGCCGGTTAGGTCCTTGTAGTGGTAGGGCACCCCGAGACGCACTTCCCCACGTGAGCAGCGGTCGGCGTAGTCTTCGAACATGTGAGGATAATTCTTTTTGAAAACCTGAGCGATCCCTTTGCCCATGATACCTACGCAGTTCACAGTATTGACGATGGTTTGCATGTTGCTGGTAAACATGTCGCCGATCACGGCTTTGGTGGTTGGTGGTATCGTTATCATGACTCAGTGAAAAAATAAGTCTGGGTTAATCTCTATGGGTAGCGCGAATCCGAGTGCTGTCAATTCTGCACGCCCGGCATCGCTCATAACATAAGCCCCGAGGAGGTAATCGGTCGGTATTTTTTTTGGAATCAACGCCTCTGCGCACTTCGCACTGCTGTGCCGCCATTCCTCAATTTGGTTGTCCGGATGTGTCCAGTTCGCGGCGAAGATGTAGTCCAGATCGATAAATCCCAAACGGTCAGGAGCCGAGAATTTCACATACTTGCTAACCGCGTTCTGATCTGTGATGACCGCGCCGGAAATTTTGAGAATCTCAGTTGAAACGCGTAACACGCACAGCGACTGCGCCTCGTTCCGCCTGCGGGACATCATGGGATTTCTCGCGTGGAAATAGACGTTAGCATACTGGTGCAACGCTAACCCTCCCGGAATCTGAATCTTGTCCCTTTTGTCCTGAACATCTTCCAGCGCTACTGAGTGGTGTGTTAGCATTGACGCCTCCGCGTGTGAAAGAATCCCGTTCTGAAGAATGGAACGAATATTCACAATGGGAGTGATGTTCTGGAATTCCGCGAGTTTCATGCGATTGGGCTCTCCTCGGCGCTGACGAAGTTGGTGAGGTAGTAGTTCTAAACACGACCGAGTGATCGAAGCAATGGTGACAGCCGAAACAGCGTTCTATCCACACAAGGAAGACTTCAGCGCATGGACAAACGGAAGAGAAGCCGTAAATGCGGCAGATTGGGGTTTTTGTGGGCTTTCTGTGGGTAGGGCGCAGCGAATGCATCATGCGGAAAAACATTCGTGACTTGCTCGTGTGACATCTTGGTCACATGGGTGATTTATTTGTCACAGAAAAGCGGTTGGGGCTGAGTCACTGGTTCATAATGTGCCGGAGCATTGCTGCAATGCTCCAACTTCATGAAACCAAAATTATTCAATCAGCTGTTAACCGTGGCCTTAATCGGTGCGGTGCAGACCCCTGCTTTTGCCCAAGTCACCGGACTTCGCCAGCACCAGATCATCCCGATGTCGGTGGGCTCCGGTGAGGTCGTGTCCTTCTCGCCAACGCAGGATACACTCGCCGTGACCGACAACTCGGCCGGTGGCGTGCGCCTTTACCGCCATAATACCACTGAATTTTCCCATCACGCTACAGTGGATGTTGCAGCTTGGTTCACTGCAAATCCCGTGCCTAACTTCGTTTACAGCGACGTGACCAGCGTGGCACTTGCGACCGACGGTTCGGGCATCGGTGTCGCGACTGCGATCAATGGCTCTATCGTCAACGTCGGTGGAACCGATTACACGACCACCGTTCCACAGCTTGGCCGCTTGGTATTCTTCAATCTGGAAACTGGAGTGATCATCGGCTCCGTTGCCGCTGGTTATCATCCAGACATGGTCGCTATCAAAAACGGCAAGGTCGCCGTGGCGAACGAAGCGCAGCACGCATGGGCCGGCTCCGGCGCGGTGAACATCGCCACATTTGATGGCGTGCAGCAGCCCGGCTCGGTCACCGTCGCTGACCTTACTGGCCTGAATTCTGCCACTCTCGCCGCAGCACTTGGAACGCTCCCGGTGGCTACCACTGACTTCAGCGGTGTCGTTAGCATGATCTCCGGACTGCGCGACCACACTTCGTTCGAGACGGCTAACACGAAGGCCAAATTCTTTCACATCGAGCCCGAATTCGTCGCTTTCAGCCCGGACAATACCCAGCTCTTTGTGGGCTTGCAGGAAAACAACGCAGTCGCCGTGCTCGACCTCGCCACTAACACTTGGCTCAATATCACCAGCCTCGGCCAGCGCCCAATCACGATCGATGCCTCCGATACGGACGACGTCTTCGATGTGACCAACGCCGCGCTTGGCTTGCACATGCCCGACTCTATCGCCACATGGACTGCGGGCGGATTCACCTATGTGATCACCGCCGACGAGGGCGACGCCCGCGTTGACGACGGCGACATCCAGCGTTTCAAAGACGCCGTGACCACCTACGGCCTCGCCGCCGGATTCACTCCATCGATCCTCGACAATGACTTTGGCAAACTGAACGTCCTGAAGGACCAGTCGCTCAATGGTCCGGTCGATCCTGCGTCCGACCTCGACAAGATCGTCAGCATGGGCAGCCGTGGACTTTCCCTGTGGAAAAAAGAGGCCGATCACTCACTGAGTTTTGTTTCTCACTTGCCGCTGGAAACTGAGTTGTTCAACCGTGATCCACAGCGTCACAATGCTAACAGCGGTGGCCTCAAAACCGCCTTCGATAGTCGCTCGGATGACAAAGGCCCAGAGCCTGAAGCCGTCGCCGTCACCACTCTCGCCGGTGGCACTGTGATCGCCGTCGCCGGACTTGAACGCCAGAATGGCGTGGTCGTCGTGGACATCACCAATCCCGCTTCACCCCAAGTTCTCCGCTACATCAACGACAGTGGCCAAGGTCTAATTTCTCCTGAAACGGTGACAATCATCGACGCAGTGGACAGCCCGACCGGCACGGTGCTCGCCGTGGTCGGATACGAAGGCATTATCGACAACTCAGTGGCCGGTGGTGTTGGCGTTTACGAAATCAATCCGAGCTCGTTCCGCCTGCAAGTTCTTCACGCTTCCGACATGGAGGCAGACACCTCCTCCGTCACGGCTGCGCCGCAATTCGCCGCGCTCGTGGATAAGATCGAGGACGCTGCTGGAAACAACGCCTCTATCACGATCGGTGCTGGCGATTGTTTCATCCCGGGTGCCTTCCTTTCCGCTGGAAATGACATTGCCACGAGCCCTGCGCTCAAGACCGCCTTGGGTTTCGCCTTTGGTTACAATGCCAGCGGCGTAGATCTGCGCGAATCATCAGGTCGTCCGGACATCGCAATCATGAACTTGATCGGCTTCGATGCCACCTGCATCGGCAACCACGAGTTCGACCTTGGGACTACCGAGTTTGCTAACATCGTGCTGCCATTGCCGCAGACCACCAAGTCAAACATGCGCCACTACGGTGCAGCGTTTCCTTTCCTCAGCGCAAATCTCAACTTCAGCACTGACTCGACTCTGAACGCGCGCTTCACCAGCGCGATCCGCAATACCGGAGCCTTCGCCCCGCATCCGGGTGAAAACTACCCCGGCATCAGCACCTCGCCCACCAATGCCAAACTCGCCAAGTCCGCCATCATCGAGCGCGGCGGCGAAAAAATCGGCGTGCTCGGCGTGACTCCTCCGGACCTCGCAAGCATTTCCTCGCCCGGTCTCGTCACCGTCACCGGTCCGACCGGTGCCGTGGTGGTTTCCCCACGCACCTACGACATCGATGCCCTCGCGGTGCACATTCAGCCGACCATCGACGCCCTCGTCGCTGCCGGTTGCAACAAGATCGTCTTGGCCACTCAACTCCAGCAGATCGATAACGAAAAGCTGCTAGCCACCAAGCTCCGGCACGTGGACATCATCGTCGCGGGTGGTTCCGGCACGATTTACAGCAACTCCGGCATCCTTCAGCCGGGCGATGTTTCAGCCGGTGTCTATCCATTCAGCACCACTGACCTCGATGGTCGCACCGTCGCCGTCGTCAGCGGGGACGGTCAGTATCAATACCTCGGCCGCCTCGTCGTGGACTTCAACGCGGCCGGACACATCACCGCCGTGAACGGCGCCAGTGACAACATCGCCGTCAACGCCGCTGCTGTCACCGCTCAGTGGGGTGCTGCCGATCCCTACGCCGTGAACACTCGCGGTGGCACGGTGAAAGCCGTGACCGATGCGGTTAGCGCCATCATCAACGCCAAGGACGGACTCGTCCTCGGCAAGTCTTCGGTCTATCTCGAAGGTCGCCGCACCAACGTGCGTCAGCAGGAAACCAACTTCGGCAACCTTTCTGCCGATGCGAACCTCTGGTATGCAAAAAACATCGATTCTAGCGTGGAAGTCTCGCTGAAAAATGGCGGCGGCATCCGCAACTCGATCGGTGCCGTTAGCGCACTCGGCGTGCCAGGCATCACTGCGGCTAATCCTTCCGCTGGCAAAGCCGCCGGAGATGTTTCCCGCCTCGATGTGGAAGACTCGCTCAAGTTTAACAACCAGCTCGCGTTGTTCACCGTCACCGCCTCCGAGCTCAAGCTTCTGCTTGAGCACGCAGTCGCCGGTAGCAATGGCACTGGCGCGGCAAACAACACTGCCGGCCAATTCTGCCAGCTCGGCGGCATTCAAGTCGTCGCCGACCTCGCCGAAACCGCGGTCAGCTACACCTCAGCCTCTAACGTCATCAGCGCCGTAAACGGAGGCAACCGCATCCGCTACGCCGCACTGCTAGACAGCGCAGGTGCCGTCACCGAGGTGCTGGTTTCTAACGGCATCGTCCTCAATCCTGCCCGCACCATTCGCATGGTCACGCTGAACTTCCTCGTCAACGGTGCCGCAGGCTCCGATTTCGGTGGAGATAACTATCCGTTTCCATACCTTGGTCGTCTCAGCAGCCTTGAAAACCGCCTCGACCTCATCGTGGACGGCAGCGCAAACGCCTACACGCTCGCGACCAGCACACTTCCAGTGCCTCCAGCACAAGGAGCCGGCAGCGAGCAAGATGCCTTCGCGGAATTCATGCTCGCCTTCCATGCCAGCACCGCATTCAACAAGGCTGACACCATCGTAGGACTCGACCGCCGCATCATCCAAGGCACCACCGATACCGATGCAGACGGCTTTAGCAACGCCATCGAAGTCGCCTCGCTGGGCCTCAATCCAGACGTGGCTAACACCGCATCCCAAGTGAATTCGGCGCTCGCCGGCATCCGCACCGCAGGACGCAACGATGTGACCTCGAATCCCTCCGCCTTCAGTCTCTACACCGCCAGTTCCATCCAAGACCTGCGCGGCACCGGGAATCTGTTGATCCAAGCAAGCGGCGCGAACGTCACGCTGACGCTGCCGCTTGAGAAGTCCACCACGCTTGGTGGCTGGGAACCTGCCGCTGCCGATTTAGAGGCAAGTTTCCCGAAAATCGAAAACAAGGAGTTCTATCGCATCATTCTCCCCCAGTGAGGATGAATGCTTTGGTTGCCTTATCTGCGCCGCCGCAGCAACATTCCCCCCGCGACCAGACAAATGCTCAATACCGAGACTTCTGGGACGGGAGTGTGATTCACCACACCAGCTTTGGTGTAATCCACGATATAGCCGAGGTCATCCAGACTGCCGAGGGTGGTGCGGCTGATAAAAAATGTGTCGGAAGCCCAGCCGGTCATCAATTCGTTTTTCATGTCCATGCTGGTGGTGGTGCTGATAAAGCCAGTATTTCCCACACCGCCATCCACTTCGTCCCAGTGGCTGTTAGCGGTGCCAGTGCCACCACCGAGTTCGACGGGGACATAGCTGGCGCCCGGTTGGTTATACTCACTTTGGTATGGCAAGGATATACTTAGTTTTTGTCGTGCGATATTATGCAATCCCAGTGGGATACAGTGCTGTGGGTTTGTAATCGCCGGGTCGTGGGAATTCGTTGTTAGATTTATTCGCCATTACTCGCTCATGGCACATTTGATCGCCGTGTGAAGAGTTGCGCGATTTAGCCATTTGATTTTGGCGGGATTTGTTTTAATCAGTGGGGACTATGAAACCACTCATTGAAATGAACCGTCGCCGATTTGTCGGTTTGGGAGCGCTCGCCGCAGGCGCTTCGTTGCTGCCAAGTGCAGCGTCTGCTGCGGAAGCTCCCGTGACTGCCCATTCGCTGGCGGACTTGCCTTACGCGTTTGACGCGCTTGAGCCGCACATTGATGCCAAGACGATGACTATTCATCACGGCAAACACCACGCAACCTATGTGGCGGGCCTCAATGCGGCACTCGCAAAAGCGCCGGATCTCGCCGCCCAATCGCTTGATAAACTGTTAGCCAATTTACCCAGCGTGACCGATGAAACACTCCGTGCGCCGCTCCGCAACCACGGCGGTGGCCACTGGAACCACACTTTTTTCTGGAACACCCTAACACCCGCAGGCAAGGGCGGTGAGCCTTCCGAAGAACTCGCGGTGGCGATTCAGGCGGCGTTCGGATCGATGGATGGTTTCAAAAAAACCTTCGGAGAAGCTGCGGCGAAACGTTTCGGATCCGGCTGGGCATGGCTCGTGGTAGATGGCGGGAAATTGAAAATTACCAGCACGCCCAATCAAGACAATCCATTGATGAAAGGCCTCGTGCCCAACGCCGATCTTGGCACACCTTTACTGGGCCTAGATGTCTGGGAACACGCTTATTACCTGCACTATCAGAATCGACGGGCCGACTACATTTCTGCGTGGTGGAACATTGTGAATTGGAAAGAAGTTTCCAAGCGCCTCACCGACGCCGGATAAGATTTCTGACATTTCCGAGTGTCGTTAATCACAGCTGAGCCGTTCGCTCATTCTTCCACGGGTTGAGCGCGGAGGGGATGGGGCGGCGGGAGCTCTGCGGGAATGGCCTTGGGCGCATCGGGGGCAAAAGGCAGTTCTGGAGGTTGCTCTAACATTTCGACTGGCAGTGCTCGTGCGGGTTTTACTAACACCGCCTTGGGCGGTGGTGGTGACTCTTCGACAGGCTTTGCGATTGGTGCGTCATCGAGAATCACGGTGGCTTTCTGAGGAGTGATTTTGAGCTGGTCATTAGTCGGCGGCGTGTTGCGCATGCGGATCTCCACTCTGCGGTTGGCGGATTGTTCGTCGCTAGTGCCTTTGATGATCAGCGGTTCGTAACGACCAAATCCGCGGGTGCTGATTTTAGCGGCGTCCATGCGCAAGGATTTCACTAAATATTCTTTCACCGCTTGGGCGCGCTTGGTTGATAGATTGAGATTGAATTCATCCCCGCCGACGAGGTCGGTGTGGCCTTCAATCCAACAATGCATGCTGGGATTGCGGTCCATCAGCAGGGCGAGTTTCATCAGGCCGACTTTGGCGCTTTCGCGGAGTTCTGCGCTGTTGAATTCGAATAACAGATCGCTGGGCAGCATGGTTTTTTTTGCTAGCAGAATATTAGCCGGAAGATCGAGTAGGTCATCCAACGAGGTGATGCCATCAAGCGCTCCCTTTTCCACTTTGCCGTTGGCTCCCTGCTTGATGAGTTCGTCGGTGAATTTGCCCAGCGAGTTGTCCTCCATATTGACCGCGCCGGGGTCCACGGTGAGTTGCCCGACTTCCGCAGGTTTGAGGTGTTCCGGTTGACGACCAAATTCTGGTAGATCGGCCTCAATTTCCAGTGCAGCGGAAACTTCCATCGCGATGGCAGCGGCATCGCCAACGCTGGCGGGTTTGTTCATGGTCAGAGCAAATTCCGCTTCTTTGATATTGGGTTTGATGTCGATGGGTTGGTCTTTTGGCAACGCTGCGAGCAAGTCGATTTCTTCTAGCAGCAAAGCGGTGTCTTCGGGCGGTTTGATGACATCTTCAGGTGGTGCTGATTCCGCGTAATCCATCGGTCGAACTTCCACTTGGCGGATGTTTACACTGCCGGTGTTGATGATTCTGGCCTGCTCAAAGCGCAGCGCGATTTCCATGTGGTCCAGAATGATAAAAACGATGATGTGAAGAAGGATGGAAACAAGCATGGCCACCGCCGCCCACCAGCCGAGATTTTCAGGACCTGGCAAACGGTAGGAGCCCGTGTTCCGTGTCTCGTTCCATAAAAAACCGTCTGCCATGGCGGGATGATACGCTCGCCGCCCCGACTGGCAATCATTGGAATGGAATAATATTTGGCTCTCGGCACAAGATATGCTTGGATTTCCCCTCAAACATCACAACCACCATGGCCGCCAAAAAGACTAGCAAAATAAGTGACGACAACACGCCCCCGAAATCCACCGCAGCTAAGACGCCGGTGAAAAAAGCGAAAAAAACCGCTGCTGCGACCACCCAAAAAGTCGTCAAAGACAAGACCGCCAAGCCGACTCCGAAGCTGGCGGTTGCAAAACTCTCGCCGGATGAAGTCGCCCGTGCTGCTTATTTGAATTACCGCCGCAGGGTGGAGCAGGGACTTCCTGGAGACTCGCGCGGTGATTGGCTGGAGGCAGAAAAAGCACTGGGCAAAGCCAAAGGTGCCTGAAATGCGACTGGATTTCCGGGTTGGAATGGCGTTGCATAGCGCCTCGCCCATGTATGTCATTTCTATCGCCGCCCTGAGACGCAACTCCACCATTCTTCGCGAGGTGAAACAAGCAGCCGGGTGCAAGCTAGTGCTCGCACTGAAAGGATTTTCCTGCTGGAAAGCATTTCCCTATCTGCGAGATGACCTCGACGGCTGCTGCGCATCGGGCCTGTGGGAAGCACAACTGGCTCGCGATTATTTCCGCAAACACATCGTCACTTATTCGCCTGCCTATGATGAGGTGGATATCGCCGCGCTTTGTGAATTCACTGATCATTTGGATTTTAACTCGCTCTCGCAGTGGTTCCGTTTCCGCGACCAAGTGATGGCGCATCCACGTTTTATAACAGGCCAGCTACTCTGCGGATTGCGTGTTAACCCACAATGCTCCACTGGCCACACGCCAATCTATGATCCCTGCATTGCCGGCTCACGTCTCGGCATCACGGCGGATCAACTCGTTGGCGCTGATCTAACCGGTATTTCTGGTCTGCATTTTCACACACTTTGTGAGCAAAATTCTGACGATCTGGAGAAGACCCTTGATGCGGTGGATGAAAAATTTGGGAAATTGCTAGAATTGCCGCAGTTTACTTATCTCAACATGGGTGGCGGCCATTGGATTACCAAGCCTTTCTATGATCGTGAGCGACTGATTCAGTTAGTGAAAAAAACTAGAGAGAAATACGCAGTGGAAGTCTGGCTAGAGCCGGGCGAAGCTGCCGCGATCCACAGCGGGGTGCTCCGTGCCACGGTGATGGATGTCTTTGAGTCCGCAGGGCATCGACTCGTTATTCTATCAATTTCAGCTACAGCTCACATGCCAGACGTGATAGAAATGCCCTATCGACCGGATGTTTTTTTAGTCGATCCCGCACCCTCAGACGATGCAAAACCTGCCGTGGTTTTCGCGGGTGAGAATTATCATGCCGCAACAGATCCGAAATCCACAATGCAAAATTCAGGATCTCTATTCACCTATCGGCTTGGCGGTCCTACTTGCCTCGCTGGCGATGTCATCGGCGATTTTTCCTTCCACCGTGAACTCAAGACTGGTGATACGCTCATTTTTGACGACATGGCACATTATACTATGGTCAAAACCACTACCTTCAATGGTGTAAAACATCCGTCCATCGCGCTCCAACACGAGGACGGGAAACTCGAAATCATTCGTGAATTCGGCTATCCAGATTTCCGTGATCGACTTTCCTAACGAACTAACCGCGACACGAATCTACCGTCCGCAGAGGAAGTCAACGACTGGTCGAGCCAACAATTCACCGACAGTCTCAAAGAATGGTTACGGCTGCCTTCTGATTGACGATTGCCGAGTGATGATTTTTGAATTTTGATGTGCCAGTCA
>ENA-OFCF01000377-OFCF01000377.1-metagenomes-genome-assembly--contig:-NODE-377-length-20005-cov-8.306516_pt1 | contig 20005 bp, 21 predicted proteins | sample MGYA00153387_OFCF01 | MGnify analysis MGYA00153387
AGTCATGGTAAAAATCTCATTTTTCCCCTTGACCAAAGAGCAGCCATAGCAACGTTTGAAGTGCTCCTACGGGAGCGATTGAGAAGATTGTGAAATGTGAAGTGCTTATGGTCCGTTAGGAGGCACGGCTTGTTCGCTTTCTTTGTCTTCCTTGTGGAAGAATCGACGCTCTAACCAACTAAGAATCGGACCAAACGGAGCAATAAGGAGGATGAGCAAATAGTAATACCAGAAGTATTGTTCCGGGACATACTTCGAACCCAAAGAAATTAAGAGGACGAAGACGGAGAGCAACCCTGCGAATCCAATCATCTTCCAAAAAGGGGGGCGTTTCTGACCGGATAGTCGATAGAACAATAGCATCGCCGGGACAAAGAATACAGCTTGCAGCCACACAGGCAGTCCAAGTGCGTTCCCCACGCAGAATCCGAAGACTACGGCGACCGTAACGATCACCGCCTTCATGATGGTCTTTGTAATCTCTCCGATGGGATTCATTTCTTAGCGATTAAGGTAAGAACGTCAGTTGCCTGACGCCCCCCTCGCAGATCCCGGCGTGCGGAATTACTGCACCGGGCTGCTCAGGGATGCGCGCAAGTGGAACTTCGATCATGATTGGATTCTGGCAGCTTGCGACCGACGTTGTCGAGTCTGCTTCCAAGTTTTTCCACGACTGAGCGGCGCATCTATGGCCGACGCTAACCACCCGTCCATTCTGCCCGAGCCACCCGTCCATTCTGCTCGAATGAAATTGTGAGATGCGCGTTGAATGACTGTTGGCTAGAGGAACAAGGGGTTCCGTGTATAAATGCCCCGGCAGCGATAGTGGCATGGAAAACTGCGAAGCCTAACCGCATGGACGAAGTCAAAGCCGCACGCAGGGTGGTGTGGGACCCGGGAACTAATCACTCCCGGGGACCCGATTCGGCTTGGAGTTGTGCTAGATGTCCGTCTTCGCCCAGGACGGCTTGAGGATCAGAATAACTCCTAGGATGACGGCTGCAATGCCGTAGCTACCCGGTGAATAACGTCTCACAGATGGTCCTCCCATTCCAATCCACATCCCAGCCAATCCCATAATTATTGCAACCATGCCAATAACCCGAGGCAGGGTCTTCCGTGGTCTTTCAGGAAGCATCCGCCGAATCGACTCAGCCTCCGCGACGATCGAGTCCAACTCAAATCCCTCAAGCAAGTGCCCAAGTCCTTCATTCTCCAATGAACGGACAATCAGTTTGGCATTCCCATGCATGAGCGCGAGTTCCATTGCTCTTTCTCTCGCTTCATCTCGTGTCTTCATAAGTCTTCGGATTCTGTATGCAACCGGCGACACTACCCTTCTTTGAATTCGGACTCGCCACCGCCGGTGCATCCACTCTAACGTTGGGCAAAACAATGAAGAGGATTTCGCAATCAGCAAGTACAGCGACGATAGTAGCCGTTGCGTTGATTTTTACCGCCTGTAACAGGCGTGTGCAACAGCTCTCGTCGATTATGGAGCCGACAATTAAGACGGGAGAGTTCGTTACATCCGAATACTTGCGCTCCAGCCCAAATCGATGGGACGTGATCATATTTGAGGCTCCAGTCGGCACGGGCCAGTGGATGTCTCGGGTGGTCGGTCTGCCGGGCGAGACAGTGGACATTAAGGCTGGAGAGATTGTAATCAATGGAAGCATCGTACCACGCCCTGCCCGTTTGCGGATCGGAAGTTATGAGATACCAAGAACTGATCTGGGATCTGCCGCGCCTACTTCGATTGCACTGCCCTACAAAATCCGTCCTGGGCACTATTTCATGCTGGGCGACAATGTCTCGAATTCTCTGGACAGTAGATATTGGGGTGGCTTGCCCGAGTCTGATATCGTATCAAGAGTAATTGGCAAATAGACGTAAATAAGAAGGCCAATCGGGTCCCCGGGAGTAGTTAGTTTCCAGGTCCCACACCACCCTGCGTGTGGCTTTGACTTCGTCCATGCGGTCAGGCTTTGCAAATTTTCTGAGCCGCTAATGCGGCCGGGGCATTGTACAGGGCGGTTCCAATCAGACGCGGGCCTTCGGCCCGTAGTGAAGAACGATCCAGACGGCTCTCATGTCCGGCACTCCTTTTTCCTCTAACCAACGACTGTGAAGCGCGAATCGCACAAAGCCATACCGCCACAATACCCGGTCTTAATGCCTTGTTGCAGGGCCAAACACAAGTTCTGACAGGTAAGGCATTGGGGTTTGAAACGTTATTGTCACACTTCATCAAGTCGCTTGACCTGTTGGATTTCTAGAGTCAACTTGCCGTTTCTCAAACAATCTGCTTTCATGACCGCCAAAATCACCATTTGCCTGATATTTAGTCTGGCCGCGCCGCTGCTTGCCGAACCACGCGAGTGGAAAAACCAGGACGGCAGCCGCAGCATCCGCGGAGAATTTCTCAAACGCGAATCGACTTCTATCAGCATCCGCCGCAGCAGTGATCAGAAAGAGATCAATATTCCGCTAGATAAACTCCACGCGGATGAGCTAGTCTGGATCGATGCGAATGATCCGACGAAAAAGCCGCATGTAGCTATCAGCAGCAAGCCCTCAATCCCCCCAGTTTTCGATAAACTGTCATTCGGCGAAACCCGTGATGAAGTTTTTGAAAAACTCAAATCCAGCGAGTTTGTAGAACTTGCAGTGGCTGAAGCTCTGGTCGGCCGCACGGGTCTCAACGACGTGTTCCGCACTCGCAAGAAAATCGGTGGACTCGATGCATCTTTGTTCTTCGACTGGGACGATGACGGTAAACTGATAGAAATCAATCTGCAAACCTGCGGCCTACCTGCCAGCGCATTGAAGGAGCAACTCACACCGTGCTGGAAAGATCTAGCAGCACTTCTAACTTCCCTTTACGGCAAACCTATCGTTGCAGATTCTCAACTCCGGCTCGCCTCCATTCGTGATGGAACCATGTTTCCCAGCCACCTTTGGAATTTGGAGAAAAAAGGCAGTGCCACACTTGGTGCCGCACGCGAAGGGGATGATTACAAAGTCATCGTGCGCTTCTCAGAAAAAATCGTGCAACCCGTCACTCTGCCGTAAATTTTCAGATTCCTAATAGATTGAGTTTTGCCATTTCGGCTTCAATGATTTTTTCGCATTCGCGGATCTGCTCCTGCCTGCGCGAACGCGCTTGATCGGCGAGCTGCTCCAAGGTGTCGATATCATATAGATAGACTTCCTCAATTTCACCGACGGCAGGATCAATGTCGCGTGGCACGGCGATATCGATGAAAAAAAGCGGGCGGTATTTGCGGGCGCGGCGGGCTTTTTCCACATCAGCGCGTTGGACGATGGCGTGAGGCGACCCAGTCGAGGAAATCACAATATCGACCCGCTCCAGCACGCTCTGCCATTCATCAAAACGCACCGCGCTGCCACCCATTTCGGCAGCGAGTTCCTCGGCGCGATCAAATGATCGGTTAGACACAAAAATGGATCGCGCACCGCGGGAAACGAGGCTTTGCGCGGTGACGCGGCTCATTTCGCCTGCTCCCAAAATCATGACTTCGCTGTCCTTGAGATGGCCGAAAATTTTCTCTGCTAGATCTACCGCGACATTACCTACCGAAGTTGCGCCCTCTTGAATGCGAGTTTCCGTGCGGACCTTTTTGCCGACGCTGAAGGCGCGTTGGAACAATCGGTTGAGGACACCCGCAGTGGCACCGGCGCTGTGGGCAGTCTTGTAGGCGGTTTTCACTTGGCCAAAAATCTCAGTCTCACCTAGCATCATCGAGTCCAGCCCACTGACCACGCGGCACAAATGGCGGGCGGCCTCAGATTTCTGTTTTCGATAGAAATGTGGCGTCACCTGATCCCCCATCAGCGTTTTCTTAGCGAGGTGATTTTCTAGCAGTGCGAGTGCGTCCGCAGCACAGGCCGCCACCAGATAGAATTCGGTGCGGTTGCAAGTGGAGAGGACCACGCCTTCATGCACACCGTGCATCTGGGTCAGCTCTACGGATGCATCGCCAAGTTTTGTCGCGCCCACGGCGAAACGCTCGCGCACCTCAACGGGCGCGGTCCGGTGATTGAGGCCGAGGCAGAGAAGTTCCATCAGACGAGCGCGAATACTCCGAGTGAAAGGATGAACATGATGACCACCGAGAGCGACAGCCTCCGGCCGGTCAATCCACGCACCAACTTGATTGCTAACAACAACGCGTAGCCCGCCCACACCGCGACGGCCGCCAGTAGGTGGCCGAGGTATTCTTGGTGATCATGCGGCATCAAAAAACCCGCGATGATGCCGAGCGTCAGCAAGACGCCAGCAAATTGGAGCAGGCGTTCCATGGAAATGAGCAACTCCCTGACTGGCGGGAGATTGCGAAACAAGCCGCTTTTCAAGTGATGTTCCTTCAATTGCCGATCCAGCACTAAAAACATCACCGCCGCCACCGCGGCAAGCCCGAAGCCGCCATACGCAAGCACCGCCGTGGCCGAGTGAATTTCATGCCAGAAATTCCCGTTAGTCACCACTTGCGGATACGGATTGAGCATTCCTGGAATCAACGCAATCGATTGGAAAACCGCCACCACTGGTGCAGTGAAAACTCCGAGCAGAGAAATCCGATAGGTTGAACCCACAAATAGATAGAACAAGGTCAGCGCCCAGGAAAGGAAGACGAGGATTTCCCCATGATCGGTCAGCGGGCAGGCGGCGTGTTCTTTTCCACGGATTCCAAGAAACGCCATTTGGCAGCCAAAAACCGCCACCATCCAGACAATCGTCCAAAGACTGCGGTTGCCGCGGTGGACGGATACCATCCCCCATGCTCCGCCGATCACGGCGAGCAAGGTTCCTAATATGAGTACCCAGCGATCCATGGCCGATCCTGTGGGATTTCCAGCCGACTAGGCAAGGCCGGAGACTGAAGGATTTGCAATTAAGACACCTGTCCACCCCGATAAAAGAACCAGAAAAGTTCTGATACTGGTGGACGAGGTGATCACAGCATTCGTCGTTCCTCCATCATTGATGAAATTCTTGGCTCTGTGTGCTGGACAAATCAAAAAAGGCCGACGGGAGATACTCCGTCGGCCTTTTGATTAGAGATTGGAAAAAGCGAGTGGCTTATTCGCCGGGTTGGCCTTGTGGCATTGGGAAGGGCATTCCGCCTGCTGGAGCTGCGGGTGCGTCTTGGATTTTCACGAGTTCCAATTCGAAGATCAGCACGCTGTTCGGTCCGATGTCCGAGCTGCGGCGTTCTTCACCGTAGGCGAGAGCGGATGGTAGAAACAATTTCCACTTGGCACCGATCGGCATGGTGGTGAGAGCTTCCTTGAAACCGGGGACAACTTGTAGTGTCATCGGCACCGGCGCGCCTTCTGGAGATGCATCGAATTCTTTGCCACTGATCAAGGTGCCTTTGTAATTCACCATGAATTGTTTGGTGTCCTCAACGCCTTCTTTGGCATCTTTGGGAGCCACGTATTTTTCTTCACCGCCCTTGGCGAGCACTTCGTATTGCAGGCCGCTTTTGGTGGTGGTGACTTCCTTGCGTTTGCCGTTTTCTTCGAGGAATTTCTTACCGGCTTCAAGATTGGCTGTAGCGGCTTCTTTTTCGCGGGCTTGGAGCATTTCACCGAGAGCCTGCATTGCGCCTTGGAGTTTTTCTTCGCTGAGATCCGGTTTGCCACCCTTGACGGCGGACATGAATCCTTTGGTGAAATTTTCCGCATCGATATCATCAGCACCGACGCCAAAACGTCCGAACTGTTGGTTGAACGTGCTGCCGGTCCGGAAACCGAGGGCGTATGAGGAATCGGACTTCACCACCGCTGGATCCAGTTTGGGAGCGGATGGGATTGCGATGGCGGGCGTAGTTGCTTCGATTTTATGAGCTTCTGCGGCCGATTTTTCTGCGGAGGCGGTGACGATGAGGCTCATGGCCAACGCACCGGGAATTAGTTTGCGGATCATATGTTTGTGGGAAAGCGCGGAACTTATGCGGGGAAGATCACGATGTCGAGAACGGGTTTTTGAGAAATTTTCAGATAGGATCTGGGAAAATGCCGATCCCGAGGGGAAAGCGGTTGCAGGTTTGGCTTCGGGTCTGTTTAATCTTCCTCCGTGCCGCACATGGACATGAATCCCATCACCGACGGAGTGACGAAACACCGCGAATTCCTGCGATCTGCATTCCATTCGATGCTATACGCCAGGATTTTGGAAAACAAGCTCTCCAGCCTCTACAAAGCCGGAAAAATCGTTGGCGGCGTCTATTTGGGACGCGGCCAAGAGGCGGTGAGCGCCACTCTCGGCACTGCTTTGGTTCAAGGAAAAGACATTTTTGCTCCACTGATTCGCGATCAGGCGGGGCGCACTGCATTTGGCGAACCAATTTTGGACTGCACCCGCACTTATCTCGGATCGATCGAAGGGCCGATGCGCGGGCGGGACGGCAACATCCACCGCGGCAGGCCGCGCGAGGGAATGCCGGTGATGATTTCCCATCTGGGATCGCAAGTTTCCGTGGTCGCCGGAATGCTCTTTGCTAGACGCATGCTCGGAACGCTCGGCGACGGTGTGGGCGCGACTTGCATCGGCGATGGCGCTTCATCCACCGGCGCTTTTCACGAGGGACTCAATCTCGCTGCGGTGGAAAAACTTCCGCTAGTGCTGGTGATCGCTAACAACCAGTTCGCCTACTCCACCCCTAACAACCGCCAGTTTGCCTGTGCGGATTTGGTGGAACGCGCACGCGGTTACGGCATCAATGGATTTTCGGTGGACGGCACGGATTTGCAGGCCTGCGTTTCGGTAATCACCGAGGCCATTCGTCTGGCACGCGAAGGAGATGGCCCGCAGTTAGTGGTGGCGCGTTTGCTCAGACTCTCCGGCCACGGCGAGCATGATGATGGTTTCTACATCCCATCAGATGTTCGCAGCGGTCATTACGGCAGGGACTGCATCGAGGTGGCGATGCACCAGTTAGTCGAAAACAAAATCGCCAACATGGAGGAAATTCTCGCGTGGCAAGAGGAGATTGCTGAAAACGTGCAACGCGCCGTGGCACAAGCCCAACAGGAAGCGTCACCTGATCCATACCACGATGACTGGAATGCTCTCTCCACCCGTTTTCCCATCGCTAACAAAAACCTCGCAGCCCAACCCGTTTTCCCGTGAGCGTAACTTATATTGATGCCATTCGTGAGGCGCAGGAAACTCTGCTGCGCGAAGACCCGCGTGTGTTTCTCTACGGCCAAGACATCGCCACATTCGGCGGCGCATTCAAGGCCACCAAGGGACTATCAGAAATGTTTCCTAACCGCGTTTTCGACAGCCCGATTTCTGAAGACGCGATGATCGGCATGGCAGTGGGCGCGGCGATCGAAGGCATGAGGCCGATTGTGGAAATGCAGTTTGCTGATTTTTCTTCGGTCGCGTTCAACCAAATCGTCAATCAGGCGGCCACGCATTATTACCGCACTGGAGTGCCGATCCCGCTCACGGTGCGGCTGCCGTCTGGCGGCACACCCGGCTCCGGCCCGTTTCACAGCCAAAGCATGGAGGGAATCTACAGCCAGTATCCCGGCCTGATCGTGCTAACACCCGCAACCGTTTCAGATGCCTATCACATGCTCATCGATGGCGTAAAACTCGATGACCCAGTGATTTTCTGTGAACACAAATTTCTCTATCGCTGGCTCAAGGCGAAGTCGATCAACGGCGATCATCTGCCAATCGGCCAAGCCCGCATCATCCGCCCGGGCAAACACGCCACCGTCGTCGCCTACAGCGCGATGGTTCACGAAGCCGTGCGTGCCGCAGAACACCTGCAACAAGACGGATGGGAAATTGAGGTGGTCGATCTGCGTTCGGTGAAACCGCTCGATATCAATACCGTGCTGGCATCCGTGGCGCGCACTGGGCGATTGTTAGCAGTTGGTGAAGCCTTTCCATGGGGCGGTGTCACTGCGGAAGTCGTTTCTCGCGTCACCGAGGAAGGATTTCACCTGCTAGACGCCCCGCCCCAACGCCTCAACGCACGCGATACGCCTGTCCCCTATCACCCGAAACTCTGGGCTGCCCACCGCCCGACTCCGGAATCGATCTGCCAAGCTCTGCGCAAACTGCTCGCGTTCTGAAGATTTTAAATCTCAAATTTCAAATCTCAAATTTCTACCCACCATGCCCACCGTTCCCATTCTCATGCCGCAGCTCGGTGAATCCATTGCCGAGGCCATCATCATCCGTCTCGCTGTCGGCGTGGGTGATCCGGTGCGGGCGGACCAAGAAATCATCGAGGTGGAAACCAACAAGGCGGTGATGGGCGTGACCACACTGTGCGATGGCGTGGTCTCCGAACTCAGAGTGCAAGAAGGTGTTTCCTATTCGGTAGGATCATTGTTAGGTCTGCTCGAAGTCACTGCCGAGGAAGTCGCCCGCACCGGCGTGGACACTTTGGAATCGCTCGAAGCAAGGCGCTCCGCCAGTCAGACCGATTGCCCGGCGCGCGCTGAAGCCAACCTGCATTTCGCGCTTGATGGCGGCGATGCCTACGAAGAAGCGCCCGCCGTGGTGCCCAGTGTCAAAGGCCTGCCAGTCCCGACCGGCACCATGGGCGCTCACTACATTTCGCCTCGGATGCGTGCGCGGATGGACGATATGGGACTGCGCGAGGCCGACATTTCCGCAGTGGCCGGCACCGGTGCTGGTGGACGAGTCACGGTGGAGGACTTGGAAAGATTTCTCACCTACTTGGAAGCATGGCCGAGTACTTACGCATCATCGATGCGTCTCGCCGTCTCTGACGCGATGCGCCGGAGTTGGACGCGCCCGCTGGCGACGGTCGGATTTCCGGTGGTGATGGACCGCGTGTTAGAGCACCGCCGCAACCATTTCCCCAAACCGGGTCTGACACTCTACATGCTGCGGGCATTTTCACTCGCCATCGCTGAAAATCCGACCACCGCTGGCTATCTGATTGGCGATAAAGTCGTTCACCCGCGCTCATTTGATATCGGCGTGGCGGTGCAAATCGATGACGGCGTGCTGGTGCCAGTCATGCGCAAAGTGGACCAGAAAAACCTCAGCGACCTCGTTGCCGAGTATGATGATCTCGTCGCCCGAGCGCGCCGCCGCCGATTGACCGAAGACGAATGCAGCGGCGGCATTGCCACGGTGACGAATTTCGGAACGTTCGGCCTAACACTTGGCACGCCAATTCCACTGCCTAACGAAACCTTGATTCTCGGCATCGGCGCCGGAGTTAAAAAACCTGTTTGGAGTCCGGATGTGGAGGCATTTCTCCCTGCCACGGTGGCGGAAATTTTCCTAACATTTGACCATCGCGTCGTCGATGGCGGCGGCGCCGGAGTCCTACTCAGCCGAGTGTCGGAGCTGCTTCAAAATCCAGAAGCGTTGTGAGCGATGGCGATTCTTCAAATTTCCCCCAAGAAAATCCATCCCCCGCGCGTTGTGCCGTTGAATTCAGGATTTTGCCAGAAAAAGCCACCATGCCACTGACTCGGGAAAAATTTGTCGAGCAAGCCATGGCGGACTATGAATCACCGCTCATCGGATATGCCGCCTCCATCCTCAACGACACCGACCTCGCTCGCGATGTGGTGCAGGACACATTCCTCCGCCTCTGCCAGCAAGAGCCCGAAAAGGTCCAAGACAACCTCAAGTCGTGGCTCTTCACCGTGTGTCGCAACCGGGCTTTTGACGTGCTGCGGAAAAACAAACGCACCCAGCCGCTTGAGGAAGTTCGTTGGAAAAAAGTCGCTGGCCCCGGCCTGCAACCGGACGAACATGCTGACTATCAGGAACGCCTCATCTGCGTCATGCACGTCATGGATCGCCTATCCGATAACCAACGCGAAGTCATCCTACTCAAATTCCAACAAGGACTCAGTTATGAGGAAATCCAGAAAATCACCGGCCTCAAACCCGGCAACATCGGATTCCTTATCCACGCCGGCCTCAAACGCATCCGCGACTTGCTGCCGGATGATCTCTGAAATTTCTAATATCTAATCAAAACATGAAGCTCCACCCCGAAGATTCACGACTCACTTCTCTGATTCTGGGCGAGTTAGCGGAACCCGAGGCTGCGGTTGTCCGCGCAGCCATCGAGAGCGATCCCGCCCTGCAAGCTGCCGTCGCAGAGCTGGAAAAATCCCGGCGATTTCTCAGCCACTCACTCACTCTAACTCCTCAATCACTGCATCCCGAACAACGCGCCAACATCCTCCGCGCCGCTAAAGCAAGTGCTAGCGTTTCGCCCGCTTCGTCAAAAATTTCACACCGTTTCATTTTCGCCACACTCGCTGCAGCCGCGGTGGTCATGCTCACGCTGTGGATGATCCAACAAAAACCCGTCTCGGAAAACCTTAGCGCCGAAACTTTGACCTCCCAAACTCCAACCGCCCAAACTCCGACCGCCCAAACTCCGACCTCCCAAACTCCAACCGCCCAAAATCCAACCGCTAAAACTTCAACCTCGGTAAATCCCGACGAAATTCCGCTAGAACTGGCACTGCTGCCCGCACCCGGACCACCGGATGACGCGCCCCCAGATGACACCCGCGTCCGCGTCTCCAGCCCATCCAAATTCAGCCAAACAGCCCTCGCCCGCTCCACCGCGATGGAACAAAAAGGCAATCTGTTTCTGCAAAAAGTTGCCGAGCGTATCACTAACTCGCCCGTTCCGAAAAATGAAGATTTTCCACAACTCCGCCCGCGCGGTGAACTCGCCGCCGCCACCCAACCCTCGCTTCCCCTCCCCGTCCAAGCCGGCGTTTCCAGCTTGATCTGGATCACTCGCACCATCCGTGAAGATCACAAACTGCCGCCGCTCAATGCCGTGCGACTCGAAGAAATCCTCAATCGTTTTTCTCTGAACCCAACCGGCACCACCGCCATCTCCCAAGGCACCTCGATTTCCACAGAACCCATCGCCTGCCCTTGGAAACCTTCCGCGATCCTACTGCTTGTCTCGTTTCGCGGCGCAAACGATGTTCCGCGCGATGTCTCCGCCCGCTTCATCGCCAATCCAACCAACGTCCGACACTATCGTCTGCTAGGCTTCTCAACGGTTAGTGATTTAGCCGCCACCCCGCTGCCCACTTGTTTGCCCGCCAAATCTGTTACCTCACTGGTGCTTGAAATCGATCCCGCCACCGCCGCAGAAGACCTCGGAACCATCGAGTGGTCGGTCAACAACTCCCCCGCCCCACCGATCTCACTCGTCCGCAGCGCCGCCGCCGAACCCTCGAACGACGCGCGTTTCGCCGCCCTCGTCTGCACCTATGCGCAGTGGCTAATCAACCAACCCACTGGATTGATCGATAAAGAAATGCTCAATGCCCTCACCCGCGAAAATTTCTCCTACACCCTGCCTGCCGACCGCCAAGATTTTCTAACGCTAATCGAGCAATCACTCGCACTTTAAAATCTTTCCTCCTTTTTAATTTCTAACATCCGCCTCCTTCCCATCGCCGAACCTGCGGGTCAGATGCATATTCTAGCGATGAGGCAAATCCAAAAAAACCGCCGACTGCGAACAGACGGCGGTTTTCGGAAAATGGATTGCTTGACGAGTGACTCAGTATTTCTGAGTGCGGGAATAGTTGTAGTAAGTTTCGAAACCAAGTTCTGGCGGAAACTCTGAGAGACCGTCGTGCACATTCATTTGAATGCGATTGTCTTCGCCACAGCGCTCATATGGTGGTTTGAAAGTGCCACGATAAGTTGGGCAATTGAAAGTGAAGAGTTCGTAGAAACCATAACCAAGGCGACGGAGCGCACGGCTGGTTCCATCCACAGCGCCGTAGCTCCAAGCGGCTTTGCGGCCGTATTGTTCATCTTTGCGGACGATTTGTTCAGGAATTTCCATGACTCCGTAAAGAATGTTACTGAGGGCACGGCCAAGCTTTCTTTCGGCGGTGTAAGTGGATCCCGGAGGGGCATGGATATCAGCGGAAACAAAGACGGTCAGGGTGGCAAACACGCTGGTGATGGCGAGGAGTTTTTTCATGCTGCGGTGAGGTTAATAACGAGGAAGCGGGGTTGGCAACGGGAAAATTAAGAAATTTGAATGATCTGTGTAAATGATTGACGATCAGAGGGCAAAACTCAAAACGCGAATGATTCCTGGGGTGTCGCGCAGGGTTTCGAGCAGCTTGGCTGGAAGTTCGGTATCGACCTCAATCACCGTGACGGCGCGGGTGCGGTCTTGCGTGCGGCTGAGCGCCATGTTCGCGATATTGACCGATGCGCCGCCAAGTGTGGTGCCGATCAAGCCGACGATGCCTGGGCGGTCGTCATTTTCAACAAACAGGAAGCGTCCTTGCGGATTGGTTTCCACGTTGTGACCGGCGATGTGGACGATGCGAGCGGACTTGCCGTAAAAAGTGCCGGCCACGGTGCAGATTTCGTCGCCTTTGATGGCCGAGACTTCGATCAACTCGGTGCAATTGGTGGCTAGTGCAACTGTGGACTCGGTCACTTGCAGGCCGAAGGTTTTGGCGACGGCGGGTGCGTTGACGAGATTGACCTGAGCTTCATCGTGGGCGGCGGCGAGGTATCCGGTGAGGGTTTTGCGGGTGATGAGTTCGGTGTCTAACTCCGAAACCGCGCCGAGATAAGAAACGCGGATTGCATCACATTGGGCGGGTGCGATTTTTGAAAGCAGCTTGCCGAGCGAGTTGGCGAGATCCAGATACGGCCCCACGCTTTCGAGGGTGCGGCTGTCGAGGTTCGGCATGTTCACTGCGTTGCGGATTTCTCCGGTGACGAGGAAATCTCTAACTTGTTGAGCGACTTCGATGCCGACATTTTCCTGAGCTTCAGCGGTGGAGGCTCCAAGGTGAGGGGTGAAAACGCATTTTTTCAGGCCAAACAATGGAGAATCTGCGGCTGGCGGCTCGGTTTCATAAACATCGAGCGCGATACCAGCGAGGTGACCGGAGTCGATCAACGCCTTGGCCGCAGCTTCATCGACAAGCCCACCGCGTGCGCAATTCACGACTAATGCGCCATGATTCATCAACCGAAGTCGTGCGTCGTTGAGAACGTGTTGGGTGTCTGGCGTGAGCGGGATGTGGAGCGTGACCACGTCCGCGCCGGTCAGCGCCTCGTCGGCGCTTTCGGCGAGATCGACTTTGAGGGATTGGGCGCGGGCGGCGGTGAGGAAAGGATCATACGCGGCGACTGTCATGCCGAAGGCCTGAGCACGTTTGGCGAACTCCGTGCCAATCCTGCCCATGCCGAGGATGGCGAGGCGTTTGCCGTTGAGTTCGGTGCCTTCGAATGACTTGCGGTCCCATTTTCCCGAGATCATGGACGCGTGGGCCTGCGGAATGTTGCGGGCTAAAGAAAGCATCAGCGTGAACGCGTGTTCTGCGGTGGAAACCGTGTTGCCGCTTGGTGTGTTCATCACCACCACGCCGTGGTCGGTCGCAGACGCGCGATCAATGTTGTCCACACCGACGCCGGCACGACCGATGACTTTCAGATTTTTTGCCGCGGCAAAAACTTCTGGTGTCACCTTGGTTTGGGACCGCACGACAAGGCCATGATAATCACCAATGATTTTGAGGAGTTCATCCGGTTTCAGTCCCGTGTTGACGTCAACAGTGATTCCTTCTGCATTGCGCAGGGCGTCCACGCCCTTTTCCGAGATGGGGTCCGATACCAGAACGCGATAGTTTGCCATAGGCGCTGGAGTTAAATCACAAGCCGGAGAATGGCAAGGCTTTGCGGAAATAAATGTCGGCCCAGCGAGGCGGATTATTCATCAGGCGGACTCGACAATTATGTTGCCATAGGGAGAGGCATCCGCCGTGCGGATCAGGCCGATGGCGTGCGGCACCCGCGTTTTAAAAGCCACGTGCGCCTCCCGCGTCACTGGAATTTCACCAAAGGATCGGTTGAAACGAGCGATGGTTTCTGGAGAATTGTGGGATAAAAACTCCTCCGCCTGCCAAATCCGACCAATCTGGAAAATGGGAGTTAGCAAATCCAGAACATCTAACACCGTGGGGATTCCGTGAGTCAAAGCAATGTCCACCGTTTCAATCTGCGGCCAATACGGAAAAGCCCAGTCGGAAATCACGAGTGTGTTCGTGTGACGAACTCGGGCAATGAGGTCGAGAATTTGTGGATTGAGAATTCCTGATTTGAGCATGGTGAGGGTGATTGATACGTTGTGAATGTCGAACATCGCTGCGGCCCAGGTCAATCTAAATTCCAAAACACCGCACCGCCTAACGAAACCATTCATCTGGTCCGGCTGGTGGTGGCAGCGGGCGATTGAGAATACGGTTTTTTTCCGGGATATTAAGGGTGTTTTCGAGCGATGCCATGGCCGCAGCAATTCCGTAAACCGGGAATCGATCATTGGTTCGCATCCACTGAGCACTGAGCGCGGAGTATGCTTTCTGCGGCGTTTTGAACAACTCCACGGCGCGGGCAGCGGCGTCGAGGTTGGGATTTTCGTGGGCCTCCAAGACTAACATCAATACGTTGAAAGTGGGCGTGCGGTTTTGCACTCCTTCCGCATAAAGTGATCGCGCCAGTGTTAGAGCCTCCGCTTCCCGGCCTTTTACCCGTGCGAGGGCATAGAGGTGGAATCGGCGGACATATCCCAGTGCCTTGCCGGTGTCCGCTGCTTTCTGATAGGCTGCGGCAGCTTCGGTGAAGGTTTCATTGGAATTGCGAAAAGCAGGAAATTTATTCGGGTCTGATAGAAGGTATCCCAAATTCGAGTGCAGCACCCAGTCATCTGGATTATTGCGGATGCCGCGTTCGAGAAACGCGCGGCCACTGACAATTGAGCTCCGCCATGCCTCGCGGCGGCGCACTGGGGTGAGCGAGGAACTATTAAGATAGTCGGAAGCTGCATTGTACGCTTGGTGCCAATATCCCGAATCCCAGTAATAGCGGGTGTGAGGCGCTAGATCCACGATGGTATCGTAGGTGTCCGCCACGTCGCTCCAGCGTTTTTCGGTGAAAAAAGTAAAAGCCCGCAGATTGAGAAATGTGGCGACCAATGTGCGCAGGCCACCGAATGCGACTGCGGCGCTGGTCTGGCCGATTTTATCAAGCGTGCCGAGCTGCAAGTTAGATGGCAACAGTCGAGCCGTTCTTAATTCGCGAGTCAGGCCAGCCTCAAACGGCAGTCGCGCAGCTCCCAAGACCAATAGTCCTGCTGCTAGAATGACAGATTTTCGCCAAATGTTCACGATATCAAAATTCTTTGTCGGCGAAGATGAACCATGATGCGATGGTGAAAAATAACGCGTAGTAGATTCCCACGAGTGTCAGTTTTAACAAAATCATCGCTGGCATGGCCGCGCCCTGAATCACCGCATCGATGACATTAAAAATCTGAAAATCTGGAAACACCAATGAGAACAACAATGACGTGCCGCGCGCGATGAGTCCCTCTCCTGCTTGGCCTCCTTGGAGATAGACGTCACGCGCATCGGCTTGGAAATGACCCACGAAATACACCATGAAACTCACGATAGTGGTAAAAAGCGTGCTGGTAGAAAATGTGGAAATCAACAAGGCCAAGGCCGCCATGATCGAAGCCCGCAGGAACACCGCGAACACCGCTCCTTGCAAAGACCAGCTCGGTCCGCTTGCCATGGTTTCCGCTCGCAGTGCGTCGATTTCTTTTTGCGGCCAACCCATCGCGCTGGCCATCTGCACCTGCTCGTTCGCCACCATCGTGGTGCGGATTTGCAACACTAACGTCATCAATCCGTCCATCAACGCGAGTGAAATAAAAATTAGCAGCAGCACACCCAAAAGTTTTCCTGCTAGATAATCAATCCGCGGCACTGGCTTTGCCAAAATCGTGTAAAGCGTGCGATCCTCGACATCTTTTGGCAGCAGCAAGGCGGTGGCAACAATCGATAACACCACGGAAAAAATATGCATCGTGCCGAACGACCAGCCTTTGATTTGGGACAGCACATTGGTGCCAACAGACTCGGGCCCCTGATGTTGTGGCAGGTTGAAAAAATTGCTAGCGATGGTGATTACAGCAAAAATTGCTAGAAAATAGAACACCTTCATTCTCACGAGCTGAGTGAACGCGTGGGTGGCGATGATCAAAATCCGGCCTGTGTGTGAGCCTTTCAACGGGATGTGAGTAGCGGCATTCATCGTTCTTCTTCGCGGATTTCACGCAGGAACAATCGCTCCAACGTGGTGCGGGGTTTGCCGGTTCTAACGAGTTCGGCATTTGGTGATTCATTCACCAGCGCCGCGATGCGGGAAATCAACTCCGGGCCGGCATTGCGCAGAATGATTTCCGTTTGATCCTCAATCGCGATCAGATCTTCAAGCCTACCCTCCCGGATCATGCGACCTTGGAAAATGATGCCCACATGATCACAGACTTCTTGCACTTGCTCTAACAAATGAGAGCAGAGAAAAACTGTGATGCCGCGCTCGCGGAGTTTCATGATCAAATCCCGAATCTGCCGTGAGCCTAGCGGATCTACCCCAGCGGTGGGCTCATCCAGAATAACCAAACGTGGCTCCTGAATCAGCGCCTGAGCCAACCCGATCCGTTGCAACATGCCCTTGGAATATCCGCCGATTCGCCGATCCCGTGCGTTTTCCAGATCGACCAATGCGAGCAATTCACTGACTCGTTCGCTCAGCGCCCGGCCACCCAAACCGCAGAGTTTTCCGTAAAACCGCAGTGTTTCCACCCCGCTGAGGTGCTTGTAGAAATAGGGGTTTTCTGGTAGAAAACCGACATCGTTGCGCGAATCCACTTTGAGCGAGTCCTTGCCAAAAATCGCGCATTGCCCAGAACTCGGCGCCACCAATCCGAGCAACGCTTTCATCGTGGTAGATTTCCCAGATCCGTTAGGTCCTATCAATCCGTAAACTTCACCAGGCATGATCCGGATCGAAACGTCATCCACCGCACGCAGCGGTTTGCGGCGAAAGGATGTCTTGAAATCCTTCACTAAATTGCGGATTTCAACGGCGGGCGTGGCGTCAATCATCGTCCGCGAGATCTTGAATCAATCGCCCGCAGGAGGCAACTGACAATTTTCCTGAACGCATTCCACCTTCACTGCGATTGGTTTTTGTCTTTGCGTTTCGGGGAAATCGTTCAATCATCACCCGTGATGAAGGAAACACCCAAACTTGTGATGGATGATCCCTGGCTGGAACCCCACCAAGCTGTTATTGAGCGGAGAATGCAGCGGTTTTCCGCAGAACTCGATGCCATCAAAAACCACGCACGCACCCTAGCAGCTCATGCGACTGGTCACAAATATGTGGGCATTCACTATCACAGCATTTCTAACGAATGGTCAATTCGCGAGTGGGCACCAGAGGCGCAAGGCGTTTGGTTGATCGGGGACTTTAACGGTTGGAACCGCGAATCTCATCCATTAAAAAAATTTCCCAATGGCGTGTGGCAGCTCAAACTTCCAGCAGATGCGCTCGCTCACGGGCAAAAAGTGAAGTTGCACGTCATCGGTGCCGATGGCTCACGCCGCGACCGGATTCCGGCGTGCATTCTACGCGCAGTGCAAGATCCAGTGACACACGATTATTGCGGGCAAATCTGGAATCCACCGCAGCCATACGTTTGGAAACATGAGTTTGACCCAAAATCGTTAGGCGCGCCATTGATCTACGAATCGCACGTCGGCATGGGAGGCGAGCAGCCACGCGTGCACACCTATCGGGAGTTTGCTGATGATGTGTTGCCGCGTATTTCGCAGGCGGGCTATAATACGGTGCAGTTGATGGCCGTGCAGGAGCATCCATATTATGGTTCATTCGGTTATCATGTTTCGTCATTTTTTGCGCCGTGTTCGCGATTTGGCACACCAGAGGATTTGAAATATCTAATCGATACCGCACACGGCTTCGGTTTGGCGGTGTTGTTGGACATCGTGCATTCGCACGCGGTGAAAAACATCGCGGAAGGACTCAATGATTTTGATGGTTCTGGCAGCCAGTATTTCCACGCCGGACCGCTCGGTGATCATCCGCTGTGGGATTCGAAGTGTTTTGATTACAGCCGCCCAGAAGTCCGCCAATTCCTGCTCTCAAACGTCCGCTATTGGCTAGAAGAATTCCGTTTTGATGGCTTCCGTTTCGATGGCGTGACCTCAATGCTCTATCACTCACGCGGCAACAAAACATTCGGAAGTTATGATGACTATTTCGGCGATGACGCGGATGACGATGCAATTCTCTATCTAAATCTAGCAGCCAAACTCATTCAGGAAATCAAACCTGGAGCCATCGCCATCGCCGAAGATATGTCGGGTATGCCTGGGCTATGCAGACCAAATGATGAAGGCGGGATTGGTTTCACCCACCGCCTCGCGATGGGCATTCCGGATCATTGGATCAAGTTGCTCAAACACAGTCGCGACGAGGATTGGAACCTCGACGAACTTTGGGGCGTGCTCGCTAACCGCCGCCACGGCGAGGCCACCATCGCCTATGCCGAGAGCCATGATCAGGCACTCGTGGGCGATAAGACGCTCGCATTCTGGCTGATGGATCAGGAAATGTATTGGCACATGGGCAAGGACGATCCGCATCCGGTCATCGACCGCGGCATGGCCCTACACAAGTTGATTCGCCTTGCCACGTTAGTCATCGGCGGCGAGGGCTGGCTGAATTTCATGGGTAACGAATTTGGTCACCCCGAGTGGCTAGATTTTCCGCGCGAGGGAAATGGTTGGTCGTTCCACTATTGCCGCCGCCAGTGGTCGCTGCTAGACAACCCGGATTTGAAATACCAACAACTCGCCGCATTTGATCGCGAGCTGATGGACTTCGCAGCCCGAACGAATTTGTTAGCATCACCGCCAGCGCAAATCATCCACATTGATCACGGGCCAAAAATTCTCGTCGCAGAGCGCGCGAATCATCTCTTCGTTTTCAACTTTTCGGTTGGCAATTCAATTTTCGGTTATCCACTCCGCGTGCCCGGCCGTGAAACCCGCGAGCTAGTGTTAGAGACCGATGCGCCGGATTGCGGCGGCCACGGACGACTCGATCCCACGATTCATTACCCGGTCGATGCTGAGGGCATAATGAAAATTTACAGCCCGTCACGCACCGGTTTGGTGTTTGCGAAATTGTAAAAATCAATTCGCGCCGCGCACGATGCGGTTGTTCTCATCGAGCAACAGCACCAGCGGTTCGAGTGGAGTTTCGGAAATCCCGAACGCCATGATGGTGACACGCTCGCCAGCCTTGATCAAATGCGCCGCTCCTCCATTGATGAGGATTTTGCCGGTTCCGGGTTTGCCTTCGAGCACATAGGTTTCGAGCCGAGCGCCAGTGGTGATCGATGCCACCAGCACTTTTTCGCCGGGCCAAAAATCCACATGCTGCATCAAATCCTGCGGGATTTCGATGCTGCCTTCGTATTCGACATCCGCCTCCGTGATCATTGCACGGTGGAGTTTTGATTTCAGGATCTCGCGGAACATGCGCGGCAGAGAAAACCCGCAAGCCCCCCACGTCAAGCCGCAAGCGAGTGATTTATTCTAGAATTCGAAATAGAAACCACGAAAAGCACGACAGTTCACGAAAAACAAAGAGTTCAGAACTCATCAAACGAACTCGTTATTGACGAAGTTGCGAGCAAGTTCAATCCCCTGAATTTTCAAAACATTTTTTGCTCAATATGATGGAATTTTAATAAGGAATGCAGGAAAGCAGGAACAGAACTTACTGCAGATCTTCTTCCTGCCTTCCTGCCTTCCTTATTCTACCCAGCTGAGCCTGTTGCAGCGGAGATTCGAAGGAGTCGAACTTGCTTGGCGCAAGCCCCGAATTGAGGTCGTTTGCTGAGTTCTGAGATTGTGCGATTTGCGCTGAACAATCGTTGGTTAGAGGAACAAGGAGCGCCGGACATGAATGCCGTGGCCGTGATCGCGGCTCGGAAAACTGCGAAGCCTAACCCAAGTTTCTTAAAGGGTGTTAGATATTGCGCTTTTACCTCGCTTTTAG
>ENA-OFCF01000382-OFCF01000382.1-metagenomes-genome-assembly--contig:-NODE-382-length-19909-cov-11.001964_pt1 | contig 19909 bp, 25 predicted proteins | sample MGYA00153387_OFCF01 | MGnify analysis MGYA00153387
AACCACGGCTGTGTGTTATGACCGCTGGGCGCAAGGGAGGCGAGAAACAAAATCTATTTTTCGTCTGGCTGGAGAGTTGCATTTTTATCGCCTGTCGGTTTGATATCCGCCCTGGAAAGATTACTTTTATCGCTCAACAAATAAGATGTTGTCACGGCTGCAATTATTGTCCCGCCGGCAATGCCGATAAATTTTATTCTGTTCATAATCATCCTTTGACCTCAAGGTTTCGTTAAAAGAATTACCACGAATGAAGTGCGCGCAATTGTGGCGTTTTTTTCGATTGATGGGCTTCCATGCGGGTTAGAACATCATCCAAAATGGCGATCGCTTCGGCAATAAACGGCCCTTTGTTTAACATCACACACTCAGCGCGTTCAGCCATTGCTGCATCGGTCATCTCTCCCCGCGAAGGTGTTCCATTTTTCACCAAACTCTCTAGGACTTGAGTTGCCCAGATAACAGGAATATGCGCCGCTTCGCAAAGCCAGAGAATTTCTTCCTGGATCTCTGTTAAACGTTGATATCCAATTTCAACGGCTAAGTCCCCTCTAGCGATCATGACCCCAAAGGATTGTTTACCTGCTGCATAGATGATTAATTCTGGCAGATTGGCAACGGCGATCGCGGTTTCAATCTTTGCCACGATCGCTGGTCGGGACTGCCCTTTGACCAAACGCCGATCCAACTCTTGTTGAAGTAACTCAATATCAGCAGGACGTTGCACAAAAGAGTAGCCAATAATATCTGCGTGGGTAGCAACAAAATCTAGGTCGGATAAATCTTTTTCAGTCAGGGGACTGAGCGGCAAGACTGTATCTGGGAAATTTAACCCCTTTTGGGGGCGGAGTTTGACTCCTTTGGGGCTGGCATTAGTTACCTCTAGTAAAATTCCCTGTCCATTGTGTACTCGGTGCTGGGTATCAACCACGCGAGTCTGAATCTTGCCATCGTCGATATACACAGGGTTATCAACCACTAATAAATCGAGAATTTCGGGAACTGTGCAGGAAGTTTGGAAATGCTTGACATGGGATGGGATGGCATCACCTGCATCTGCTTTTCTTGCCGCTGCTTTACTGGCAATTTTAGGCTCACAACGCAACAGCAGGATGCGATCGCCTTTAAATACCCGTTTTTTATGATGGGGGGCAAGTACCACTCCTGTACGGATTTTGAGACCAGCTAAGTCCATGATGATTTTACAAGGCGTTCCTGTTTCCTGTTGGGCCCGACGGATATGGTCGATCATGTCCTGCCAAGCTTCGATCGTATCGTGGGCGCAGTTAATTCGCATACAGTTTGCCCCGCGTTGCATAATTTCTCGCACCATCTCATAATCAGTGGCGGCTTCCGTGGGTAGCGTGACCATAATCCTGACCCGCCGCTGGGGTGGAGATTGACCAAATAGTTCTGCTGTGTGCTGTTGTAGTAATCTATCGCCCTCAAAAAAGAACTCGATGGGTGAACGGTTGAGGTGCTGGGCAGACTCAGATCCGCAAATCACTTCCAAGGTGGCAATGACAGCATCGAGATTGGGCATCACCCGTCCTTCAATCCGACCTAATGAGGATAATCCCCAAGGCATTAGTGCAGTTTGAAGTGGGCGGAGATCGTGCCGACGCAAAGCTAGATATTCAGCTAAATTCACAGCACTATCGATAAACGCCGTCCGCTGAATGTGCGGGTTCCAATTGTCAAAGGTGGCTTTGCCTTCGCTTTCGACGGTCTGGCGTAGTGCTTGCAGCGTCGATAGTAAACCTTGGGGACTGGATAGATTGGGTGTTTCGGTACTAGGTTTGGAAATTTGACTAACCATCTAAAAATCTCCTAAATTGATGTAGATTTAATTTTCATCCATTAACTCGATAATTCCTCATCATGCCAGCGTCTTCGTGCTCCAAGGTGTGGCAATGGTAGGCGAATAAACCGCTATATTTCTCGAATTTCATCAGCAGCTTGACTCGCTCACCTGGCATCACCATCACAGTATCCTTGAAGCCGTCATCCACATAGCCATCCTTGACCGTTTGCCAGCCTGCGGCAAGTTCTGGCAACACTTGGCGACTAATCACTTGAAATTTCACCCCGTGAAAATGGATGGGGTGCGCCATGCCTTTCGCATCCATCATGGCTCCAGGGTTGAGTTTGTTGATAATCTCCCACTGCTCGATCGAATTTAGTTTGACGGTTTCCTGGGGCGTTGCGGTATTCATTTCAAAAAGCTGCCCATTAATCGTCCATTTCATCCCTTGGAGCGCAAGCTCAACCGGACGCGGCTGGGCAGCATTAGTGGCATCTGCTGGGCGTAATAGCGGTAAGGTGGCTAGTTTGCTGGGGAGTCGTAAAGTTTCTGTTTCCGAGCGATCGATCTTAATATTGAATAGCTTCATCGCTGCCCCAAGCTCAGGGGCATTACCAGATCCCATCATTCCGCCCATGCTGCTACCGCCGACATTCTCGGCTCCTGAAAATACCAGACTATTGAGAGCTAATTCTGTCCCAACTTTTAACTTACTAAAATCTGCCCAAACATCGACCCGTTCCCCTGGAGCCAGCATCACGTACTTTCGCTCGACAGGCTGAGTTAGTAAACTCCCATCGGTACCGATAACAGTTAATGGATTGCCATTGCTCCACCCCAGCTTATAGATGCGTGAATTAGAACCATTAAGAATGCGGAGGCGGTAGACTCGCGTTGCCGCAGCCAGGGTGAAGTCAGGTTTACCATTGACGAATATCTGTTGACCCAGAAAGCCCATCATGCTGCTCATGTCACCCATGCCATTACCAGATCGATCTGAGTTATTCATCCCATCCATACCACCCATGCCGCTATTGCGTGGGGTACCGATTTTACTGCCCAGATAGAGGAGTTGATTATTAGCATCTAAGGTACGATCTTGAAGAACGATCGGCACTTCATAAGCACCTGCTGGTAGTTTAAGAGCGGCTTCTTCTGGATCTGTCACGATAAACAGCCCCGCCAAGCCAGCATAGGCTTGTTGCCCTGTCAGCATATCTGGATGAGGATGAAACCAGTTCATCCCTGCCCGATTGATGACCTCAAACTCATAGACATAGGTTTGTCCAGGATCGATCGCAAAGCGAGGATGTCCATCCATGTCTTCTGGCAAAATTAAACCATGCCAATGCACGATCGTGGATTGTCCCTGTGGCAAGTTATTTTGAAAGTTGACTCGCACGCGCTGACCTGTTTGGACGCGAATAATCGGGCCTAAATAACTATCGGGAATGGCAGTCAGGCTAGTTGGATCGCCTTTAACTAGGGTTGCTGCATACGACCAAACTTGGGTCGGTTGTCCACCCAGGATTTGCACCGTTTTCGGTGCAGCCTGGAGATTAATTTCCAGATCGGGAATGAATTTTGGATTTGGGGTGCGGGCTACGGTGTTCTGTTCGGGTGTCTTCGTAGTAGTAGAACGTTGGGGCGAACAACTCGATAACAAGCTGTGCATTCCGCTACTGAGCAGCAGTCCTCCGACAAAGCCACTCCCTTGCATGAAGTTTCGGCGAGTAAGGGGATATTGGTGAGTGGCTTTAATTGACATATAGGTCGCATTTTTATAGATGTCTGAAAAGTGATTTGAGATCGAAGCCTCAATCGGTTAATTTAACGCGGCGCAGCAACATGGCATTAATCGAAACAACTACTGTCGAAACGCTCATCAAGATTGCGCCGATCGCTGGCGTTAATAAAATGCCGAAGGGAGCCGCTATGCCTGCTGCTAAAGGAATACCGATGATGTTGTATCCAGTCGCCCAAAACAGGTTCTGAGTCATTTTGCTGTAGGTCGCTTTGGCGAGTTTCAGCGCGTAGGTAGCATCGAGCGGATCGCTTTTAACCAGCACCAAATCGGCAGATTCGTTGGCGTAGCCTCTCTGTAAAGAGAATCGCCACATTAGTTCCAGCACCGATCGCCAGTCCTAAATCTGCCTCAGTTAAAGCAGGTGCATCATTGATCCCATCGCCGACAAAAGCGATCGGTTGTTCGGCTTTGAGCCGATGAATCAGCGCAGCTTTGTCTTGTGGTAAGACACGAGCGTAATAGCGATCGATCTTCAAATCCTCAGCAACGGTTTTTGCCACTGCTTCGGCATCACCTGTAATCATCACCACTTGCACGCCCATTTGCTGTAATTTGGCTACCGCTGCTCGTGCTGATGAGCGGATCTGGTCTGCTAACCCAAAGATCGCCAATACTTGCTTGTCGTCCATCAAGACGATCGCGCTTTCACCCCGCGATTCACTTGCTTGTAATCCCGATCGCAATGCTGGCGGAAACTGCAATTTCAATTCCTGTACCCATTCTGGTCTGCCGACTCGATAACGCTGACCATTCACGCTCCCTTCAACGCCCTGTCCTGGTACAGCTTTGAAGTCACTCGCCTTGGCAAGCTGACTTTGGCGATGATTAGCTTCGATAACGATCGATTGTCCGAGCGGATGTTCTGATAAGGATTCTAGTGAGGCGGCAATGGTTAAAGCTTGCGGTTCATCAATGCCCTCAGTATAAATTTTCTTGACTCCGAACTTGCCTTCTGTCAATGTCCCTGTCTTATCAAAGGCGATCGTTTTAACCCCTCGCGCTCGTTCAAACGCCTCGCGGTTTCGCACCAAAATCCCGTTCTTAGCCGCCATCGCCGTGGCATTAATCGTGACCAAGGGAATTGCTAAACCCAGTGCGTGAGGACAGGTAATCACTAACACCGTCACCGCCCGATTGATGGCAAATGTTAGACCACCCGTACCAATCGACAGCCACACAATAAACGTCAGCGTAGATACCCCGATCGCAATCAGAGTCAGCCAGTAAGCCAACCTGTCGGCTAGGGTTTGATCTTGACTTTTAGATGCCTGAGCCTCCGCCACCAGCCGCATAATCTGGCTCAGAGTTGTTTTATCTCCAGTCCGAATCACTTTAATTGTTAACGCACCTTCGCCGTTGACTGCCCCTGCGACTACTTCATCGCTAGCTTTCTTGACGACTGGACGCGATTCGCCAGTGAGGAAGGCTTCGTTGACACTAGACGTACCCTCAATGACTTCCCCATCGATCGGGACTTGTTCGCCAGGACGAATCAGAATGCGATCGCCCTCAGCTAACGCACTCACCTGGACATCTTCAATCCGCCCATTTACTTGCTGATGAGCCACCGCAGGTACCAACTTAGCAAGATGCTCTAAAGCGCGGCTGGCTCCTTGTACAGAAGTCATTTCGATCCAGTGACCGAGCAGCATGATATCGACTAAAGTTACCAATTCCATGTAAAAGGAATCGCCTGGTAATCCAAAAGATACTGCCACACTGTAAACATAGGATACGGTGATGGCTAATGCAACCAGCGTCATCATGCCAATTTTTCCGTGGAGTTCAGCCCAAGCTCCGTGCAGAAACACCCAGCCCCCATACCAATAAATAACCGTTGCCAGAATGGGCGTAACCCAAGCCACTCCAGCAAACTGAATCGCTTGGTAATTGAACCACATCTGAAACATCGGCGAGAGATACAGCACTGGCACCGTTAGCAAGAGACAAATAAAGAAGCGTCGCTGGAACATCACTGGGCTGTGTCCAGCGTGTTTGTCATGTCCTGGTTCGGGACTGAAATGTTGAGACGGATCGTGCTGGTGGTCAACGTGACCTAGATGAGGTCGGTTTTGCTGTTCCTGATGGCGTTCGTGTCTCATAGCTGAATTCTCCTATAGATTATTTTCATCTCGGATATTTGGCAAAACCCAGCATATGGCGACGAGCTAGATAAAGGATAAATGGTGGTAACACAATCCACTGAATCAGCGCGAGGACACTCATCCCCAGCATAGGTACTGCCAGTACTGGCACTCCGTAAGCCTTAGAAATATTGACTCGATAAGTTTCGATCGCCAGAGTGTATAGCAACCCGATACTGGTAAACAAAACCGTTGATTTCAAGGTTGGATAAAGCACCCAATCCCGCGAACGCACCAGCACGCTCACAACCCAACTACTAACTAGAATAATTACCCCATCACCGAAGGTACAGTGAGTCAAGTCATTAATTTTGGCGGCTAAAGATGGACTGTCATAGAACTCGTAATAGGGAGCTTGCCAAACTTCATAAACAAAATTGAGCAAAAAGGCAAAAAGAAATAAGTTCGTCTCTGGAGCCGCTAGAATTTGGATACTTCGCCTAGACATAAACCCTCACTCTAGCTAGTTAACTAGCAGGATAGCCAGCCTGGGCAAGTGCTGCTTTAATTTCTGGTTCGGGTGACTTAGTTTCTACCAATACAATTTTGGTTTGTGGATCGCCCTGAACTGTTGCATTAGCATCGACTGTTTTAATTGCTCTAGTAATGTTACTCACACAACTACTACAGGTCATTTCGGGAACTTTAAATTGGAGTTTCATGGTATTAAATATTTATTTTGTAGGTGATTAGAGTGTGTATTGACTAAATAGTTAATCTATAGATTAGACTTATACCAAGTTTGGTACCATTTCTGCATCTGTCCGATCTCAGCGGTTTGAGCTTTGACGATCGATTGAGCTAATGTCCGAATTTCTGGTAATTTAGTCGTCTGTAAGATCATCTGACTCATTTGGGTTGCCATCTGGTGATGGGCACTCATTTGACGCAGAAATTCTTTATCGAAATTGGCGGCATTTTTGAGAGTATTCATATCCATTTTTATGCCATTCATGCCATTCATGCTATTCATGCCACCACCCATTGTCATCGATGGAATTTCGGTACCATAGGCAGTTTTATACAAAGTTGCCATTGTTTGAATCTCGCTCTTTTGGTCTTTGATAATCGATTGAGCGAGTTGTTTGATTTCAGGACGCTTCGCACGGGTTAGGGCTAGATTCGCCATCTCAAGTGCTTGCTTATGATGGGCAGTCATCATCGTCAGAAAATCTCGATCGGAGATAGTTTGACTAGATGAGCTGGGAGATGAATTCATGGCTGGACTGGTCGTAGTCGTAGTTTCTGTTGTTGATGGCGATTGCGATAATTCGGGAGATGAACTTACGGCTGGACTGGTCGTGGTCGTGGTCGTAGTTTCTGTTGTTGACGGCGATTGCGCTGTGCGATTGGAACATGCCGCTAATCCACTGCTTAAAAAGATGGCAGCGATCGCGAATCCTGCCCATATTCTTGGTGGAACTGCTGCTGGATTTGCCATTATTCTGCGATTCTCCACGGGAGAGGCGTTGCCAACGATGGAGGATTTAGCTTGGTTGTGATGCTCAGTCATAATTTTTAGATATTTTGTTGACGCTCAACTCTCTAATTCACTAGAGAGTTGAACGGGATGAATAAACTTTAGATAAGCAAGTCTTAACTAAGCCATTGCCATCGACATTTGACGGCAAGATTCGGCACAGCGACGACAAGATTCGGCACAGCGACGGCAATGCTCATGGTCGTGCTGGGCACATTCAGTAGCACACTGATCGCAAGCATCGGCACAAACAGTGCACAGTTGCAGATGTAGGTCGGAAGTGCGACTCATAAATCGGGCACAAAGAGCGCAAAGATCGGCACAATCGCGGCAGGCTTTGATGCAAGCAGCCATTATCTGCACCATGTCACTATCCAGACAGGCAGTGGCGCAAAATTCACAGTCTTGCAGGCATTTAAGGCAAGCTTCGATACAAGCTTCGAGTTGAGAGTTACGAGATTGAGTAGTAGTCATCAGATTACTCCTAAAAAAACGTCTATAAACATTTTGATGTTCGTTGTTATAATCTTTACCGATAATCTGGAGTGAATAAATCAGCCTATAGGCATAGACTTCTATATTTCTTGATTATATTTCAGATGTTCAAAGCCTCAATCTTCCATTAACATATCTAGATGAAATTAAGATGAAATCAAGCAATTAGTTTTAAAAATTACAATAATTACGCTTGTCCTATTTCGACAAAAATCCCTAGCAGCAATGCTTTGCGCCTATTTTACTTCTATTTTAAATTAGCTCTTGACTCTACAGTCCAGTAGAGACTTTACAATAAAAGTAACAACTTAGAAAGTTATTCAGAGGTAATTATGTCAACTCAAATTAAACTAGCAATCGGTTCTGTAATTGCATTTGCTACTTTAGCAACAATCTCAATAGAAGCGGCTTCTGCTCAACAGAAAAGTTGCATGAAACCACAGCAGCCAGTGACACAACAACCAGTTCAAACACAGCAGCAGCCAAATAATTTACCATCTCAGTTTTCTCGATCGGGTTATATCCGTGGTAAGTAAGTAAATAACCCGATATCCGTAGAGAAAATTATGAGCATGAGCGATCCAGACGATCGAGATAGGATGATGAAATGGATGGGCATTGCAATGGTGGCATGTTGTGGTGTGCCTATTGTCGTTGCACTAGCTCTCGGTGGAGGATTGGGGGCATTCTTCGGTCGTGCCACTCCAACCAGTCAAACGGTAAATTTAACTCCAAATCCCTCCGAGTTGGCGGCAAATATTACCTTATACCCTGCGGTTAAATGGCAAACTGGCAATCACACCCACGGGCTGGCTGTCAATCCCACCAATCCTAACGTCATCTACCTCGCGACTCACCACGGGTTAATCCAGCGCACAGAAACAGGAAAGTGGTTGTGGATGCAGCCGAAGCAACAGCGGGCTGACTACATGGGATTTACAGCCGATCCGACTAATCCTCGGCGTTTTTATGCCAGCGGACACCCACAGACTGGTGGTAATTTGGGGTTTCAGGTGAGTGAGAATTTAGCGCGGGACTGGACGCAAATTTCGATGCCAGGGGTTGATTTTCATGCCCTAGCGATCGCACCCAGCAATCCCAAAGTATTCTATGGCTTTCCGTCTTCTGGTGCCCAGGGAATACAGGTTTCAACAGACGGGGGTAAGACCTGGCACCAAGCTCAGATGAACGGACTCAAGGCAGAACCCTTCAACCTAGTTGTCGATCCGGTGAATGCCGATCGAGTGTTTGCCGTTACTTCAGCAGGATTATATCAAAGTACCGATCGTGGTGAGACTTGGAGCTTACTTTCTAACACTCAAACAGCCCCTATTGTCGGTCTGGCGGTGCAGAGAGAGGCAGACAAGACAGTAATGTAGGCTTTAGGGCTGACAAATCTAAACCTGGGATCGATCGCAGTGTGGATGGCGGTCAAACTTGGCAAAAGTGGGGAACTGGAACCAAAGGAATAATTATGTATCTGGCGACTGCACCGAGCAACCCCAAAATGTTCTATGCCGTAAATCGAGAGAATGCCGTGTTTGGCTCTCAAGATGGCGGTAAGACTTGGAAAGAGTTGGTTTAAGTTATTTACTTGACTCTACAGTCTACTAAAGGGTTTAAAATTGAGCATACTCCCTTCCCAGCCAAGAATTAGACATCTAGGGTAAGGGTGAATAGTGGATGGTGAATGGTGAATGGTGGATCTCGACTGTCTATTTCTTTGGTGGGAAGGGAGTAGTTGACTGGTGCAACTATGCCCAAACAAAATCTTTACCACTTGTGAGGAGTGAAACATGAAATTTTTCAAACTGCCTTTAATCGTTGTTAGTAGCCTGGGCGTGAGTCTGTTAGCATCCTGTAGCAATGCCCAACAGGTAAATAGCCCAGTAAATAATCCACCTGTCTTAGTCGCAAAAGCAGCAGGTGCACAGGTCGAACCAAATACCCACACCGGAACAGCTCGCATCACCCTCAAGACAGCAGCACCCCTCAAAATGGGTAAAAATACCCTAATGTTAACCGTGACAGATGCTAAAGGTAAACCTTTGGCGGCTAAAAATGTCACAGTTCAAATGGTGATGACTGCGAAAGAAATGAAGGCAATGGGTATGGATGGAATGGGCGCAGGTACTGCCAAAACCCAAGTCAAGCCAGGAGCTAAACCTGGAACGTTTGAAGTTCAAACAAGTCTACCGTATAGGGGCAACTGGGAATTAAATGTCAGCGTTAAAGGTAGCCAGCCTAGTAGTGCTGTCTTTAATTTAGCGGTTAAATAGTCGATAAAGTTTGAAAAAGTCCATAACTTATAGTTATGAAAACATCCAAATATAAGTTATGGACGGCTCTATTTGATGTGGGAGTGGGCACAATATAGTAGTAAAAGTTAATAACTATGATTACTTTAGCAACAGAAATCAATCGGCAGAAATCATTCTCAAAAAAACTCCTCAAAATTGGTGAAATTGCCAAGCAGACTGATGTGGGAATTAGTACGATTCGGTATTACGAAAGCTTGGGATTGCTAGTACCAATTGAAAGAAGTGACAATGGCTACCGTTATTACGATGAAGAATCCGTCGAGCGACTCCAATTCATCCGCAAAGCTCAATCCTTACAGTTTTCCCTTGCCGAAATTCACCAAGTGCTTGGTGTTCGTGCCAATGGTAGCCCTGTATGTCCGCTGGTAAAAGATTTACTCAAACACAAAATAGCTGATCTGGACGAGCAGATCGAGCGGATGAAGGAGATGAAGCAGGAGCTAGAAATATATCAATCCCGCTGGGAAAGCCGACCCTTGGACGATCCATGTAGCAAAGAGGTTTGTAGCATGATTGAGGAAGTTGCCGATCGAGTACCTACTCATCGCCTACAGGGAGAGCATCGTGTCTAGAAGTACTGATGAACATCAAAATCCGATCGAAGTAGAAGATGAGCAAACTCCGGTTGAGACGGAAACACTCGATGATGATAATTATGATGATGAAAATAAGCCGATTAAGAAATCTGTTTTACCCATCAAAACGATCGCCACAGTTGGAGTTCTCGCAGCATTAATCGGGGGGATCTCGATCGCAACTAAGCAATTTAAACCCGCATCTTCTATGGCTGGGATGGAAGATATGAAAGGGATGTCCATGGAAGACATGATGAAAGTGGATGGTGCTGCTAATGCTACTCCAGTTAAGGTTGAATCGATTAAACCTGGTGTCATGGAAGGAAGTATCCGTTATACAGCAACAGTGCGCCCCTACCAGGAAGTGATGGTAAACCCTAGAGTGGGTGGGCAGTTGACAGAATACTCTGTTTATCCAGGCAGTAAGGTAAAAGCCGGACAAGTATTAGCGCGGCTGAATGCGACGGAACTTTCGAGTGAGGTAGCTGAAGCCGTAACAGCGATGGAAGCGGCTAAAGCTGATGAACGAGCCAGCCGCAAAGAATTGGGCGAGCAACAGCGAGAAGTAGCCCGCATCGCCGCTGAGGGCGGATATTTGGCAACAAGATTGCAGCGCACCGAACGAGTTTCAGCATCATTAAATGCTGGTGGAATCCAAGGTTTGGCAGGGCGGAATGCGACGGAACTTTCGAGTGAGATCGAAGAAGCGATCGCAACAATGGAGGCGGCTAAAGCTGACGAGCAAGCCAGCCGGAAAGAAGTGGGCGAACAGCAGCAAGAGATCGCCCGCATCGCCGCCGAGGGCACTTATTTAGCCGCAAAATTAGAACGCACCGAACGGGTGTTATTAAATTCTGGGGCGATTGCCCTCAATGAAATTGATAAACAAAAAAGTGAGGTGATGGCAAGTAAGGCAAGTCTGGGTGGTGCCAAAGTTAAATTGGAACGGATGCAAGCCCAGATTACTAAGGCACAATCCCAGGTGCGGATGGCTCAAGCCAAAATTCAACGGCTCAAGGCAACTTCCCGTAATGAATTTGACAAACAAAGAAGTGAATTGATGGCTGGGAAGGCGAGTCTGGGTGGTGCCGAAATTAAATTAGAACGGATGCAAGCACAGATAACTAAGGCACAATCCCAAGTGAGGATGGCTCAAGCCAAAATTCAACGGCTTAAAGCGATCGAAGGTTATAAAATCATTACATCCCCGATTACAGGCATCGTCCAAGAGCGGATGGCAGATCCTGGCGTAGTAGTCCAAGCGGGGATGGGAATTCTCAAAATCGGCGACTATAGTAGAGTTCGGCTCCAGGCTGATGTTGCCCAGCAAAATTTAACAGGTGTCCAAATTGGTTCGCCAATTGTCGCGCGGGTAATTGGCAACGCCAATAAAACCATCCAAGGTAAAGTAACCAGCATTTTTCCCAAGGCTGGCGCAGAAACTCGCACGGTGACTGTGGAAGCAGTTATCGATAACCCTGACGGACAACTTTTAGGCGGACAAGCGGTAGAGATGCAAATTATTACAGCGCATAAACCCTCTACTCTATCGGTTCCCCAAGCAGCAACGATCGAATCTGAAGGCAAGCAAGCTGTTTGGGTATTAGCAGGTAAATCGGCTCAACGTAAGTTTATTACTACAGGTTTAACTAGTGGCGATCGAATCGAGGTCACGAGCGGTTTGCAGCCTAAAGATCTGGTCATCGTATCAGGACAGGAAAAACTGATTGAAAACTCATTAGTAGCCGCCATAGATGATACTGGTAAACCAGTTGCGTCTTTGAGCAGTGCTATGGCAGAGGGGAATACGCAAATTAAGTTAATTAGTCCCCAAGGTAAAGCCGCTGCTGGTGATAATCAACTGATTCTAGAAGTTCAAGATCCTAAAACCAAGCAGCCTGTGAAGGTTGAGGGTTTGGATGTGAGTGTGACGATGCCGATGAAGAATGCTGCACCGATGTCTACGGATGTGGAAATCAAGCCGGACGCTCAACCTGGGCGGTTTAAAGTTAATGCTTATCTAGGAATGAATGGTAAGTGGGAAGTGACTGCGAAGGTTAAGGATAAGTCTCGCAGTGGTAGTGGTTCGTTCGCGCTAGATAATCATCCTTAGACTGTGCTTTCTTTAACTATGCCACCGAATTACTACGGAGCTAAGGGCAAGAAATGGAAGCCATTAGAGCCGTATTTATCGAAGGTGAGAATATGTTCCCCAGTTCGGCAATTTTTGATTTAGCTCACGTCCAGATCGCAGTTAAAAACACTGCATTAATTAAAGATTGTCAATTATTAGAAATAAATGGATCAATTTAAATAATGTTAGATTTTGACAAAGCCACAAAAATATTAACTGAACATTTTGCAGATCTCACCCCAGATGAATTTGAGGTAAATCTCAGAAAATATTGTCCAGAGTTGTTTCAAGAAAATGTAGATAATCTAGATAGAGATAATATTAAAAATACCGATCTTTATCAACAAGGAAAACAAGATAGTAAATTGCAAATTGTTCCCAAGTTACTCGATAAAGGATTGAGTATTCAGGAAGTAGCCGAGCTGTTAGAATTAGATATACATAAAGTTGAAGAAACGGCAGCAAATGGTATTTAAGTTTAGAAAATTGATGTTCAACTATTGTAGAATCTGACTTTCACTGAGATAAATTTGAGAGATAACTTCTGGGTAGAGAAGATTAATAATAATACGATCGACAGAGAGAAAATAATGATTGCCAAAGAACTTCACAAAGAACTTCTGACCTTATCACCATCAGAAAAAAATGAAATTATTCAGCTATTAGATGGAATTAATAAAACTCCTAAAGTTGTGGGTGGTGCTGCTCGAATTAGAAATACGCGAATTTCAGTCTGGAGTTTATTTCAGTCTCACCAGCTAGGAGCCAGCGATCTAGAAATATTAGAAGCACATCCCGAACTAACACAAACCGATCTATTAAATGCTTGGTTTTATGCAGAAACATTTCCCGATGAAATTGAGCAAGCAGTGCAAGTAAACAACAAAACTAATGAAAATTAGCTCAATTCCACGCTGGTCGATTCGCAACCCAGTAATTTTGGTAGCGTTGTATCTGGGGATTCTTGCCCTCGCGCTGCTGGCACTATTTCAGCTACCAGTGCGGATGATGCCCTATCTCCAAAGTCCGCTGGTGGCGATCGTGACGATGGCTCAGGGTTCGGCTCCGCAAGAGGTTGAGACGTATATTAGCAAACCGATCGAGCAGCGAATGACGGTACTCGATGGTGTCCGCTTTGTGCGCTCTAGTTCTCAGCAAGATATGTCGCTGGTGACGGTGCAGTTTGCTTGGGGTCAGGATATGCAAAGATCGCTGGCGGCTGTCCAAAGCGTGATGAAGTCAGCCGAAGGCGATATTACCATCGATGGCTTCAGTACCCGTTCCTACTGGGTTTTACCGATCGATCCACTCAATCGTCCGGTCTTGACTTTAGCATTACAGGGAAAGGGTTGGGACGCGGTACGGCTGCGGGATTTTGCCGATAATATTTTAGTCGATCGATTGAAACAAGTCGCGGATGTTCAGGCTGTCTCGATCTTTGGTGGCTACAAGCGGCAACTGCAAATCATCGTAGACAGAGATAAGTTAGCCGCCTATGGTCTGTCAATTTTACAAGTACGGGATGCGCTCGATCGGAATAATATTTCTAAGGGTGCGGGAATAATCACTAAAGGCGATCGAGAAATATTGGTGCGGAGCGATGAACGTGCTTTGGGTAGTCAGACTGTCCTCGATTATCCGATTTTCAATCAGGGCAATCGGATTGTTTATGTCCGCGATGTCGCCACAGTTAAAGATACCCATGAAGAACGACGGAGTAGTTATCGTTACAACGGTGCGCCAGCATTAGGCATTAATATTATCCAAAAGCCGGATGCTAGTTCGCCCCAAACGATCGATCGGCTCCGCACCGAACTCAAGCATATTACTACTCAGTATCCTGGGATTGAATTTAAAGAAGCCTATGATAATTCCCATTTGGTGGAGATTATCAAATCGGGTACCGTTACAGAACTACTAATTAGCGTGGCTCTGGCTGGGCTGGTGATTCTGATTTTTCTGGAAGATTTTCGAGCAACGGCGATGGTACTGATCTCCATTCCTACCTCATTGGCAATGTCAATTCTCCCGTTTGTACCAATGGGGATGTCCCTGAATTCTTCCACCTTGATTGGTGTACTACTGGCAATCGGGCGATTAGTGGATGATTCGATCGTGGTGATTGAATCGGTCGAACGTAAGCTCAAAGACGGCAGAAAGCCTCACCAAGCCGCGATCGAAGGGACACAGGAAGTCTTCCTCGCGATCGCCGCAGCTACGGCGGTAATGGTCGCAGCATTGGCTCCGATGACTTTTGCTGGGGGACTCACAGGCATTATGTTTGTCGGGATTGTCTTACCGATTATTTATGCCTTGTTAGCGTCCCTGATCGTATCGCTGACTCTAACCCCGCTGATGGCCGCCTATTTCTTAAAACATGACAACGAGCATCAACGTAAGCAACCCTTGCTCAAACGGCTGCTGACTCCATTTCGGCATGGGTTTGGATGGTTGGAAAGTAGTTATTCAGCTCTCTTAGATTTGGCATTGAAAAATCGGGGCATCGTGTTAGCAATTGCGATCGCGTTCATCTATTTGGGCTACAGTTTATATCCGTTTGTGGGTCAAGAGATGATGCCCTTGGCGGATTCTGGTCAATTTATGGTGACGGTGGAAGCTCAACCAGGCACCTCTTTCGCTAGGACTGATGCCATTTCGCAGCAATTCGAGCAACTGCTCCAGCAGCAGCCAGAAGTTGAGAAAGTCTCTTCCGAAGTCGGGTTTGAACTTACTAGCAACAGTACTTACTTTAGCGGTTACAGCATGGGTGGGGTGAATAGTGCCTCAATGATTGTGACGCTCAAAGATCGCGGCGATAGAAGCCGCGATATCTGGCAGGTAATCGATACAGTCGATACTCTCGCTCGGCGGACTATTCCGGGGATTCGGCGGATTGCGATGCAACCAATGGGTGTCGATGTGATGGCTACTTCCGCCGCACCTGTCCAGTTAGCAGTCTACGGGGACGATTTAGATGTATTACACGGACTTGCCGATAAGGTTTTAGCCATTGCTGAGAAAACCGCTGGGCTGAAAATGGCGCACACTAGCTCGACGATGACTCAACCTGAATATCGGCTCAAAGTCGATCGACGGCGGGCGATGGAACTGGGATTAAGTGTGGCGGAAGTCACCGAACAGGCGCGTTATGCCTTACAGGGGGGTTATACGCAGCAATACTACAATTTACCCAACCGCCGACTCAACTCGATCTTAGTCCGCTACGACCAGAAAAATCGCGGCAATGTTCAAGACTTAGCCGCTACTTACCTCACCACCAAAGATGGCAAGCAAGTACCACTCGATACAGTGGCGAGGCTGGAACAGCATCACGGAGCCAGCCTGATCGAACATGTTAATGGTCATCGGGTTGTCTACGTGAACGGATTTTACCGCAAGAATAGCCCTGCTTCGATGGATTTATCAATGTCAGTAGCAATGAAGGCTGGATCTGAACTTACTTTTCCGCCTGGATATGGGTTAGATTCAATGGGTGATATGACTGACATGATGATTGAATTTGGTCGGTTATTGAGGGGTTTAGTACTTTCTCTCGTGCTGATTTATATCATTTTGGTAGTGCAGTTTGGCTCATTCATCCAGCCGATTAATATGATGCTGTCAATTCCGTTAGAACTAGCGGGAGTTTTTGGTGCTTTATTATTAGCCGGACAGACGTTTTCAACAGTTTCAATTTTAGGGATTATTATCTTGTCAGGAATTGATGTGGCTGGAGCGATTTTACTCATCGATTTAATTCTGACTAAACGAAAGAGTATGCCTAGAGATGCCGCGATTCGGTTAGCAGCACCGATTCGACTCAAACCGATTTTGATGACGGTAATTATTACTTTAGTCGTAATTATTCGATTGGCATTTTTCCCCGATACTGGGATGGATGCTTATTCCCCGATCGCAACTGTGATTCTGGGTGGGTTGAGTATTTCTACATTGCTGACGCTGATTGTGATTCCGGTAATGCACTCAGTAGTAGACGATGATACTCAATTATTTGCACGTTTATTGCAGAAACCGCGACGGAAAAAACAGGGGTAGTTTTAATTATTCACCTGTAAAATTAGCTATGAAATAAACTTATTATCTTAGATAATAGTGACTATTATGAATATTTATTCCAGAATTATTTTTCCCACATTAATCGATCGAGTGATGTCTGGAGAGAACTTTGTGAATTATCGGCGGACAGTCCTCGCCGATGCGATCGGATCGGTATTAGAGATTGGCTTTGGTACTGGTTTGAATTTGGCTTATTATCCGCTAGGTCAAGTGGATAAAATTACCACTGTCGATGTCAATCCAGGTATGAATAAACTCGCTCAAAAACGGATTGCAGCTAGTTCAATCGAGGTAGATTTTCAGGTGCTAAATGGAGAAAAACTACCAATGGCAGATGATACATTCGATACGGTAGTTAGTACTTGGACATTGTGCAGTATCAAACAGGTAGAAACAGCTATTGCCGAAATTCACCGCGTCCTCAAACCAGGTGGTAAATTCCTATTTATCGAACACGGATTGAGCAATGAACCAAATATCCAAACTTGGCAACACCGTATCACTCCCATTCAAAAAGTAATTGGTGAAGGCTGTCATCTCGATCGACCGATCCGCCTCTTAATCGCCAAACAGTTTGATAATTTAGAGATTCAGGAATTTTATAGTCCTGACACACCTAAAATTGGGGGATATTTTTATCAAGGAACTGCGATTAAATAAGTGCTAAATTGCTGAAACCTATTCAACGAGAACATAAAGCTAGGTTCGTGGGAAAGTTACCTAAAATAGTAATTCAACTAGAAAACATTCACCCAGAAATCAGCAACAACTATTTTGCCACCTCGATTGAATTGTCCCCACATTTTGTATTTCCCAGGTTTGGGAAACTTTGCCATAAAATGAATCTCGCCATCAGACATATTCGTTGCGGTGTGAGGATGAGCGTGGATATAATCAATCCTAGCTAATGGCGATGAAAGCTTTTAGTCACCTCAAAACGACCATTTTGCTTGTAGACAGGGTGAAGATGGTCGAAGTATTGGAGGTCATCACTGACGACGATGAGGTGCATCAGCTTTTCTTGGAACATAGTAAATTGTCCGAGCGGCTTGCCCTGATTATCCCGAACATTAATAACCAGGGGTACAACAGTTTGAGGCTTGATGCCACTAGGTGTGGTCAATTTGGCGATTGCTGTGACTGGAGATGTCATGCTCTGCATAGCTTGCCCACCAGGCCCATCATGCTCCATCTGTACCATCGACTTGTCTGGAACTGCTGGCACGAATTGACTGGGATTAGAACTGGCTGCAATGACAGTATCTGGTTTACTACCAATCTGTTGAGCGCAGCCTGTAGTTATTAGTAAACTACCAATCGTAAGCGTCGCAACGCTAGCCAGCCAAGTCGATGTCAGAATTTTGAGCATAGTTATTTAGTCTTAGTTATCGATCTTCGCTCCTAAATTATCGGTCGAAATTAAAACGACCATCAGCTTTCTCGCTACCGATCGTCGCATTAATTTTAACTTGATATTGACCTGTGATTTTCTCTTTTAATACTGCTGCATAATGCTTACCACTGGCATCATAACTAAGTGGAAGAGTTTTCAGTTTACCATCTGGTAATTGGACATCGGCAGTGACTTTTGCATTAGCAACAGCTTCATGATTATCACCTTTTTGCAGATATAAATCTAAGTGAGTTTCATTACTACCCTTTTCTGGAACTAACTCTAAGTGATATTTACCAGATTCTACTACTTGTCCCCCGTTACCCTTACCACCGCCCGTGCTACTCTCTTTAGCCGTAGTCGTTGCTGGAGATGTAGTTGCTGGAGATGCAGTTTCCGCTGTAGGTGTAGCAGCATTGTTGCTCGCTGAGTCGCTAGTTTTTGACTCTTTGCTACAGGCTCCTAGTAATAATAGTCCAGCACTAGCTAAAACGATAATTCCTGAAGTTAATGGTTTCATTTGTTGCACTCCTAATTAAATATTCTTGTTGAGCAAAATATGCTTCACTAAAAAGTTGCGCTCAGATATATAGCTTTACACTATTAAAATCAACGTGTTGGAAAATAGGCTTCGCCAATATAATTGGTTGAGCCATCTATAGTTTTACCATAAATATGATATACAGACAATTGTGTCATCATATTGCGTTTGACACCATTAAATTCGATCCGCAATTTACGATCGGGAGCGATTGGTTGGGTAAAGTTAACCAGTAACCACTGACCTTGGCGGGAAATGGGGGCAGAGATCGTTCGATCTCCATCAGTAATTTCAATTTTACTAGTTTGAAACTCAAGATTTTCAGTAACGTCTAGCCATAATAGTTTTAAAGCTTGACTGCTGCGAGGAACATGAACTTGAATAGTCTGGCGACTAGTCGCCCACTTACTAATAGGAAACTCAAATTTACTATCTACATGAGGCGACAGACTATCTCCAGCATTAGCACTTGCATAGTTACTAATATTAACGGCTGTAGTTACTAAACCCCAAGTAGCGATACATAGCCAGATTTTTTTCATTACTTTAAATGCTCTTACCTCTATATATCTCTACTATAAGTAGTCAAGATGAAATTCAGATGAAATCCCCAGGAGCGGCTACTTTTAATTGACGATCGCCGAGTGTCGCGGTTGAGGTCTATCCAAATAAAAGCTGAGATTCTCTCTAATTAGACATCCCAGCTTTTGTTTAGTAGTAATAGAACCGATTACTGCTACTCCCCTCCACTTTCATCTTCGCTATTTTCATTACGAATTGTCGTCGCGGGAGTCGCACTCGTAGGATCGGGGTTAGCTGAATTGCTAATCTGTTCAGTAGGGGTACAAATTTCCACTAACAATCCAGTCATAGCGACAATAATAATTATTGAATCTACAGCATTGGAAGTATCTAAATGAACCATCTGCTCCCCTTTGATAACCTCATACATTAATAACCCAGCACTAACGATCGTGATAATTCTCAAAGTCAATGATTGCATTTTAGTACTTCCGATTAAATATTTTTATTAATAAATTAGGCTTCGTCAAAATTGTACGAGCTATAGCAGTCCTAAATCATATCCTTGGGTATCGATACTGGTGCGTTACGGCTGAAGCCTAACACACCCTACATC
>ENA-OFCF01000385-OFCF01000385.1-metagenomes-genome-assembly--contig:-NODE-385-length-19777-cov-14.410151_pt1 | contig 19777 bp, 20 predicted proteins | sample MGYA00153387_OFCF01 | MGnify analysis MGYA00153387
ACATCGACGATTTGATTGTTATGGAGCCAGAGAGTAGTCAAATTACTCAACCCCGTTAGTGGTTTGACATCGACGATTTGATTGTTATGGAGCCAGAGAGTAGTCAAATTACTCAACCCCGCCAGTGGTTTGACATCGACGATTTGATTGCCATCGAGCGAGAGCCACATCAACTTACTCAACCCCGCCAGTGGTTTGACATCGACGATTTGATTGTCAGTGAGCCAGAGATTAGTCAAATTACTCAACCCCGCTAGTGGTTTGACATCGACGATTTGATTGGCATGGAGGTCGAGCTTAGTCAACTTACTCAACCCCGCCAGTGGTTTGACATCGACGATTCGATCGAAATAAAGGTAGAGACTAGTTAGATTTCTAAGTTTAGCATCGGCTTGTTGACAGTTGTTGGTACCAGCTTGTTTTAGTAAGACATCGATCGTGTGTCGAGTGTCCACAGGTACAGATTTTCTCTGGAGACACCATTGGGCAAAGCTTTTATGTTTTTGGGCTGAGGGTGCCGCTGCTGCGATCGAGGCTGAAAATAAGCAGATCGCTCCGCTGACTAAGGCTAAAACTTTGTGCATAATTGTAAGATAGATTCGATTTAGTTTAATTATTTCGCAAAATTATTGTAGAGTCTCGATGTTACCTTGATTTGCTAGGACGATTTATGAAAAATAGCATCAAATTCCCGACTTTGAAGGATTTGAGCAGGTAAGATCGAATTACCAAGATCCGCCAGAGAGAAAATTTAAATAGAGGGTTGACTAAAAGTTTATTTACTTACAAGTCATTAATCACCAGTTATGGATATTTCGGAATCGATCGAACATGCCCTCGCCAACTACTTCAGCCAGTGGCTCATCGCCCATCCCTACCTGGCTTGGACACTCGCCCATCCCCTCCCTGGAATTGGCTTACTACTACTTACAATCTTCTCTCTATGGGGGCTAATCAAGGCGATCGGACGTGGCATCGAACAAATATGGCTGTTTTTACTCACAACACCATTTAGACTGCTCCAGCCGATTTTTGGGCTGATGTGGAGTTCGATTCGCGGTATTGGGCACAATGAGCCTATCGACGAACAGTTAAGCTTGCGCTCGCTCCCAAATTCACCAGAGCGAATCGACTATATTATCGATCGATTAGAGATCCTCCGTCAAGAACAAGATGCCCTACTCCGAGAGCTATCCACACTCGCGGGTTCAGCTTCCCTAAAATCTAATCCTGGCGCGATATCGGATACTCAGTATCAAAATCTGTACGCCAAGTTACTGAAATAAAACCAACTCCAACTTTTAGCACCTAGTACTGTTCAAATAGATATGCGATAATAAAGGTATGAGTGTATCGTTTGTGTAGCTTCTACTCTCGTAAATTCAATAGCACGGCTGGACTTGTCTCAAACCTCTTACCGAAATTTGAAAAATTGCAAGATTGTAATTCAGTGGAAAGATTAATTAACGTACATATCGAGAAACTACCTGAAGGCTACTACTTAGCCACTTCTGATGCTCTACCTGGATTAATTGCTCAAGCTCCAAGTCTCACTGAAACTCTAGCAATTGCTCAGGATGTTGCCAAGCAAATATTGGCAGCAATGGCAGAACGCAATCAGCTAGTCGAATGTTTCCCCATCATCGCCGACGAATTTGACTGCCCTCTCGTACTAAGTAAATAAACGGGATGGGCAGGTTATCGGGATTCAGATATCGTGAAGTAGCTAAAGTGTTGAGAGTATACGGATTCGCGCTCGATCGACAGGCTTCTGGCAGTCACGAAATCTGGTTTAATGATAATAGCGGTAAATATACCACCGTCCCCAATCACAATGGCGACATGCCTGAAGGTACGCTCCGCCAAATTTTGAAGCAGACAGGCATTGAGACTGATAATTTCTTGTATCATTCTCACTGATGGGGGGTAGGGAGTAGAGAGTAGACGAAAACCATCGAGAATTGAATTTCGTTCAATGTAGGGGCAATGTCTTGTCGGTTTTTTTATTCGGAGGGAACCTCCGAATAAAACCGCCGCTTCATGAATTGCCCCTACATTGAATTTCTAGGTACATGGAGGACTAAACTGAACTTAAAATCTAAGTACACCTAATCGCTACTCAGGAATATGACTCAAGCACAAAATCCAGATGACAATCGGCAAGTCGATCGCGAATTGAGAGCTTTAAACCGCAGAGTCGATCGATTAGAGTATACTCAGATATCGCCCCAAGAGTTTCGGCAAGCTTTCGACAGAGTATATGAGGAGATCGACGATCTCAAAGATGAGATTAGGGAAATGCGATCTGAGCTGAATGGAAAAATCGATCTAGTAAATTCTAGGTTTGATTCTTTGGAAGTTAAATTTGATATCGTTATGCGGCATATTACTGGACAGGGAAACACTTAATCGCACAGTACATGAGATATTACCAATACCCTGGCGTGAAAAATCGTTACCATTGTTGCCAAGTCGATCGCGAGTATTTTAGAACGGTCTAGTGTATACTTTTCAACATAGCTACTGAGGTATCTGACTAAATCCTCTCCCTACTCTGCACCCTCTACCCTCTACCCGCTCATGCTTGGCTCGACCCAATTTGAAACCCTAGAACAGGCATTAAAGCATTACTTTGGGTATGATGAGTTTCGATTGAGTCAGCGGGAAATTATTACTACGGCTCTAGCCAATCGAGACTTACTAGTTGTGATGCCAACGGGTGGCGGGAAGTCGCTCTGTTTTCAGTTACCAGCATTATTAAAACAGGGTGTGACGATTGTGATATCGCCGCTGATTGCGCTGATGCAGGATCAAGTGCAGCAACTGACGAATAATGGTATTCCAGCTACTTTTCTAAATAGTAGTATTAGCACGGAAGAAAGACGCGATCGAGCAGAGGCAATTTATAATGGTGAGATCAAACTTTTATATCTAGCTCCCGAACGTTTGAATCAGGAATTTATTAGTAACTTTCTAATCGATCTGCATCAAGAAGTGGGGATTTCTGGATTTGCGATCGATGAGGCGCATTGTGTATCAGAATGGGGTCATGATTTTCGTCCAGACTATCGGAAACTATCTCAATTAAGACATTATTTTCCCAAAGTTCCCTGGTTGGGTTTGACAGCGACAGCCACAGATCGAGTCAGGCTGGATATCATCAAGCAGCTAGATCTCCGCGAACCAGATATTCATGTCGCTAGTTTCAATCGTCCGAACTTATATTATGAAGTTCGCCGCAAAACTACTACTCCATATAAAGAACTCCTCGCTCAAGTTAAACAGTCAAAAGGAGCGGGAATCATCTATTGTTTGAGTCGCAAGAAGGTAGATGAACTCACATCAAAACTGCAACATGATGGGATTAAAGTATTGCCTTACCATGCTGGTTTGGATAGTGAAACTAGAACTAATAATCAAAATAGCTTTATCCGCGATGATGTGCAAATTATGATTGCTACAGTCGCATTTGGAATGGGGATTAATAAACCCGATGTCCGGTTTGTGATTCACTACGATCTACCGCGAAATATTGAGGGTTATTATCAAGAATCGGGACGCGCAGGACGCGATGGCGAACCCGCTCATTGTACGCTGTATTTTGGGATGGGAGATATTAAGACGATCGAGTATTTAATTGCTCAGAAGATCGATCGAGAAACGGGGATGGCACTCGAAGAGGAACAGCGAATTGCGACTCAACAATTGCGGCGGGTGATTAATTATGCCGAAGCTACTGAATGTCGAAGGATTATTCAATTAGGCTACTTTGGCGAAAGTTTTCCTGGTAACTGCGATAATTGCGATAACTGTAAATATCCTAGACCGATTTCCGACTGGACGATCGAATCGCAAAAACTATTATCCTGTGTGGCTAGATTTAGCAAACAGGGGCGCAATTTTGGGCTGAGTTATACTATCGACGTGCTGCGCGGTTCTAAAAGCGATCGAGTATTGAAAAATGGACATGATACTCTGTCTACCTATGGGATTGGCAAAGATCGTACCCAAAATGAGTGGCGGATCTTAGGCAGATCGCTGCTACATCAAGGTTTAGTTGATGAAACTAGCGATGGTTATTCTGTCTTGACGCTCAATCCCTTGAGCTGGGAAATCCTCAAAAGCCAGCGCAAAGTAGAAATGGCAATTGCGCCGAGCCTCCCCACCGCCGAAACTCTAGATATCAGTACCAATACTGCTGAAATCCAATCCCTATTCAACCGTCTCCACAAACTCCGCAAACAATACGCCGACGCAAATAAAGTGCCACCATACGTGATTTTTGCCGATTCCAGCCTCAGACTGATGGCACAACAACAACCGCAAACCCTCGCTCAATTCGCCCAAATTTCCGGTGTAGGGGCACGAAAACTCGCTCAGTATGGGGAAATGTTTACAGGTGAAATCAGAGCCTTCCGCGCCGAATCTGGCTTGTCTGTACAAACAGAATCCGATCCTACACCCCCATTAAATCCTCCTCCCCCCAGCAAAAGTGAGGTATCCTATACTCACTTACAAACATTGGACTTGTATCAACAGGGTTTGAGTTTAGCTGCGATCGCGACAAAACGATCGGTACGTGAGAATACTATTTCCGAGCATCTGATTAAATTGATCGAGTGTGGTTATGAAGTCAATATCGATCGGATCGTACCACCTGCAAAAGCAACCGCGATCGAGCTGGCAATTAATACCGTCGGAGTTGAGAGGCTGACACCGATTAAGGAGCATCTGGGGGATGACTATAATTATGAAGAAATCAAACTAGTCAGAGCTAGGCTGAGAAGTCAAGTTGACAGTTGACAGCTTGGAGTATGCGTAACTGAAGCTCTGTCGAAGTGTTCAGGAACCGCTCCAGCCCTCGCCTTTATCAGGGTAGGGAACATGAAAATTCCCATTTCATCAGGGGGTTGGGCTGGGTGGATTAATTGTTGAATCAAAGAATCAGCTCTAATTTCTGGTAGAGCTGGGATCGGACAGGAGAGAGCTGGTAAATGGGTTGGGTAAATCGGTGGTACGAACTGGGGTGCTACCACGTTGACGAATCGCATCTTGGTAGATTTGATTTACTGTGCGAGTATCATTGAGAGCTTCATGGTCGGGGAAGCTCAAACCAAGTAATAATGTTGCTTGACGATCGATCCCTGTATTGCGATAGATGTCGCCTGACTGACTAAACATAGCGCGAGCAATTTCGTCGGCGACTGTACCTGCGTGTGCTTGGGGTGCGAAACATCCAGCCGCTGCAATAGCTAGGGCTAGGAAACCGAGCGTTTTTAATTTCTGCATGAGTTTAACCTCTATATCAATTATTTACGTTATTCAACTAGTCGATGACCAAATCGGGAAGATTTAGTCGAGATCATGGGTGGTGGCTAGGATAAGATCGAATACCCACGATCTAAATATCACAATTATGCCTTCACCTTCTGGCAATATTCCCTATTCGACGATCGATCTAACTACTTTGCGCCAACATCTCCTAGATTTGCTCTGTCAGTTAGCTTACAAGGAAGGAGATTTCGTCCTATCTTCCGGTCAAAAAAGTACTTATTATATCAATGGTAAACAAGTAACTCTACACCCTGAAGGGGCTGTAGCCACCGCACGGCTGATGTTAGCCATGCTACCCGCCGATACGGATGCTGTCGCGGGTTTGACGCTTGGCGCAGATCCGATCGTTTCTTCGGTTAGTGTCGTATCTGTCTATGAAGGCAAATCTATCCCCGCATTAATCATCCGCAAGGAAGCTAAAGGACATGGTACCCAAGCCTATATCGAAGGTGCAACCCTCAAACCAGGCGCAAAAGTGGTCGTATTGGAAGATGTAGTAACTACCGGACAATCGGCAATGAAAGCGGTAGAACGACTCAGAGCTGCTGGTTATGATGTCGATCGAGTGTTAACATTGGTCGATCGTCAACAAGGCGGTGCTGAATTTTATGCCGCTCAGGGGTTACACTTTGAGACGATATTTACGATCGAAGATTTACAGGCTAGGTATCGCGAATTAGGACTTTAGGCTTTAGGCTTTAGGCTTTAGTTGATGTAGGGTGTGTTAGGCACAAGCCGTAACGCACCAATGTTTAATACTATAGTTATGTCAGAATTAATCGAATTTGAGACAGAGCGACTCCGGTTACGCCAATGGATCGAATCAGATCGAGAACTTTTTGCGCGACTTTGTGGCGATCCGCGCGTGATGGAATTTTATCCCAATCTACTCGATCGAACCGCTAGCGATGCAATGGTCGATCGTCTTCAGGCATTAATAAGCGATCGCGGTTGGGGCTTGTGGGCGGTTGAATCCAAGGCAGATAAGCAATTCATCGGCTACGTTGGTTTGCACGTTCCCAAGTACGATTTACCCTGCTCTCCGTGCGTCGAAATCGGTTGGCGGTTGGCTTGTGAATATTGGGGCAAAGGTTATGCAACCGAGGCAGCTAGAAGCGTGTTAAAAGTCGGTTTCGATCGACTCAATTTACTAGAAATTGTCTCGTTTACCGCAACAATCAATCGCCGATCTCGCGCTGTCATGGAGCGATTGGGGATGAATTTGGATGCCGAAACATTCGAGCATCCGATCGTTCCAGCCGGACACATCCTGCGCGAACACGTTCTCTATCGATTATCAAGGGAGGAATGGCGCTCGCTCCCATCGCGAATGCCATAATACCGGATATTTGGGGCTGAAAAGCTGCTAAAGTGAATGATAAAAATATCTAAAAATTGCGAGGAAAGTTAGTTTGAGTCAGCGTTCTGGTATTGCACCCCACGGCGGTAAATTGATCGATCGCATCGCCACCCCCGCTCAAAAGGCTGAGTTTTTGAGTAAAGCCGATAGTCTAGCTAGAGTGACGTTGGACGAACGGGCATTTTCCGATCTAGTGATGATTGCGATCGGTGCTTTTAGTCCGCTTCAGGGATTTATGTCAGAAGCGGATTATAATAATGTCGTCGCCAAGATGCGATTGGCGGATGGATTACCCTGGTCGATTCCGATTACTTTGTCGGTGACTGAAGCTGTCGCCGCACCATTGGCGGTAGGTACGCTCATTCGCCTAGATGACACTACAGGTAGATTTGTTGGTGTTCTAGAATTAACCGAGAAATATACTTATAACAAGCAGCAAGAAGCAATTAATGTCTACCGCACTGATGATGAAAAACATCCAGGTGTCAAAGTCGTTTACGACCAAGGTAATGTTAATTTAGCGGGTGCAGTCTGGTTATTAGAACGAGCAGCACATCCTCAATTCCCCACTTATCAAATCGATCCTGTGGCTTCCCGTGCCGAGTTTCAAGCCAAAGGCTGGAACACCATCGTGGGATTTCAAACCCGCAACCCGATTCACCGCGCCCATGAGTATATCCAAAAGTGTGCGATGGAAACTGTGGATGGGTTATTTCTGCATCCATTAGTTGGTGCGACAAAGGAAGATGATATTCCCGCAGATGTGCGGATGCGTTGCTATGAGATTATCCTCGAACATTACTATCCTAGCGATCGGGTAATTCTGGGGATCAACCCCGCCGCGATGCGCTATGCTGGGCCACGGGAAGCCATCTTCCACGCTCTAATTCGCAAAAATTACGGTTGTACCCATTTTATCGTCGGACGCGACCATGCGGGGGTTGGTGACTACTATGGTACCTACGATGCTCAACACATCTTTAGTGAGTTCGAGCCAGGTGAACTGGGCATCACGCCGATGATGTTTGAACACGCTTTCTATTGTAAAGTTACCAAATCGATGGCGACTACCAAAACTAGTCCTAGTACTCCCGAACAACGAGTGCATCTATCGGGCACTAAAGTCCGAGATCTGCTGCGCCAAGGTGAATTACCACCACCAGAATTTTCGCGTCCTGAAGTAGCCGCAGAATTAATTCGGGCGATGAAAGGGAACAAATAAGTGGTAATTGTCAACTAATACCCAGCACCTGCGAATCGATTACCAAGTACAAGCAATAAATCTATGTCTATCAAATTTTCAATCTCGACGGTAGCGATCGCGGCAGTATTAACATTAACTCATGCTGCGATCGCGACGGCTGAAGCTTACAAAACCAGCAAAGATCAAGTGGTAATTACAGGTTTGACAGCTAAACAAAAGTACCCCATCAAAGGGACTAATGCTAAGAACAAGCCAGTCACACGTAAAGATATCGCCGCAAATACTTGTGGCGAAGCTCTAGTTGATGGTGCTGCTAAGTATAAGTCATTAGTCGTCGGTACAGAAACGATCGATCCTGCTACTTTATCTACTAGAGAACATGCTAAGTGTAAGTCCAAAAAGACTGCGGCAGCAGCTCCCAAGAAAAAGAGTGCGACAGTAACAACGACTATGCCTGCATCTACACCATCAGTAGCACCATCAGTAGTTCCATCAGTGGCACCAGCACCTAAATAAACGCGACCTCTCAATCTTATCTACTCACATCTTGCACTAGCGGCTCGCGCTCTGGAGGTTCCCTCCAGATTGAGCGAGACAAGACAATACATAAGGAATAGTAAAAGCCTAGATCTAAAGGTACCCACAAGGGGCACCCTGGAGCTATACTAAGCACTAGTAAATTTAGACTGGCGCAAGATGTGAGTCTACAGGTATTTTTTCAATAGCAATTCTAGTTTTTGTTTGGTAGCTTCAGGTACCTTATCCAGTGGGGTAATAATTGCATACTTGAGAGCCGAATGTGCCTCCGAAACAAATAAATTCGCGCTCAATCGCCGGACGGTTTCTTGGATGACTTGTTGAGCATTACTAGCATTTTTGTGGAGATTAGCGATGACGAGTTCTACTGTTACATTGTCATGATCTGGATGCCAACAATCGTAGTCAGTTGCTAATGCTAATGTGGCATAAGCAATTTCAGCTTCTCTAGCTAACTTTGCTTCAGGTAAATTGGTCATTCCAATAATCGTCCCACCGAGCATCCGATACATATTTGACTCGGCTTTAGTCGAAAATGCTGGCCCTTCCATACAGACATAAGTACCGCCTTTATGTAAGGTAATATCTGAGAAATTGAGGGATTCGATCGAGTCTGCTAAAATACCTGATAACTGGTGACAAATCGGATCGCCAAAGGCAATATGCCCAACAATTCCCTCACCAAAAAATGTACTCGCACGACTTTTAGTTCGATCGATAAATTGATCTGGTAATACTAAATCTAACGGCTTCACTTCTGCTTGCAAAGAGCCTACCGCAGATGCTGAAATCAGGTACTCGACACCGATTTGTTTCATCGCATAGATATTGGCTCGATACGGAACTTCCGAAGGTGTCAGATGATGATTCCGTCCGTGTCGCGCCAAGAAGACTACTTCAACCCCATCCAAATTTCCCGCGATGAGATTGTCTGAAGGTTTGCCAAATGGGGTATCGATACTTATCTCGCGGACATTATTTAAGGCGGACATCTGGTAAAGTCCACTACCACCAATAATGCCAATTTTAATATCGCTCATTTTAGTAATTGATAATTGATAATTGAAATTGATAATTAATAGTTACTATTAATATAGTTGGATAGAGTAGGGTAGACAGGTATTAAACATTGGTGCGTTACGGCTTGAGCCTAACACACCCTACATCTACTACTTTCTTTCCCTAAAGCCTAAAGCCTAAAACCTAAAGCCTAAAACCTAAAGCCTAAAACCTAACTCAAGGTTTTGGTTTGATTTCACTAATTTTGGTTTCGATATCAATTAAGGTATCTAATACAATCCTTTTGGCATAGAGCTTCCAGCCCCATTTTTGGATGGCGATTGCGGCTGCTGTTCCACCTACCGCAGCAATATAGTCCAGAGGCTGATTCAGGGAAATCGCAAACAACAATCCCAATCCCGCAATTCCCCAAAATGGGAGTGCAACAGTTTGGCGTTGAGTTTCAACTAATTTAACGATTCCCCCCGTCGGTAATTCTTGCTCCAGAGTGGCTTTGACTGCTTTCTGCTCCGCCAGATTTACAGATAACCCAATCTTTCGGCGCAATTTCTCGATCTTTCGCGCATCACTGCTGTATTGAGTGAGTTCGTCTTCCGCCATCAATACCAGCCGTTCGTACTGTCCCACAGATTTATCTAGCCACACGCATATTCATCGATGATTATAGCTGAAGACATTGGGGATTGAGCTAAAATGACGATCGAGTCAGATATTTCAAGCAGCGATCGAGATGATGGAATCCAGTCCCGCCCAGATTAGTCAAGCAGTTCAAAATCTCTACGATACTTATCCCTTCCCACCCGAACCGCTGCTGGACGAACCACCCCCAGGTTTTAATTGGCGGTGGCAGTGGGATGCGGCTTACAATTTTTGTACTGGACAAATGCCAGCGCGGCGAGATATTCGGATTCTGGATGCTGGGTGCGGTACGGGCGTGAGTACTGACAGTCTGGTGCATCTCAATCCCCAGGCGCAAGTAACTGCGATCGATCTGAGTCCAGGCGCGTTGAAAGTTGCTAAAGAACGTTGTGCGCGATCGGGTGCAACTAGAGTAGAATTTCACCATCTGAGTCTGTTCGATGTTGCCCAGCTACCAGGGGAATATGACCTCATCAACTCGGTGGGTGTACTGCACCATACTCCAGACCCAATTCGGGGAATTCAAGCCTTGGCGGGCAAATTAGCCCCTGGTGGGTTGATGCACATTTTTGTCTATGGCGAGTTGGGGCGGTGGGAGATCGAATTGATGCAAAAAGCGATCGGGATGTTGCAGGGCGACAAACGTGGTGACTATCAAGATGGTGTCAAAATCGGTCGTTCTCTATTTGCGTCGCTCCCTGCAAATAATCGCCTCGTGAAGCGGGAAAAGGAACGCTGGGCGATGGAAAACCACAAGGATGAATGTTTTGCGGATATGTATGTTCATCCCCAGGAAATTGACTATAATATTGAGACATTATTTGAACTAATCGATGCTTCTGGTTTAGATTTTGTTGGGTTTTCTAATCCTGATTTTTGGAATCTAGAGCGGCTGTTAGCTAAAGCACCTGAAGCACTAGAACGCGCCCAAAAGTTGGATATTCGTCAACAATATCGGCTGATCGAACTACTCGATACTGATATCGCTCACTATGAGTTTTTCCTCGCTAAACCACCACTTCCAACGCCGATAGATTGGTCGCAAGATGAGATTTTCCTCGCAGCAATTCCTCATCGTCACACTTGTATTGAAGGTTGGGAAAGTCAGAATGTATTTAATTGCGATTGGAAATTGGTTAATCTCTCTGATGTTGAGTTCGCTTTTGTGCAAGCTTGCGATAAGAACCAAGGGCAGCAATTGACGGTTGGTGAGATTTTGGAAAAGGTCGAACTGTCGATCGAGAATGTTCGATCGCTCCTCGCTGATAAATTGATAATGCTTAAACAGTTGACAGTTGACAGTTGACAGTTGAGAGCGAGGTTTTTAGGGTGGGGGATTTAAACCTTGAAGCCATAGCTTCTGTTCTTTGTTAAAGTTAAAAACTAGTGTGGTAGATAACCGACTTCTCCAGGAAGTCGGGTATCTAAACAACCCAATCGACTAATAAATAGATATGTCTGTAACCGTTCATTTTTTGCCGGATAAAGTTACCGTCACCGCCGAACCAGGCGAACCATTGCTCAATGTGGCAGAACGAGCAGGAATCACCATTTCAACTGGCTGTTTGATGGGTTCTTGTTATGCGTGTGAGGTGGAAATCGAAGGACGAGAAAATCCCGTACGGGCTTGTCTGGCGAGTATACCAATTGGTGAATCAGTCTTAATCGTTCATCGTTATGAAGATCCGATTTGGTAAACTATTTTGCGATCGAATCGATCGAATTAAAAGTCATCCAAGTAGCAGTAGGGGCATACAAATTGCCCATACCCTGTATTGCGAGAGATGTCCGATCGAGTAACGTCCCCTTTTTTGCTGATAAACTGATGACTTCCGATCGATAGGTGCCTCCACAATGTCTACCAAAATATTAGCAAACTGGTTGGAATCATCTACAGAGCTAGGCATGTTACCTCGCGATCTCTTAGAATCGATCGCGTGTGAATTGGAGGTACTATCTGTACCAGCAGGTTGTCGAGTTACCCTCGAAAATGCCCCAGTCACTAATCTCTACATCTTAGAGTCAGGGCAAGCAGAGCGTTATCATCGCCAACAATCGGGGTTGATGTGGGCGACTAGTTTATTGCCAGGTGCGGTAGTAAATTTGTCCGCGTTACAACGTTCGCAACCGATGGATAGCCGGATTGTAACGCTCACAGCATGTCAGTTTCAGACGATTACTACCGATCGATGGCAAGCATTAGTTACTAAGTATCCCCAGATTACGATCGCTTATGCTCAAAGATTGGCAGATAAATTAGCACGACTCGAAGGTGAAATCGCCTACGAGCAAGAAAGACAGACAGCTCTGCGCGCTTATCTAGTTCCCCAAGCCAAGCGGGGGATTGTCGGGAGTAGTCGCTATGCTGTCCAATTGCGTCAACAAATTCGCACTGCGGCTGGTGACGATCGATCGGTATTGATTTCGGGCGAGCCAGGGCTGGAAAAAGATAACATTGCGGCTTTGATTCACTTTGGCTCCCAGCGTCGTCAGCAGCCGATTGTGATGCTCAAAAGTGCCCTAATTACTGCTATTGGTGCAGAATTATTTGGGCGCGTGGGTGGGAAGCCAGGGCTACTTGAATGGTTGGGTGAAGGGACATTAATTTTAAATGATGTTCAGGAATTGCCGCGTGAATTATTACCGCAGATCGAGCAATTATTAACTACAGGCACATATACACAGATCGCTCGTGAAGGAGAAACACCCCTACCTCGACGTAGTAATGCTCGGCTGATTTTAGTCTCAGAAGGCACTCAACCTACCTTTAGGAAGGCGATCGAACATCAGATCAAAGTGCCAGGATTGCGGGTGCGGAAAGCCGATTTGGAGGCACAAGTAAATTACTATATCAATATTATTTGTCGCAAAAAGCAGGTTGCTAAACCCCAAGTCACACCAGAGGCAATTCGTCGCTTACAAGCTTATGATTTTCCAGGTAATTTAAAGGAATTACAGGGAATGGTCGATCGAGCATTGGTGCAGTTACAGGGTGGTAATCTGCTGACAGAGGAAGTATTCTGGGCGCAGTCGCCCAAGAAACAATTATTTCGCCTAAATTTATTAAATGCTTACCCCTGGTTACGACGGTTTTTAAATACTGATTGGTATCCCGATCGGATTAATTATGGTTTTACTGTCTGGGTATTTCCGATCGTCGTAGCGATTCTATTTCTTGCGCCCCAAGATCGTCAACATAACTTCGCGCTCAATCTATTTTGGGCATGGTGGTGGCCGTTAATTTTATTATTATTCCCAGTAATTGGGAGATTGTGGTGTGCTTTTTGTCCCTTTATGATTTATGGAGAAATCGCGCAGCAGCTTTCACTCAAATTCTTTCCGAGAACGCTCCAAAAGTGGCCGCGTGAGACGGCTCAAAAGTGGGGCGGATGGTTTTTGTTTGGTTTATTTGTGCTGATATTTCTTTGGGAAGAACTGTGGAATCTGGAAAATACGGCTTACCTATCTAGTTGGTTGTTACTGCTAATTACGGCTGGAGCGGTGGTATTTTCACTGATTTTCGAGCGGCGGTTTTGGTGTCGTTATTTGTGTCCGATTGGGGGGATGAATGGATTATTTGCTAAACTGTCAATTGTCGAATTACGCGCCCAGCAAGGCACCTGTGCGGCAGAATGTACGACTTACCACTGTTATAAAGGTGGAGCAGGTTTTGGCGAAGGAGCGACTACCAATGGCTGTCCGATTTATTCCCACCCAGCCCAATTAACAGACAATAAAGATTGTGTATTGTGTATGACTTGTCTCAAAGCTTGTCCCCATCGATCGGTAGAATTAAATCTCCGCCCACCAGGAATCGAACTGTGGACGACGCATATCCCTCACGCTTATGAAGTAGCTCTATTATTTTTACTATTAGGTGGAGTTTATCTTCATCGCTTACCAGAAATTAATTATTTACTGGGCTTGCAACTAGACTTAACCCAATTCTTCCCACACTTAGGACTATCGATCGCTGCGATTATAGTTCCGGCGATCGTGCCCTTATTTGCCTATGGAATTATGCAGGGAATATATCGATTAGGAAAATTAGAATTCGTCCCATTCAAAATTCCTAAGCCACTACCATTTATCACTCTGGCTTATGGCTATTTACCACTAGTATTAGGTGGCAATTTAGCTCACTATTTTAAGATGGGTTTAGAAGAAGGTGGACAAATTATTCCGATTACCTTTGCTACCTTTGGACAAATTAGCGACAACCTACCTAGTTTTATCGCCGCTCCGTCAGTGATTGCTTTTCTCCAAGGCATAACTTTAATTCTGGCATTATTAGTAACAATTTTCCTAACTCAGAAAATTGCTAAACGATCGATTCGATCGCTTGTTCCGCAACATTTAGCTAGTATCTGTCTAGTTGTAACATTATGGATCTCGATCGTTGGTAATTAATTAGTTGATAGTTGACAGTTGACAGTAAGATTTGACTTAAATCGATCGATTTGAGCTATTATAGATTCGAGTATTCTGATTCAATAAAGATCCATGAAATTTACTCCGTTGGCACAGCCTCTCCCTTGGAGAATTACCTTAGTTACATTCATCACAATTGCTGGTAGTTGCTCACTGACATTATCTACCACCAATGCAAAAACATTAGAACTAACCAAACCTACTCCAATCATCGCTGTACTTGCAGATGATGGAGATATGACTCCCGTTCAAAAGAATGGTAGATGGGGCTATGTTGATAAGTCTAATGGGCGAATGACGAAGTTTATCTATGATGAGGCTGACTATTTCAGCCAAGGGTTAGGGAAGGTGAAAAGTGGTAGTAAATACGGCTTCATCAATCGGGCTGGAAAGGTAATTATTCCGATCCAATATGATGAAGCGGAGACATTTTATGGTGCGGATAATGGCTTATCCTTAGTCAAACGTCAAGGCAAGTACGGATATATTGACTTAACTGGAAAAGAAGTAATTCCGCTTAAATTCAGTAGTGCCTCGGGTTTTTATGATAGCGATGTAACTTGGGTATCGATCGATAATAAATATGGGTATATCGATCGAACTGGCAAGCAAGTTATTGACATGCAGTTCGATGAGGCTCAATCTTTTTTTGAAGGTTTAGCACGGGTGAAGATTAGCGACAAATGGGGCTATATCGATAAAAGTGGTAAGCAAGTCATTAAACCTCAATTTGAAGAAGTTGAAGACTTTCGATCGGGATTGGCGATCGTCAAGCTTAATGGTAAAACTGTCTATATCGATAAAACTGCCAAAGTTATTTGGAATGGTGAAGCACCTGTTAAATAACTCAAATTGCTACCCATAACCTAAGCGGTTTGAAACCGCTCCTCAGGTTGCAAAGTCCGCCTTCGCGGACTTTGCAATACTATCCACGATTTCAATCGTAGGCATTCCTAGCTTAGAAATAATTGCATCTACTTACTTATTGTCTCAATCAAATTGCGGATAAATCCACTATATTCTTCATTCATTGGCAATTCTAAATTTACTTTGATTCGCTGACGTTCGGTAAATACCTGCTGATTAGAAATCGGATTAAAACCTTCTTTGAGATAAGTTTGCCAATAACAGCCAACTCCGCGCTTTTGCCAAGATGGTAGATCGTTGAAATTAATGCCATTTTCAAACAACAACTCATTTTTACCAGCAGTTGTGAGGTGTTCGATTTTGCTATTTGCAGATCTACCGCTCAAGCCTTGTTTGCGGAGCATCCAGTAGGAATGGGCACTCAAAGCATTGCGGTGGGCATCTGAGTTACGCCACCGGAAATAATCAACTACTAGATTGATATTGGGTAATTGAGAGATCCGACAGTCGAAGGCGGCTACCGTACCCAGGAGACTGGAGAGTTTAGCACTAGCTTCGCCAGCTAATACCGAGTTGAGTTTCCGCAGCTTGCGATCGAATGTCACATCCTCCAGATCCAACAGCAGCGAAATTTCATCACTCTGAGTGTAGCCATAAACCACCTTAAAGCCCGATTGCATCAAGTGTTGGAGTGTAGCAACCATGTGGTCTCGAAACACTGGATCGAAGGGTGCTTCAAATTTAAATACCTCTTTAGTTAGACGAGTAAAACTGCGCCCATCGACTCTAGCTACCATGAATATTCCAGGTAAAACATAGAGGTCGTTGGTGGTTTCAAATACCCGCATTTGCGTATCTAATTCATCAAACTTCATCCGACCATTTCTCCACTGCAAATTGCATTTCTGGTAATAATTTTACGTAATATAGCTCGTCGAAGCCTTCAGCATAATTAGGTAACTCTAGTCTTTTGGCTGTACCGCCAATTCCTTTATCGGGAATCTGTTGAGCTATAGGACGCTGCTTATTTCTGGCGATCGCATCTCGGATTCGCGATTCAAAATAGTAACCGATCATCTTGAATTTGTGCTGTTTAGCTGGCTCGATATATCGAGATCGATCTAGTTTTGTCGGATTGGTATTGTCGATAACTAAAGGCTGTTGAATATCTAAACACGTCTCAAACATTCGCTTTTCGCGGTGTCTAGTTTTGAGCATATCTAAATTTATCCGTACATGAGTTAGTCCAAATTTGTGATGATAAAAAGTAGATTTGCCACAGGCTTGGATACCGATAAATATTATTGCTTGCATTCTATCTCTAGCTTATCTTGGTGCTTTTTTCCAACCATTAGCAATCGCTTCTGACTCCGTGCAAAACCATCTCTCTCCTGTTCGGGAAATTATTGTTATTTCATAATCTTTCATCCCTGGAAGATGATACAGCTTATTTCCTGTGTCGATTGATATATTGCCTTTGATATTACAACCTGGCTTAGGGGTTATATTTTGTGAAAGAAGACGATTGGAAAATAGGGCAATGCCGCCTACAACTATCATCGGGATTAATGCTTTCATACCATAGTTCGATTATTGGTACTAGTATGCCCAAATCGCGATCGAAAGATACATATCTCCCATAAAAATATGGTAAAGGCAATTGATGGAATGCCTTTACCATAAATATTGATATTTGTCAATGTTTATATACCGTCGATCGATTGATTGTCTCTCCACTCATAGGCGGCGGCGGTGCGAGCGCGATCGATCTTGAGGATTAGTACGCCCAGGGGTGGAATACAGATATCTAGCGAATATTTGCGGTTGTGACTCGACCATTCATCAGCCCATTTACCGCCGAGGTTGCCCATATTACTCCCGCCATATTTCCGTGCGTCGCTATTAAATAACTCGCTATAAAAACCGTGTTCGGGTACGCCAACCCGATAGTGAGAATGGGGCTGAGGCGTGAAATTGCAGATGACTATTACACACTCATCAGTGTTTTTGTCACGGCGGACAAAAGACACCACACTATGACGCGTATCTGTACAGTCGATCCACTCAAATCCAGCTTCCTCAAAGTCTTGAGTATAGAGCGCGGGTTCGTGACGGTAGACATAATTGAGATCCGTGATGAATTGACTCATCTGTTGGTGCGGGGGATGTTGCAATAGTCGCCATTCCAGATCCGACCAGACATTCCACTCGCTCCATTGGGCAAACTCCATCCCCATGAATAGAGTTTTCTTGCCCGGATGGCTGAACATATAGGCATAGAGACAGCGCATATTTGCGAGTTTCTGCCATTCATCCCCAGGCATTTTGCCGATGATATTTTTCTTACCGTGGACTACCTCATCGTGAGATAGGGCGAGCATGAAGTTTTCGGTATGGTTGTACCACATACTAAAGGTAAGATTATTCTGGTGAAACTGGCGGAACCAGGGATCCATCTCAAAATAATCGAGCATATCGTGCATCCAACCCATGTTCCATTTGAGGTTGAAGCCCAAACCACCAAGATAAGTGGGTGCAGATACCATCGGCCAAGAAGTGGATTCTTCGGCGATCGATAATGCACCTGGAAAATAGCTGAAAATTAGATGATTGGTTTGACGCAAAAAGTCGGCAGCTTCAATATTTTCCCTGCCGCCGTACTCATTTGTCACCCATTCCCCCTCTTCCCGACAATAATCTAGATACAGCATCGAACTGACTGCATCAACCCGAATCCCGTCGATGTGGTACTTATCAAACCAAAATAGGGCATTAGCATAAAGGAAATTCCTAACCTCATTGCGCCCATAATTAAAGATTAAGGTGCCCCATTCCTTGTGTTCGCCTCGGCGCGGATCTTCATGTTCGTAGAGATGAGTGCCATCAAAGAAGGGTAAACCATGCCCATCTCTAGGAAAATGCCCAGGTACCCAATCGAGTAGTACGCCAATATTTTCTTGGTGACAGCGATCGACAAAATACATAAAATCTTCTGGGGAACCATGTCGCGATGTCGGAGCATAGTAGCCCGTTACCTGATAGCCCCAAGAACCATCAAATGGATGCTCGGAGATCGGTAGTAGTTCGATATGTGTGAACCCTAAGTTTTGGACATAGGGAATTAATTTGTCGGCTAATTCTCGATAGGTGAGAAACCGTGCGCCTGGATTGTACTCAGAAACCGTGACAACGGGCGAGGTAGTACCGTCGGGTAATTGCGCTGGTTCGCTGACTGCTGCATGTAACCACGAACCCAGATGACACTCATAGACAGAGATCGGCTGACTCAGTGTATCTGTATGACGGCGACGATCGATCCAATCATCATCTTGCCACTGATGGATGCTCAGATCGGCAACGATCGAGGCAGTTTTGGGACGTGCTTCTTGATAAAATCCGTAAGGGTCGGTTTTCTCGTAGGGATCGCCAGCTTGATTTTTGATTTCATACTTATATGATGTGCCGACAGTGAGTTCGGGAATAAATAACTCCCAAATCCCATTCTCCCGCCTTGCCATCTGGTGCTTGCGCCCATCCCAGTTGTTGAAATCCCCAATTACCGAAGTATTCCGCGCATTTGGTGCCCAAACGGCAAAATAGATCCCCTTAATCCCTTCAATCTCGATCGGGTGTGCGCCCAATTTTTCATAAATTCGATGGTGATTGCCCTCGGAAAATAAGTGAATATCAAAGTTACTAATCAGGGGAGAAGTAAAGGCATACGGATCGTAAATCACCCGCTCGTGCCCACCTTCAACAATCTTGAGCTGGTAGTTACTCAATTCGGGTAGATCGATCGTGCAACTAAAAAAGTGCGGATGATGTACCGAGTGCATCGGATATTCTTGCCGTGCTGTTGGCAGCACCACCGCAATCGACTCGGCATTGGGAACGTAACTACGTACTACCCAAACTTTTCGCCCATTTTCCTCAACTTGGTGAGGGCCTAAAATCTCAAAGGGACTGGGATGTTGATTTCCGACAATCTGGTCGATCTGTTGTGAGGCAAGAGTCATGAATATTAACCCAGGTTAAAGCAAAAAAGCTAATTAAATTATTGATAATTACATGAACTAACTACCACTACCAAATGATAGATTTTTATACTGTTATTTTACAGATTTAAGTTCCGAAGTTTTGGCTGCTCACTGATTAAACCGCCAATAAACTGCCATCATTGTAGCTTATCGGGGGATAGGGATTAGGGAAAGTTGACAGTTGACAGTTGACAGTTGACAGCTTGCACTGTTGGCGTAGCCTGCTCAGGGTACTCATGAAGGGCACCCTGGATCTAAGCCGATCGCTAATATTTTTATACTGTTGCAAAATGTGAGTAGATAAACTTGGGCGTTCAGGGATTAATCGATCGGGTTTGCCATTCCCCA
>ENA-OFCF01000386-OFCF01000386.1-metagenomes-genome-assembly--contig:-NODE-386-length-19775-cov-4.458266_pt1 | contig 19775 bp, 19 predicted proteins | sample MGYA00153387_OFCF01 | MGnify analysis MGYA00153387
TTCGTACTTTCAGCGGTACGCCGCTCAATGGCGATGTGGGCAGCCTGGCTTTGCGCGTCACTGCCACTGACGCAGCAGGCGCTGCGGTATCCAGCAGTTTCAACCTGACCGTTGCCAACACCAACGATGCACCAACAGTTGCAAGCGCCTTGACCGCGCAAGCTACGACTGAAGATGCTGTGTGGAGTTACACCATTCCAACGGACACATTTGCAGATGTGGATGTGGGTGATAGCTTGGCACTTGCAGGCACGCTTGCCAACGGCAGCGCGTTGCCAAGCTGGCTGAGCTTTAATGAAGTGACACGCACTTTCAGCGGCACGCCACTGAATGGTGATGTGGGTAGCTTGGCTTTGAAGGTAACGGCGACAGATACCGCTGGCGCTGCTGTGTCCAGCAGCTTCAATGTCACGGTGACCAACACCAACGATGCACCAACGGTTGCCAATTCATTGACCGATCAACCGGCGACTGAAGATGCTGTTTGGAGCTACACCATCCCAACGAACACGTTTGCTGATGTGGACGTGGGCGACACGCTGGAACTCACAGGCACGCTAGCAAACGGAAATGCTTTGCCAAGTTGGTTGAGTTTCAATGCCGCAACTCGCACCTTCAGTGGCACACCATTGAACGGCGATGTAGGCAGCCTGGCGCTAAAGGTCACGGCTACTGACTTGGCTGGCGTTGCTGTCTCCAGCAACTTTAACGTGACAATTGCCAACACCAACGACGCACCAACAGTTGAAAACGCTTTGATCGCACAATCTGCAACGGAGGATGCGCTGTGGAGCTACACCATCCCAACGAACGCCTTTGCTGATGTGGATGTGGGGGATAGTCTGGCGCTGGCTGGCACGCTTGCCAATGGTGACCCTTTGCCAAGCTGGTTAAATTTCAATGCAGCTATTCGTACTTTCAGCGGTACGCCGCTCAATGGCGATGTGGGCAGCCTGGCTTTGCGAGTCACTGCCACTGACGCAGCAGGCGCTGCGGTATCCAGCAGCTTCAACCTGACCATTGCCAACACCAATGACGCGCCGATTGTGAGCATGCCGATATTGAATCAATCTGCAAGCCAAAATACTCTTTGGACTTATGTTGTACCTGCAAACAGTTTTGCTGATGTAGACACGGGCGACACGTTGGTGTTCAGTGCTACGCAGTCTGACGGCTCACTTTTGCCAGCATGGGTCAGCTTTGATGTTGCTACAAGCACCTTTAGCGGCACGCCTTTAGGCGTCAACGTCGGAAACCTCAGCTTGAGAGTAACGGCTACCGATACAGCTGGGGCCAGTGTATCCAGCGCTTTCAGTGTAGCTATTGCAAGTACGAACAACGCGCCTGTTGCAGCAGCTATTGCCAACCAGCAGGCAGTAGAAACACAGGCTTTCAGCTACACACTACCAATCGGCACTTTCACCGATACGGATGCAGGTGACACGTTGACTTTGAGTGCAAGCCTGTTTAACGGTTCAGCACTGCCAGCCTGGATGAATTTTGATGCGGCCACGCGAACCTTTAGCGGTACGCCGCCCAACACGGCAGCTGGTGCGCTGGTATTTAAAGTGACTGCAACTGACGCAGCAGGGGCATTGGCCGACTCAAGCTTTACTCTGGATATTGCAAACATCGTTGTCGGTACGGCAAACGCTGAAACGCTGACTGGTACAGCAGGCTGGGACTACATGTATGGGCTGGCCGGGAACGATACGCTCAATGGGGGCTTGGGCGCAGACGTGATGTTTGGTGGCGCTGGCAATGATATTTATGTAGTGGATAACCTTGGTGACGTAGTCACTGAACTGGTCGGCGAAGGCACAGACACCGTGCAATCATCCATCAGTTACACACTTGCTGGCAACGTTGAAAATCTGAGCTTGACAGGCACATCTGCAATCAACGGTACTGGCAACGCGCTTAACAATGTCCTGACAGGCAATGTCGCCAGCAACACATTGACGGGCGGCGATGGGAACGACGTCCTCAATGGTGGCGCAGGTGCTGATACTTTGATGGGCGGTACCGGTAACGATACCTATGTAGTGGACAACGCCAGCGACACCGTTACCGAGCTTTTTGGAGAAGGTACAGATACTGTGCAGTCATCCATCAGTTACGTACTGGGTGAGAACCTCGAAAATCTTACGCTGACAGGAACAGCTGCGATAAACGCTACGGGTAATGCGCTGGCTAACACTATGACTGGTAACTCCGCCGCCAACATGCTGGCAGGTGGTGATGGTAACGATGTACTGAACGGCGGGGCGGGCGCTGATACTTTGATAGGTGGCACGGGTAACGACAGCTATACCGTTGATAACGCTGGCGACACCGTCATTGAGCTTGCAAATGAAGGGCTTGACGTTGTCAATAGTTCTGTCAACTATGTGCTGGCTGACAACATTGAGAATTTGACTCTCACAGGCACTGTGGTGATCAATGGCACTGGCAATGCACTGGCCAATTCACTGACTGGCAATGCAGCCGCCAATACGCTGAATGGCGGTGACGGCCACGACACACTAAATGGCGGAGCAGGCACTGACACGCTGATTGGTGGCACGGGCAACGATGCCTACGTTGTCGATAACGTAGGTGATGTGGTGCTTGAGCAGAGCAATGACGGCACAGACACCGTCAATACGTCCGTGACTTATGCCTTGGCAGCGAATATTGAAAATCTGACCCTCACTGGCATTGCGGCAATTAGCGCGACAGGTAACGAACTTGACAACTCGATTCTGGGCAACAGCGCTGCCAACATGTTGATTGGCGCTGCTGGCAATGACACTTTAAATGGCGGCACGGGTATTGACACCATGCTGGGCGGTACTGGCAATGATATTTACGTTGTTGACGTAGCGACTGATGTTGTAACTGAACTTGCTGACGAAGGTATTGATACCGTCTTGTCGGGGGTCACGCTGGTGTTGGCTGCCAACGTGGAAAACCTGACGCTAACGGGTACAAGCGCTATCAACGCTACTGGCAACGAGCTGGGTAACGTCTTGACGGGCAATGCAGCCAACAACATATTGAATGGTGGATTGGGTACCGACACCATGATTGGCGGATTGGGCAATGACACATACACCGTTGACAATGTTGATGATGCCGTTGTTGAGCTAGTGAGTGGCGGCATCGATACGGTCAATGCTTCTGTCAGTTACGCTTTGAGTAGCAACACCGAAAACCTCACATTGACCGGTGCCGACAATCTGACTGCTACTGGAAATGCACTGAATAACGTGCTCAGAGGCAATGCAGGTGACAACGTGCTGGACGGTGGCTTGGGTGCTGACACCATGGTTGGCAGTACCGGTAACGACACATACTATGTCGACAATATGGGCGATATCACCACTGAAGCTGCTGCTGCTGGCACAGACAGCGTTGTCGCATCGATCAACTGGACGCTGGCCACAAACCTTGAAAATTTGTCGCTTGCTGGCGCAGACAATTTGAATGCGACAGGCAACACAGTGGCAAACGTGCTAACCGGAAACGATGGCAACAATCTGCTGGATGGCAAAGCAGGTGCGGACAGCATGGCTGGCGGTTTGGGTAACGATACCTATGTTGTCGATAACGCGGGTGATGTGGTGTTGGAAGGCGCGGATGAAGGCACGGACACCGTTAATTCATCAATCAGTTACACGTTGTCCGGCAATCTAGAAAACTTGACGCTGCTGGGCACTGGAAGCATCGCCGGGACAGGCAATGCTTTGGACAATTTGTTGGCAGGTAATTCTGGCAACAATGTCTTAACAGGCAATGCCGGAAACGATATTCTGGACGGCGGTGCTGGCGTTGACACCTTGATTGGGGGTATTGGCAACGATCAATACCGATTTGGACGTGGCTACGGTTCGGATATGCTGCAAGAGAACGATGCAACCGCTGGCAACCTTGACACCCTGCAATTTTCAAGCGGTATCGCCACTGACCAGATCTGGCTGCGCCAAGTCTCAAACAACCTGGAAGTCAGCGTGATAGGCACCGCCGACAAGATGACCATCAGCAACTGGTACCTGGGTGGCCAGTACCGGGTTGAGGAGTTCAAAACATCTGACGGCAGGGTGCTGCTGGACAGCCAGGTGCAAAACCTGGTGCAAGCGATGGCAGGCTTTGCACCGCCAGCGGCTGGGCAAACTACGCTAAATTCCAGTCAGCAAGCAGCGCTGGCACCGCTGATTGCGGCTAACTGGCAATGACGTAGCGACCTTGGGCTTTAACATAGCGGGATGCTAGCCCGTCACCACGACCCCATCGTCGCCATTGCCACCGCTCCTGGTCGTGGGGCAGTGGGCATGGTGCGGGTATCAGGCAAAGATTTAAGCCCGGTGATGGCTGCGGTCTGCAACAAAACCTTGCTGCCGCGCTTGGCCACTTATTTGCCTTTTCTGGACGCGGCGGGCCAGGCGATTGACAAAGGCCTGGCGATTTATTTCCCGGCACCGCATTCGTACACGGGTGAAGATGTTTTAGAACTGCAAGCCCACGGCGGGCCTGTGGTGTTGCAGTTGCTGTTGGCGCGTTGCCTGCAGGCTTTGCCGGAGCTGCGTGTGGCGCAGCCGGGCGAGTTTACCGAGCGGGCGTTTTTGAACGACAAGATTGACCTGGCGCAGGCAGAGGCGATTGCAGATCTGATTGATGCCAGCACCGAGACGGCTGCCCGGTCTGCCGCGCGATCAATGTCGGGTGAGTTTTCATACGCAGTCAATGCGCTGCTGGCGCAATTGATTCACCTGCGTATGCTGGTCGAAGCAACGCTGGACTTTCCGGAAGAAGACATTGATTTTCTGCAAAAGGCTGATGCGCAGGGTCAGCTCCACCGCTTGCAAGCCACTTTGACAACGGTGATGGGCAAGGCTCAACAAGGCAGCATCTTGCGTGAAGGCATCAAGGTGGTGATTGCCGGGCAGCCGAATGCGGGCAAAAGCTCGCTGCTCAATGCGCTGGCCGGGGCTGAGCTGGCCATCGTTACGCCGATTGCGGGCACCACACGCGACAAGGTCTCGCAACTGATTCAGATCGACGGCGTGCCGCTGCATGTGGTCGACACGGCGGGCCTGCGCGAGGCCTTGGACGAGGTTGAAAAAATAGGCGTTGAACGTGCCTGGGCTGAGATACAAAGCGCCGATGTGGTGTTGTTCTTGCATGACCTGACGCAGCAAAGCGCTACGAAATACATAGCTGCTGACGCCCGTATTCAGGCGGCTTTGGCATTAAAACTACCCCCAAAAACGCCCATCATCGACGTCTGGAACAAGTCTGATGCAGCTGCCTCAGCACTGGCGGCAGCAGGTGTGGCGATTTCTGCCAAAAGTGGTCACGGCTTGCAAGCCCTGCGTGAGCAGTTGCTCAAGGTGGTGGGCTGGCAATCAGCGCCTGAAGGGTTGTTTATGGCGCGGGAGCGGCATGTGCGTGCGCTGGCCAGGGTGCATGAGCAACTGGCCAAAGCGGCGGATCAGTTGCGCGCATCCAGCCCGGCACTGGACTTGCTGGCCGAAGACCTGCGCCAAGCACAGTTGCACCTGAGCGAGATCACCGGGCAGTTCACGCCCGATGATTTGTTGGGTGAGATATTTTCAAAATTCTGCATCGGCAAGTAAGCAAAGCGAACCCAAATCAAGCGCCAGATGTATCAAGCGTAAGCGAGCGTTAACATCTCTTGCCAGCCACGCGCATTAACGGTTAACGTCACGCACCATGAATGCACCCCTACCCGGCAATTTGCGCTTTGACATCCACGGCCTGGCGCAGGCTATCAGTCACTGCCATGCCAGTGATGCCTTGCGCTGCCAGTTCAGCGTGCCGCACTGGGACATTCTGGCGGCGTACATGCAGCCGTTTTCTTTGGCCAGCGGCCGGGTGCTGATTGAGCAGGGCGCGACCGACAGAACCCTGTACTTTATTGAAAGTGGAACGCTCAGCGTGCATTACGAAGACGAAAAAGCCCGCGTTCGCATGGCACTGGTCGGCCCCGGCAGCATACTGGGCGAAGGAGCTTTTTTCTCGCACCAGCCACGCAGTGCCACGGTACAGGCCTCGGGTGATTGCAAATTGTGGTGCCTCACACCAATGCGCTTTTTGGAGCTTTCAAATCGCCACAGCCCCATTGCCCTGGAATTGACGCTGGCCATGGGCGCGGTGATGGCGAAGCGACTGTACATCCGGCCCAAGCGCGTTGCGGTCACGTGACTAAACTGCCACCGCAAGTCTTGCAAAAGCTGCATCAAAACAGCTTACTAATAACTTACTGAATGTACAATTTTGCGTCATATTGCCATACACTACATGTTCTGAATTTATCGCGCAAACTGGCGGTTGAGTTTGCTGGCTGTATGGCTGTCAGCGCAACAGACTTTGTGCGTAAATTGAGGAGATGCTGCCACATGATCCGACATTGTGAACGTGGTGAGGGAATCACTTTTAAGAAAAATCAATCATGTCTTTGCTTAACTGGTTTTTACGCAAGTCGGATGCGCCGAATAAACATTCGTCGGACAGCACCCGCCCGCAACGCAGCAGCAAGCCCGGCCAGGCGCATGACAAATCGCCGTCGCCGCTAGCCAAGCCCACACTCGGGCCTGAAGCCCAATTGGTAGACCGCAAGGTCAAACGCCATGCCCGGCGCGAGCAACTGTATGTAGCCATTCGTGAATCCATGACCCGAGCCGGCGTGCTGTCGGCCAGTTATAAATTCAAGGTGCTGTCTCTGGACCAGCGCGGCGACCAGTTTATGGTCATGATGGATGTCGCCCCCGGCCTGGGCGGTCAAGCTGAAAAGCTCACTGAAATTGAAACGCTGTTGATCAGCACCGCCAAGAGCCTGTTCAGCATTTTTGTGACGTCGGTTTACTGGCGCACCGACAACCGCCCGGTCGCCGCCAACGCCGTCAACTTTGGCATCAGCCAGCCGGCAGCGCTGGAGTCTCAGCCGATGGGGCTGGATGCAGGTCAGCCGACGCCTAAAAAGTCTGGCGCGCAACGCTATGACCCGATTCACGACGACGAAATGGCCGCCTTCAAACAAGCGTTGGCGGCGGCATCGGCACAAAAGCCAGCAACGCCAGATGGAACAGGCAAAAGCCGCAGTGGCCTGCGCTCGTTCACGCTGATCACCGGCTTTGAAGACACCGAAATGCCCGAATCTTCTGCTGCGCCAGCACTCAGTGCGACGCAATACGGTGAGCTGCGCTGATTTGACTGTTTGGGTGCTGAAAACGGCTGAAAAGCCGTAAAAACTTAATTTTTAAGCATCAAATCGACCTCTAAGCCAATAAATGCGGGCGCAAGCAGCTCCCGAAATAATAGCAATTCAAGTAAAACTGGTACGCGCCAACACACGACCCGGCGAGCCGCCAGTACCCGCCTTGACAACAAACGCCTCGCCCATCGCGGGGCCTTCACCTGTCATTGATGAGATGTTGACCTGATGTGTCACCCACACTTCAAACTGGCCAGCGCGGATGCCTTTCAGGCGTTCGCGCAACGCCTCGGTTTGCGCGGCCTGGGTGCTGCGGCTATCAAAAGTTGAGTTCAATGCGGGCAGCAGATCAAACCGGCCAAAGGCCAGCGTGGCCGTGTCTTTGCAGCGGCACCAGGCGCTGGACTGAACGCTGGTCACAGTCAGATTGCGCGCAGCAAACCACTGGGCAATGCGTTTTGACTGGGCCCGGCCTTCGTCGCTCAGGTTGCGTTGTGTGCTGCATTGGTCCAGCTGAAAGTTGGGCGGGTCGCCAACCCCAGCTTCGGTTTGCGCATGCCGCAGCATCAGCACACAGCCACCAGCGCGCAGCAGGGCGGCCACATCAGGTGCGGTTTGCGCACGCAGTGTCAGGGCGGCTGGCCATGTGCTGGCAACCAGCAGGGTTTGTAGCGCAAGGCGTCGATTGGGCTGGCTACCCAGGTTCAGTCGTTTCATCATGTGCTTTCTTTGGCGCTGCGGCCGCGCAGCAGTTTGTCTTCAGCCATGGCCAGCGCCTCGGGTTTCCCCGACAGCACCAGCGTGTCGCCTCTTTCAAGCAGCGTGTCGTCCAAAGGCTCCAGCGCCTTGCCATCGCTGCGGCGCAGGCTCACCACCCGCACGCCAACAGCATGCAGCACCAAAGATGCCAACGGCTTGCCCTGCAACTTGTTGCCCAGCGGCAGCGTGACGGTCGCCAGGCGTTCTTCGTCCTGTTCATTCACGGTGTCGTCATCAGCTCCGCGAAAGTAACCACGCAGCAGGTTGTAGCGTGCATCGCGCTGGTCTTGCACCACCCGAATCACGCGGCGCATGGGCACGCCGACCAATGCCAGCGCGTGGCTGGCCAGCATCAGGCTGCCTTCGATGGCTTCGGGCACGACTTCAGTGGCGCCTGCGGCCTGCAGTTTTTCCAGGTCATGGTCATCCACGGTGCGCACAATCACCGGCACGGTCGGCGCGTGGGAGCGCACATTGGCCAGCACCTTCAGCGCACTGGCGGTGTCCAGGTAGGTCACCACCACCGCGCTGGCGCGTGCCAGGCCTGCGGCCATCAGCGATTGCAAGCGCACAGCGTCGCCAAACACCACCGAGTCTCCCGCACTGGCCGCCTGGCGCACGCGGTCGGGGTCCAGGTCAAGCGCCATGTATTGAATGCCTTCCTGCTCCAGCAAGTGGCCCAGATTCTGCCCGCAGCGGCCATAGCCGCAAATGATCACGTGCTTGTTGGCGTTGATGGACTTGCGCGCAATATCGGTCATTTGCAGCGACTGCTGCAGCCACTCGCTGGCCACCAGTTTCATCACAATGCGGTTGCTGTACAAAATAATAAATGGCGTGGCCAGCATTGACAGCACCATGCTGGCCAAAATCGGGTTCAGCAAATCAGGCGGCACCAGGCGGTTTTCATTGGCCAATGTCAACAATACAAAACCAAACTCGCCCGCTTGCGCCAGGTACAGCCCAGTACGCAGCGACGTGCCCGCCGTGCCACCCAGCGCACGCGCCAACGCCGTGATCATCACCAGCTTGAAAAGCACCGGCAGCGTGGCCAGCAGCAGCACCAGCGGCCAGCGATCCCACACGATGTGCCAGTCCAGCATCATGCCAATGCTGATGAAAAACAGGCCCAGCAGCACATCATGAAATGGGCGAATGTCGGTCTCGACCTGGTGCTTGAATTCGGTCTCTGATATCAACATGCCCGCAATAAAAGCGCCGAGCGCCAGGCTCAAACCCGCTCGCTCAGTCACCCATGCCAACGCCAGCGTAACCAGCAGCAGGTTTAAAACAAACAGTTCTTCGCTTTTTCGCCGCGCCACAATCGTCAGCCACCAGCGCATCACACGCTGGCCTCCGGTGAGCAGCAAACCCACCAGCAATGTCGCCTTTAACGCGGCAATTGCCAACGCTGTCAACAGCGTGTCGGCAGGCGCGCCCAGTGCAGGAATCAGCACCAGCAGCGGCACCACGGCCAAGTCCTGGAACAGCAGCACACCCATGATGCGCTTGCCGTGTTCAGAGTCCATCTCCAGCCGCTCAGACAGCATCTTGACAACAATCGCCGTGCTGCTCATGGCGATGGCGCCAGACAATGCCAAGGCGGTTTGCCAATTCATGTTCCAAAGCGTGGGCGCCATACTGGCCAGAAAAAGCGAGCCCACCGTGGCCAGCACAATCGTTAGTACCACCTGCAAAAGCCCCAGGCCAAACACGTGGCGTCGCATCGAGCGCAGCTTGGGCAAATTAAATTCCAGCCCAATCACGAACATCAAAAACACCACACCAAACTCACCCAAATGGCGCACGCCATCGGCATTGTTGGACAGCGCCAGCGCGTGCGGGCCAATCACCACGCCAACAGCCAGATAACCCAGCATGGGTGGCAGCTTGAGCCAGCGAAACAGCGTCACTCCCAGCACTGCGGCCAGCAGGTACAGCAGGGTTAGTTCAAGCGCACTCATGTTTGGATGTTAAACGGGATGCCTCGGGCTTGGCAGGTATCGGTCTATAGAATGCAGGCATGAGTTTTAACGTCTCCGATTTTGACCCTGAAAAAGCCCAGGCACTGGCGCGCAAGACGTTTGAGATTGAAGCTGCCGCCGTGCTGAGCCTCGCAAGCCGGGTGGGGCCTGAGTTTGCAGCTGCTGTACACATCATGCTGGCTTGCCGTGGCCGGGTGGTAGTGATGGGCATGGGCAAAAGCGGCCATATTGGGCGCAAGGTAGCGGCCACGTTGGCATCCACCGGAACGCCCGCCATGTTCGTACACCCGGCTGAAGCCAGCCACGGTGACCTGGGCATGGTCACGGCGCTGGACGTGGTGCTGGCCATTTCCAACAGCGGCGAGAGCGCGGAATTCACCGCTATCTTGCCAGTGCTGAGCCGCCAGGGCGTGCCGCTGGTGGCGATTACCGGCGGCGCGCAATCCACGCTGGCCAAACAGGCCAACGTCACGCTGGACAGCAGCGTAGCGCAAGAGGCCTGCCCCCTGAACCTGGCACCTACCGCCAGCACCACCGCGCAGTTGGCCATCGGCGATGCGCTGGCTGTGGCGTTGCTGGATGCGCGAGGATTTAAAGAAGAAGACTTTGCCCGCTCCCACCCCGGCGGCGCGCTGGGCCGCAAGCTGCTGACGCATGTGAGCGATGTGATGCGAAGCGGTGATCAAGTGCCTTCCGTTGGGCCAGGCGCCAGCTTCAGTGAGCTGATGCGGGAGGTCAGCAGCAAAGGCTTGGGCGCATCGGCGGTGGTGGATGCGCAAGGCCAGGTGCTGGGCATTTTTACCGACGGTGATTTGCGCCGATGGGTCGAAACAGGCGTGGATCTGCGCAACCTGAAAGCCCAGGACGTGATGCACGCCCACCCGCGTACCGTGCGGGCCGATGCGCTGGCCGTGGATGCCGTGGCGCTGATGGAGCAGCACTGCATTACCAGTGTGCTGGTGGTGGATGTGGCGGGTAAATTGTGCGGTGCTCTGAACAGCAATGACTTGCTGCGGGCGAAGGTCATCTGATGAACCCTCTCGTACCTGCGCTTGATTTTTCCCCCGAGCTGCTTCTCAAAGCCCAAGGCATCAAGGTCGCTTTTTTTGATGTCGATGGTGTGTTGACCGATGGCGGATTGCTCATGTCTGAGCACGGCGAAACCCTCAAGCGTTTCAACACACTGGATGGCCATGGTTTGAAAATGCTGCAAAAAGCTGGCATCACACCTGCTGTGGTCACTGGCCGAGACAGCTTGCCGCTGCGCCATCGGCTGGCGGCATTGGGCATCACCCACGCGCACTACGGCACGGAAGACAAACGCCCAGCCGCTGAAGCCACGCTCAAGTCGCTGGGGCTGGACTGGGCTCAAACTGGCGTGATGGGCGACGACTGGCCTGACTTGCCGATGATGCGCCGCGCGGCCTTCAGCTGCGCCCCGGCCAACGCGCATACAGAGGTCAAAGCCATCGCCGACCATGTCACTGCAAACCAAGGTGGGCACGGTGCTGCGCGTGAATTTTGCGATCTGCTGCTGGTCGCCAGCGGCCGCTATGCGCAACTGCTCCAGGCTTACAGCGCATGACAACCACGCTTCGACTGTTTTACAGGCCGTGGCGGCGCGCGCTGCGCACCTGGGACCAAGTATCCATTTATCTGCCCATCGTGCTGATGGGCGCGCTGGCGCTTGGCACTTATTGGCTGGTGCGCAATTCCCCCGTGTTCAGTGCCCAGGAAGCGGCCAAAACGGCCAAGCATGAAGTCGACTATTTCATGCGCAATTTCACCGTCAAATCGTTTGGTGAAACGGGTCAGCTCAAAAGCGAAATCTATGGCGTTGAAGGCCGCCATTACCCTGAAAGTGACACGCTGGAAATTGACCAGCCGCGCATTTTGTCCATCAGCGATGCAGGCCGCCCCGTCATATCCACGGGCAATCGGGCGCTGAGCAATGGCGACGGCTCAGAGGTGCAATTGTTTGGCAATGCCCGTGTGGTGCGCGAAGCCGTGGCGGGCACAGACGGCAAAGTGCTGCCGCGCATGGAATTTCAGGGCGAGTTTTTGCATGCCTTTGTCAACGAAGAGCGGGTCAAGTCGCACCTGCCTGTGACATTGATTCGCGGTACAGATCAGTTCTCGGGCGACACCTTCACCTACAACAACCTGACGGGCATTGCCGAACTCAAAGGCCGCGTCAAAGGCCAGCTGGTGCCCGGGGCGGTTACTAGATGAAACCGCTGGTTTTTATCACTGGCGCGTCCAGCGGCATCGGCCAGTCGCTGGCGCTGCGTTTTTATCAGGCAGGCTATCGGCTGGCCTTGGCAGCACGCCGCACAGAAGAGGTTAAATCGTGGACTGGCGCAATGAATATGGGCGCGAGTAGCTATGAAATATATAGCGCCGATGTGTCTGACACAGCCAGTATTGTCGCGGCCGGGCAGGCCTGCATCGCCAGCCAGGGCGTACCCGATGTGGTGATTGCCAACGCAGGCATCAGCATCGGCATGGACAGCGCCATACGCGCCGACCTGGACGTGATGGCGCGCACTTTTGCGACCAACAACATTGGCATGGCTGCAACCTTTCACCCGTTCATCAATGCCATGACGCAGCGCGGCTCAGGCGCGCTGGTCGGCATTGGCAGTGTCGCGGGCATACGCGGCCTGCCGGGGCATGGCGCGTACTGCGCCAGCAAGGCGGCTGTCATTGCTTATTGCGAAAGCCTGCGCGGCGAGCTGAAGGCCTCGGGTGTGAAAGTCGTCACCCTCTGCCCCGGCTACATCGACACACCATTGACCCAGAAAAACAGCTATTCAATGCCGTTTTTAATGCAGCCCGAATCGTTTGCCGACCAAGCCTTTGCAGCGATTGAAGAGGGCGCCAGCTACCGCGTGATCCCCTGGCAAATGGGTGTGGTGGCCAAGTTGCTGCGTCTGCTGCCGAACGCGCTGTTTGACAAGGCCCTGGCTGGACGGACCCGCAAGCCGCGCCAAATCGACGAGTAGTTGCGCCACAGGCGCTATTAAATCAGGAGCTGCTTGCGCCCGTATTTATTGGGTCAAAGCTCATTATGGACGTTAAAAAGGCTTCAAACTCAGGTTTTGACCATGGTTTTGAAGCCTTTTTATGTCAACCTGAAGTGATTCAGGTCAAAAGGGGTTGCAAGGGCTTAGTAGCCGCCGCGTCCACCACCGCCGCCGCCGCCGCCAGAACGGCCGCCGCCAGCACCGCCGCCGCCGTAGGGGCTACGGAAACCGCCGTCGCCACCACCGCCACCGCCGCCAGAACGGCCACCGCCGCCACCGTAACCGCCACCACCTGAGCGGTCACCACCGCCACCACCACCACCGTAGCCGCCGCCACCGCCGCCGAAGCCGCCGCCACCTGAACGTGGAGGACGCGCCTCCATCGGACGGGCTTCGTTCACGACAACGCTGCGGCCGCCAAGTGGCTGACCATTCATGCCGGTGATTGCAGCTTGTGCTTCGGCATCGCTTGCCATTTCGACAAAGCCAAAGCCTTTGGAGCGACCTGTGTCACGTTCCATCATGACCTTTGCGCTGGTGACAGCGCCAAATTGGCCAAAAGATTGTTGCAGGTCTTCGTCGCGGACCGAGTATGGCAAATTGCCGACGTAAAGTTTGTTGCCCATCAAGGGACTCCTCTAAAAACACATATATCAAAAGCGATGGGGCCCCGGTAGCACAACAAATCTTTAAACGTACCGCTGTAGCGCGCGAAACTGACCGATCACTAACTTGTGTAAATGTTGAGCGGCTTCCAAATTGATCCGAAAATAAATCCGAAAACAGCGCAAAAATTTATACCCATACATTATGCGCCAGTTGGGCAGTTGCACGCAACCATCGTAATTACTTACAAAACCGCTCAAAACACCCTGTTTTCAAGGCTTTGCGTCTTCAATGCCCTGGTCATTGCGCCATTTGCCCATTGCGGCGCGCATGGTCAGCACTTGGTTTTCAAATTCCGGGCAGGACTTGCAGACCATCATGTGCAGCTTCAGCGCTACGATGTCATTTAGTTTGAGTTCGCGGTCTTCCCTGGCGATGACGAGCGCGGCGGCCTCTTTGCAAGTGCGTCTTAACAGTGTCAGTTTCGGCATAAATTTCAAAAAGCGTCAATGGCTGCGCTGGCCAAACCAGTGGATATTCAGACATTCCTGCAAGCGCAGACGTGCCCGGTGCAACTGGACATACAAATTAGTCGGCGTGATGGCCAATTCCTTACAGACTTCTTGAGCCGACAGCTCCAGCCACTCGCGCATCAAAAAAAGTCGGCCCAGCGCGGGCGGCAAACGCTCCATGCAGGCATCAAGCACTTCAAAAAACTGCCGCTGCTGCAAGGTCTGGTGCGGGTCGCCCCATTGGGCGGGCTGCTCGGCAAAATGGCCATCGGCCTTGAATGCGATTTTGTCCAGCTCGTCGCCTTGGTTGTCGATGTCTGAATCTGGCATGCACATCTCCCGTGTATTGCTACGGATGAGATCAATCACTTTATGCTTCAAAATGCCGACCAGCCAGGTTTTTAATTGCGAGCGGTTGCCAAAGGTTTGCGGCTTTGACAGCGCCGCCAATAGCGTTTCAGACACCGCGTCTTCCGCCCAGGCGTCGTTGCGCAACTGCAGGCGCGCAAAGCGCATCAGGTAGGTGCGGTGTTCAATCAACTGGCTTTCAAAACTGACCATGCCGGGCAGTCTAGCCGGAACTTGCATGTCGCGGCACACTCCATACTGACATATTTGAAAATGAAAGCGCCCAGCCATGAACCTTAACTTTTTAAAAAAACGCCATGCGGTTGCACTGCTGGCAACCCTGTGGTTGGGGCCCCTGCTGGCACAGAGCGCGGCAACGCCTGCCAGGCCAGCCAGCGCGGCTGCTGTCACGCTGCCGCAAATTGAAGGCAAAACCATTGAAGGCGCGCCATTCAAATTAAACGCGCTTAAAGGCAAAGTGGTGCTGGTGATGTTCTGGTCCACCGGCTGCGCGGTGTGCCGCGACAAGATGCCAGAGCTGCGCAACAACTATGCGGGCTGGGCGGGTAAACCCTTTGAATTGGTAGCCGTCAGCACCGATGCCCGGGTGCAGGACTTGCTGGAATATGAGCGCATCATCACGCGCACCGTGCCAATGAAAGAACGCTTTGTGCAGTTATGGACAGGTGAGTTCGGCTACAAAGACAATCTCGGTAAACATGCCATGTTGCCCGCCGCCTATTTGCTGGACAAAAATGGCAAGGTGGTCGAGCGCTACATGGGCCGCATCCCGCCAGAGGCATGGGACAAGATTGCTGATTTATTGTGATGAAATAAAAATCTGTAAGAATATTAAGTCGACACAGACTAAGCCTTGACCAGACAGAAAAATGTTCTGTCCAGGTTGATTTTCAACTTCAACATTTACATCAACTTTTTTAACTGGAGATTTACCATGAACCAACGCGCTTTGATCGCTGCTGCTGCCGCTTCCCTGTTGTCCACCCTGCTGGTGGCCACGCCTGCGATGGCACAAGAAAAAGAAAAATGCTACGGGATTGCCGAAGCCGGTAAAAACGACTGCGCCAACCTGGCCGGTACCCACTCATGCGCTGGCCAATCCAAAGTGGCCATGGACGCTGGCGAATGGAAATATGTGGCCAAGGGCACTTGCACCACCATGAAGGGCATGACCGCCGATGCTGCCAAGAAGAAAATGGCTGAAAAGAAAAGCTGATCGCTTTTAACCAGACATTTCAGTGAGCATGACCCCAGCCAGCGCCGTGTCCGTCGGCATTGGCTGGCGGCATCGTCATTACGGTGAGTTGCTGGAAACCTTGCCGCCGCTTGATTTTATTGAAGTCCACTCCGAGAATTTTTTTGCTGAAGGCGGCGCTGCTTTGGCGGTGCTCCGGCAAGGGCGTGAGCATTATCCCGTCAGCTTGCACGGTGTCGGCTTGGCGCTCGGCTCTGCTGTTGGCATCGATGTATGGCATTTAGACCAGTTGGCGCGCCTGGTTGGGCAGATTGAGCCCGTTCGCGTCTCTGACCACGCCTGCTTTGCGCGCGGACAAGTTGCTGGCCAGCCCGTACACGCGGCTGACTTGCTGCCCATGCCGTTTAACACTGCCGCACTCGATGTGCTGTGTGCCAACGTACAGCGCGTGCAAGAGCGTTTAAAGCGCCAACTGCTGGTTGAAAACCTGTCGGCCTACGTCAGCTTTGACAGCAGCGACCAAAGTGAAACCGAATTTTTAAACGCACTGGTGCAGCGTACCGGCTGCGAGCTGCTGGTGGATGTGAACAATATTTACGTCAATGCACTCAATGACCAGCTGGCCGGCCGCTGCGCAGACCCGCTGGCCGCGTGCCTGCAATGGATTGACAGCATCGCCCCGCAATCGGTCGGCGAGCTGCACTTGGCAGGTCACATCAACATGGGTGATGTGGTGATTGACGACCACGGCAGCCGGGTGTGCGAGCCGGTGTGGCAAATTTATCGCCATGCGCAAAGCCGCTTTGGCAATGCCCCAGCCTTGGTAGAGTGGGACACCGACGTACCGCCACTGGCCGTGTTGCTTGACGAAGCCGCTTTGGCCAAAAGCGCATGATCAGCACCCTGGAGCACGAGCAGTCGAACTTGCTGCATGCGCTTGCTGGTCAGAGCAGCCGTGCATTCAACTCACGCGGTTTGCAGGTCTACCAAGCCAACCGCGCCGTGCTGGCCGAACGCACGCTGGCCAGCACTTACCCAGTTGTGGCGCAGTTGATTGGGCAGACAAGCTTTGAGCCACTGGCCCGCCACTTCTGGCAGCAGCATCCACCCCAGCGTGGCGACATGGGGCAGTGGGGTCTGCAATTGGCTGAATTTCTAGAAGCTGCACCGCAATTGGTTGACGAGCCTTTTCTGGCCGATGTGGCTCGACTTGAATGGGCGCTTCATCGCGCCGCAAGCGCGCCCGATGCCTTACTTGATGCGCCCTCGTTTGCCCTGTTGGCAGACGACGCCGCGCTGCGCGTTAGCTTGGCACTCAGCCCGGGTGCGGCCACGTTTGCCAGCGCCTACCCTGTCGTCAGCATCATCAACGCACACCTGGCAGGACAGCCGACACTCGACGATGCCGCAGACCTGCTGCGCCAAGGCCAGGGAGAGCTTGCCTTGGTCTGGCGGCAGGGCTATAAACCCAAAGTGCGCAGCATCAGCGTTGCTGAATACAGCTTGATCAATGCGCTGGAAAAAAGCGCCATCCTGGAAGCCGCACTTGACATGGCATCAAGCAACGAGCCCGCCTTTGACTTCAACACCTGGCTGAGCCAAGCCGTGCAAACTGGCCTGATCACAGGCGCTCTTCAGTCACCCACTTCAACAACAAAGAGGACAACACCATGACCACACTGACAGACAAAGTACGCAGCGCCTGGAGCCCGCTTAACGGCCTGCTCGACGCGCTGCAGCCCTTGGCCGCCCTGCTGGCCAGGTTGTATGTGGCGCAGGTCTTCTTTTTGTCAGGCCTGACCAAGCTGCGCGACTGGGGCACAACCGTGGCGCTGTTTACAGACGAGTACAAAGTCCCACTGCTGTCGCCAACCGTAGCCGCAGCCATGGGCACGGCGGGTGAGCTGGTGTTGCCCGTGCTGCTGGTGCTGGGCTTGGCGGGCAGGTTCTCGGCGCTCGGCCTGTTCGTCGTCAACGCCGTGGCCGTGATCTCCCTCAGCGAAATAGCGCCCGCCGCCATGCAGCAGCATATTTTGTGGGGCACCCTGCTGGCGGCGCTGGCGATTTACGGTTTGGGCCCGTGGGCGCTGGATAAGTGGTTAAAACGCTGAAGCGTGCATTCCCGCCTCTTTTTAGCCGTATTTCAGTAGTGTTTTAGGTCTCCAGCCCAATAAATACGGGCGCAAGCAGCTCCTGAATTTATAGCGTCGGGTAGTCGGTGTAGCCTTCTGCACCACCACCATACCAGGTCTTTTGGTTACCTGCATTGAAAGGCCCGCCTTGCTTCAAGCGTGCGACCAAATCCGGGTTGGCGATGTAGAGCCTGCCAAAGGCCACAAGGTCATCGCCTTGCTTGATGGCGTTTTCGGCCAGCGCCTGGTCGTAGCCGTTGTTCACCATCCACGCGCCTTTGCCGCCTGCATCGCGGTAAGCGGCTTTGAGCGCGGCGTAGTCAAATGGGCGCTCTGGCAACTCGCGCGGGCCGCCGGTGGCGCCTTCAATGATGTGGATATAGGCCAGGTTCAGGCTGGCCAGCTCGCGCACCACATAGTCAAACAGCGGCTGCGGGTCTGCGTCCAGCGCATCGTTGGCAGGCGTGACAGGTGACAACCGGATACCTGTGCGGCCTCCGCCGACAGCTGCTGTCACCGTACGAGTCACTTCCAACAGCAGGCGCGCCCGGTTTTCAATGCTGCCGCCGTAGTCGTCTGTGCGCTGGTTGGAGCCGGTTTTTAAAAACTGGTCCAGCAGATAGCCGTTGGCACCGTGAATCTCGACCCCGTCAAAATCAGCGGTATACACCGCGTTACGCGCCGCAGCCTGGTAGCTGTGGACCAGCTCCGGGAGTTCTTCAGCACGCAGTGCGCGCGGCTCAGACGTTTCAACAAACACTGGCGTACCGTCTTTAATCAACACGGTTTTGGTTTTGGCAGTGATGGCTGACGGTGCAACCGGCGCGCCGTTGTCGGGTTGCAACGACGTGTGCGAGACGCGGCCCACATGCCACAGTTGCACCACAATCTTGCCGCCTGCGGCGTGTACATCGTGGGTCACTTTCTTCCAGGCATCGAGCTGCTCGGTGCCGTACAGGCCGGGCACGTCTGAGTAGCCTTGGCCTTGCTGGGTAATGGCGGTAGCCTCGGTGATGATCAGCCCCGCCGTGGCGCGCTGGGTGTAATAAGTGGCGGCAAACGGGCCGGGTATCGCATCAGGCGAGCGGTTGCGGGTGAGCGGTGCCATAACGATGCGGTTGGGCAGCAGCAGGTCGCCCGCCTGGACGGCGTCGAATAGAGAAGGCATGGGAGTTTCCTGGGTCGGGTTTAAAGGTGCAAGTGGCTTGGGTCCAGTGCTGGCAGCGCAATTTCGCACAGCACCAGCTGGTGCCTGCCGCCGCCAGTGGGCGCGGGCAGATCCCGGCAGCCGATGGACAAGCCGAGTGCCCGCAACGGGTGGCGGCAACTGCAACGCATTTAAAGATTATGAACCTCTGAAGTTCGACGATTCGGGCCTGGGCTGCGCGCCGGGCAGGTGCGCTTGCCGATTGACCATCCGGTCCGTATGGACTGGAGGCCAAAGTCATCTGGTTGGCACTGGACTGTGACACCATGAAATTGGTCGGCTGACACGTGCCGTTCTATGATCACCGGTCTGACCTTGTCTCCTTGTCTCCTTGTCTTGCAACAAGCAGCGGGCGGTGCCGATCTGGCCTCGCAGCACGATGGTTTAACATTCGGTTCGCCACACCACGAAAGACTACAGGCAGCATGCCGACTCGCTGGATCTGGCGGCAGTTGGTGCCAAAGGGAAATTCCGATGATCAAATATGCGATTATTTTTGCAGTGATTTCTCTGATTGCCGGTGCCCTTGGTTTTAGCGGTGTGGCAGCGGGTACGGCAGGCATCGCCAAAATATTGTTCGGCCTGTTCCTGATTTTGGCGGTCATTTTCGTGGTGCTGGCCGCGCTGGGTGTGGGCGCTGTTAAGAAAATAACGAAATAAATGTTCCCCAATGACAGCAAGCCGCCCCGAACGACAGTTTCCCGGCTCAAGGACCGCATCTTTCAGGGCTGGTCCTCACGTGACGAAAATACAGACGATGCAAAAGCC
>ENA-OFCF01000388-OFCF01000388.1-metagenomes-genome-assembly--contig:-NODE-388-length-19755-cov-15.051827_pt1 | contig 19755 bp, 18 predicted proteins | sample MGYA00153387_OFCF01 | MGnify analysis MGYA00153387
CCATGTGAATCTGAACCTAGCACAAGCAAAAGCGCAAGCTAAGAATATCGGGAGCTGGATGCGGTGAAAGCAGCATGTCCAGATCTAAATGAGAGGGGCGCAGGATAATACCTGCCCTCGACTCAACCCGCAATAGCCCATAAATAGCCAGAAAAGCCGAGATACTTGCCGAAGTCAAGCCAACCACTAGCACAAACCAGCCATTAGCACCGAGTCCAGCTTTGAATAGTGCGTGTAATTCGATCGCACCAGCCAGAGTAACTGCGGGCAATCCCAGCAAAAACGAAAACTTGGCAGCAGCTTCGCGTTCCATCCCTAGAAACAAACCAGCCGTAAGAGTTGAATCCGATCTCGATACACCTGGAATTAGAGCTAGAGCTTGGGCGATCCCCACCAACAAGCCATCTTTGAGAGTCAGCTTACCAAATCCGCGCTCTCTGGTGCCCTGAAACTCGGCTAACGCGAGTAGTAATGACATCACGATCGAAGCCACCCCAATCACAACTAAGCCGCGCAGAGGCGAATTGGGCGCGTTGAGTGTTTTTTTGAGCAGCAGCCCTAAAATACCGAGTGGTAGCGTCCCAATGATGAGTCCCAGCGTCAGTTGGAGATCTCTAGATTGATAATTGCGCTCGGCGATCGATCTGACTGTACCCCCACCAAACTCTTGATATCCTTCCAGAAATAGGAGAGGACTGCACCCAAACTCGCCATCTGCATCGCCGCCGAAAACGCCGAACCTGGATCTGGCCATCCTAATAGGCTCGGTACGATCCGCATGTGCGCGGTGCTACTAATCGGCAATAACTCGGTAATTCCTTGGACGATGCCCAGAATTAACACCTTGAACCAACCTAACTGGACAAATCCTAAATCGATCGTTTCTGGTGCGGGTGTAGCTAAATAGTAAGTCATCGGTAATAGTTATAAAAACTGAGTTGATAAATTAAAAAAAAGAGAAAGATCGCAAATATTTAATTAGTTTTGTATGTTAAAATCGGATTCTTTAATTAAAGATAATTATCGTAATTATGGAAGAAAATTTAGGGCGAGAACCTGCCGAAATGCAGGAAGATACGGCTGAAGCTCTCAAAGATATGAAGGAGGAACTAGCCGAGGAAAGATCGGAGCAACGCCAAGAGCGACGATCGCTGAACTTAATCGGTTTATCTACCGCGATCTTCTCAACCCTAGCAGCAATTGCAGCGATGCAAGGTGGTTACTTTGCAAATGAAGGGATGTTGTCCCAAATCAAATCGAGCGATAGTTGGTCGCAGTATCAGGCGAAATCTACCAAGCGGCACATTGAAGAATCTAATGTTACCATCCTGCAAGCTCTCCAGAAGCCAGTTCCTACCAAAACAACTACTGAGATCGGGAAACTCGATCGACAGCAACAGGAGATTGGGCAGGAAGCTCGAAAGCTCCAAGCTGAAGCAGAGCAAGATCTAGCGCGTCACGAGCTATTTGCGCGGAGTGTAGCAGCATTACAAGTGGGAATTTCGATGGGAGCCATCGCTGCACTCACGCGCAAGCAGGCGATCTGGTATGTAGGCTTGGGGATATCCGCGATCGGGATTGGGTTTATGGTGGCTGGAACCTTGCCCAGTCAGGAAAAAGCTGTAACTACTAACTCACAAAAAGCTGGTTTAATCGAGCAGCATTAATTCAAGCCCAGTCGCTTCGCGAAATTCTACCAACGGGTGCGCTACCGCCGCTGTTGGCATGGCGACGCTCGGATCGATCGCGAGTACCCGCGCCCCAACGCGATCGGCAATTATAGCAACCGCCAAGGCTGTTAGGACACAGCGATTTAAATCGCCGCTCGGAATGCAAAGTCCGCCTTCGCGGACTAAGATCTAAATTGTCCTAACCGATGTGGCGACTGCTATAACTGTGAGGAAATTCCGGTACCTGCACCAATATCGGCGACTAGCAGCCCCTCTAACAGCTTGGCATCAAATGTCGTCTATCGGCACTCAAACGCCGCCTAAGAGCAGTATTTTGGGCCGATCTGAATAATGTGAGTTTTATCGATCGATTATTGGCTTTATCCAATCGAGATCGTAGCTCGTTGGCAAATCTCCATTGGAGAATCGATCGATTATATTTGCATCAATTACTAACTGGCGAGCGAGCAATCCTAAACGATCGGCTAGGTTAATGTAGGGTGTGTTAGGCGTAAGCCATCTACTTATTTACTAGTTTTAAGACTTAATTGATAGGCGTGATGCACCTCTTGGACACTATATTGGTTCAGAAAAATGCGGGCAAACTGTTCGGCTAATTGAGGATTCCCCAGATCGATCAGCCACTTCAATAATGGTTTCATCGTTCGTTCATTTAGCGAACCGCCCAGAGATAAAATATTCCATAATATTCGGTGAAAAACTGTCATCTGAATCATGATTTTTACATCTAGGGTTGGATGTTTTTCATAGAAGACAACGCCCATTTTGCCGCGTTCCAATTCCTGCTCGATCAGGCGCGGAATTCGATCGAGTGAGAAGGCTGGATGCCAATGATAACCGACTGCTTCAGGACATTTCACCATCTCGATCCCTTGGTTCTTGAGTCGTACTCCCAACTCCAAATCTTCCCAACCGTAGAGATCGAAGCCCAGATCGAATAAGCCAACTTCGAGCAACCAATGTCTGGCGATCGCCACATTAGTAGTGGCAAAATAAGCATTAGAAAAGTCCAGCACTTTGTAAGGTTCGGTAGTGGGTGCTTCAAAGTTGGCTGTATTAATTACCGCGCCATAAGTAAAGACTCGATCGTCACCTAATACTTTTTGCCGTTGCAACAGTGTATCAGCATGACATTGGAGAAATGTCGGCGTGACGACAATATCACTATCGATAAAGACGATCGTGTCTCCCTGTGCCTGTTCTACTCCGAGATTCCTAGCGGCTGATGCACCTTTGTGAGCTTGCTCGTAAAATTTGAGATGGGGCAATTGAGCCGTACTACTATTTAACCACTCGATCGTCCCATCAGTCGAACCGTCATCGACGACGACGATCTCATAGTCAGTCACAATTTGACGATCGAGGGTCTGACTTTCTAAAGCTAACAGACATTTTTGGAGAATGGGAAGTCGGTTATAGGTAGGAATGACGATACTAAAAAACATCGATTTTGCCCTCAAGGATCGAGATTACACAGCGGGATTGATGACGACACGCGCAACTATCCTACACCAGTTTACGACACTCGATCGGCTCAGAGAGTTTCCAAAAGTTAGACAAAATCGGCAATCTAGTTGCAACTTACATAGTCGTTCGCGTGTGCCGCTCCCCTGGTGAATCGATTATATTGTTAGATAATACTTTTCTACTTCTTTCACAGCCAGCATCAGTTCTCCAGGGAATACTAACGGCAATGGTGGAGTAGAGCGGGTTGGAATTTAGATACGGTGTGCATGGCTAGTATAACTGTCGATCGCCTGAGCAAAGTTTACCCAGTTGCTATCAAAGAACCAGGCTTTCAGGGTACCATCAAGCATTTTTTCCAACGCACGTATAAACAAATCAACGCGGTTCGGGATGTCTCATTTCAGATTGAAGCTGGGGAAGTTGTCGGCTTTTTAGGCGCAAATGGGGCGGGTAAAACTACGACACTAAAAATGCTCAGTGGTTTGATTCATCCATCCACAGGGCTGGTAAAAGTGGGTGGGCAAATCCCCTTCAAGCGGGAAGCTGCATTCCTCAAGCAAATTACTCTAGTCATGGGGCAAAAGCAGCAGTTAATCTGGGATTTACCAGCGTTGGATTCGCTGAAGATCAATGCTGCTGTCTACGGTTTGAGCGATCGAACTGCCGAATTTCGCATCCACGAATTGGCGGAAATGCTCTCGATTCAAGGCAAACTCACCCAACCCGTGCGGAAGCTGTCTCTGGGCGAACGCATGAAAGCCGAATTACTAGCAGCACTACTACACGAACCGCAGGTATTGTTTCTCGACGAGCCGACATTAGGATTGGATGTAAATGCTCAGGTGGCGGTACGGCAATTCCTGCGGGAATACAATCAGCGTTACAATGCCACAATTTTGCTGACTAGTCACTACATGGCGGATATTACCGCACTATGCGATCGAGTGCTGGTGATTCATCAGGGACAATTAATTTATGATGGAAGTCTTAATGGTTTGGTAGAGAGATTTTCACCCTGTCGAGAAGTGAAAATAGAATTTGCACAGATCTATCCCCGCGACAAATTAGAGACATACGCCCAGGTACAGGAAATCGAAGGTGCATCGGTAAAATTTTTAGTCCCACAGGAACTACTCACCAAAACCATTTCTCAGATATTGGAACGATTGGAAGTAGTAGATCTCAGTATCAGCGATCCACCGATCGATGATGTCATCGGACAAATCTTTCAATCTGGCAATGCCAAACACCTCACCTAAACAAGCCCCTCCTAAGTAGGTAACGTCAGTTCGGGATAAGAAGAGCCTAGAGACTGAAGTCTCTGCTCATGATACAAAGTCCGCCTTCGCGGACTAATATGTCAGTCCGCGAAGACGGACTTTGCACTATTAGCCACGATTTCAATCGTGGGCGGTACTAAAACGAAGCCAATATCCTGAACCCGAACTGACGTTAGGTAGATGCAATTATGATTACCTACAGTACGCTCCGCGAACGTGTAGATTATGTCTGAAACAAGACAGTGCTTTAATTCGCTGTCAACTATCAACTGTCAACTGTCAACTCTCTACACCTATGAAACAAGCATTTAGAGTCTCTCGATCGCTGCTAGTGACTTACTACGCCTTCATGCTGGAGTATCGAGCAGAACTCCTGCTTTGGGCACTTTCAGGGTCATTACCGTTCATCCTCATGGGCGTGTGGACTCAAGCAGCAGAGCAGGGCGACTTTGGTTTATCTTCGGTAGAATTCGCGCGGTATTTTTTGGCTGTTTATCTAGTCCGACAACTCACTGTAGTCTGGGTTATTTGGGATTTTGAGCGAGAGATTGTTGATGGCAAACTATCGTTTCGATTGTTGCAACCATTAGATCCTGTCTGGCACCATGTTTGGTCGCATATTGGCGAACGATTTGCCAGATTGCCATTTATTTTTGGATTAGTTGCTCTATTTTTCTTACTGTATCCAAGTGCATTTTGGCTACCTAGTTTGGGTCAGATGGGACTATTTACGATCGCGATCGCTTGTGCATTTGCATTACAATTTCTGATTCAGTACACCTTAGCAATGTTCGCATTTTGGACAGAAAAAGCTAGTTCGATTCAGGAGGTACTATTTTTAGTTAGTCTGTTTTTGTCAGGGGCGATCGCGCCGCTAGAAATCTTTCCGCCAGAGGTGAGATCGATCGCTCTGTGGACACCATTCCCCTATATTATCAACTTTCCAGCTAGTATTTTGACTGGATTAAAAGTTGATTTCGTCCATAATATTGGGGTGATGTTTGTGTGGGGGATAGTACTCGCGATCGTCAATCGCTGGCTCTGGAAAAAGGGTTTACGCCAGTATTCAGGCATGGGGGCGTGATGGCAGTTGACAGTTGACAGTTGACAGTTGACAGTTGAGAGCTTGTACTGAGCAGCCGTTGGCGTTGGCGAAAGCTGTCCGTCAGGCTACCACCTGACGTAGGCATAGTGTTGATAGCTAATTGAATAAGTGTCGATCGCAAATTATGTATAGATATTTTAATATAATTCAGATTTTTTGGAGAACGGCGATTGCAGCAGAGTTAGAATATCGGCTGAACTTTGTCTTTGCAGCATTGAGTAGTTTGGGCGGGCTGGCTGGCAGTTTATTCAGCTTATTTTTGTTCTATCGAAAGGGTTATAACTTTCAAGGCTGGAAATGGCAAGAGGCGTTAATTGTTGTGGGTATCTTTACATTCTTAGAGGGATTTTCTAGCACGTTTCTAGCGAGTAATCTCAATCGGATTGTTAAGCACGTACAAGATGGAACCTTGGATTTTGTGCTCCTCAAGCCAATTAGCTCTCAGTTTTGGCTATCTTTCCACAGTTTCTCGTTGTGGGGACTGCCAGATATGGTATTTGGTTTGGCGATCGTTTTATATGCTGGAAGTCTGCTAGGTGTGGGGGTGGGTGCTTATCTATTCAGTGCGATTCCGATTCTGTTTGGGGTGACGATTATCTACAGCCTCTGGTTCATCCTGGGTGCGACGAGTATTTGGTTTACCAAGATTTACAATATCACTGAGGTATTGCGGGGATTGCTGGCGGCTGGACGCTTTCCCATTGGAGCCTATCCTGCCACGTACCGCTTCTTTTTTACGTTTGTGATTCCGGTGGCGTTTCTGACTACTGTGCCTGCTCAGACGCTGTTAGGACGGGGCGATCCGGTGTGGATTCCTGGTGGTGGCTGTTTGGCTGTAGTGCTGCTACTTGTGTCGAATTATTTTTGGCGATTTGCACTGAGGTTCTATACTAGTGCTTCTAGTTGAGGTTTACCTCAACCACAATCCTGTGGCAGGGGCAATTGATGAATTGCCCCTACCACTTCGCTGTCTTGATTAGCTAAACCCTCTCTGCGAGACGCTGCGCGAACGGCAGAGCCGTAGACGAGCGAAGCGAGGCGTGTCGTTGGCGTAAGCCTGCCGTAGGCACAGACGGAGCGCGAATCGCTGTCTTGAAAAGGTGCTTTACTTGTCTGGGCGGGTTCCCCGCCCATCAGCACTTTTCGCTGTCAACTATCAACTGTCAACTGTCAACTGTTTAGCGATCGAGTCTGTCTTTTTTGCCATAATCAGATCGTTAAGGTGTAAACCACCGACGGTGTGCGTCCACCAAGTCACTGTTACTTTGCCCCATTCTGTCAAGATGGCGGGATGATGTGCTTGGGCTTCGGCTAACTCGCCCACAGCATTGGTAAATGCCAGTGCTGTTTGAAAATCTTTGAATTGATAAAGTCTTTCGATCCGTTGTTCGCCCTTGACTTCAAACTGATACCAATCGGGAATCTGTGGTTGAAAAGCAGCAATTTCAGCAGGTGTAATCGCTACTTCGCCACCATTACAAGGAACACATTTTTGTTGTGTTAAATCTGTCATAAATAATTTCCGGTAAAGTGTCCCTACTAATTACTAACTAGCAGGGATACTACTATTATAAATACATCACAGATCTAAGTGTGGCTGCGAGTGAGCGATTCTTGAGCCGTTGGTGGCTCTGCGAATGAAGAAGATAGTTCGAGCAGTTCGGGAACAGTCACAAACTTATAGCCTTGGGCGCGAAGTTTAGCGATGATTTGGGGTACTGCTTTGGCTGTATTACCATGACTTCCGCCACCATCGTGCATCAGGACAATTCCGCCAGGAGTAGCACCTGCAAGGATCGTTGCGAGGATCGCTTCGGATGATGGACGTTTTGGGTGACTATCCCCAGAATCTACCGACCACATATTGACGGATTGATTTTGTTTTTCGGCATATGCAACCAAACCATTAGTGAGTACGCCACCAGGTGGTCGGAAGTAGTCAGTTTCTACATTCAGGACTTCTTTGATGATTTTGGCGGTATCTTCGATTTCCCGTTGAGCGACTAGGGGACTCATCTGCTTGTACCAGTGATGGAGAGTGTGATTAGCGATGACGTGACCATCAGCTAAGACTTTTTTACCAATTTCTGGAAAAGATTTGAGCGGCTGACCGACCATGTAAAAAGTTGCTTTAACGTTTTCTTGTTTGAGAGTTGCTAAAATTTGCTCGGTAGTTTCGGGCCAGGGGCCATCATCGAAAGTGAGCGCAATTACCTTCTCAGAGGCAGGTACAGGCGCGTCTTTAATCGTCTTGGCTTGAAAGTTCTTGGGTACATCAAAGTTGAGCGGGACGCTATTGGCAATTGTGCTGGTCACATCGGCTGTTTTGGCGATGCCTGTACTGGCAATCAAGGCATCCGCAGGGATTCGACTCAGCATGGTATGTAGTAATACAACCACCGCACAAGAAGTGGCGGCAATTGCGAACCAGAGCGTCTTACCTGAAAGTAGTTGCTTAGTTCGATCGAAATAGTCACCTGTAGCCAATTTAGCAACTCCTGATATCTGTAAAAATGGTTAAACTCGGATTTGTTATGCTGATAATAGTAGCTATTCAAATTTTTGAACAGTTAATCAGCATCTAATTCTCCCTTATCTGGAGACAAATATTTTTATAAGACGAAAAATTTCTAATTTAAGAGCCACCTGGTAAGATCTCCTCAAACTATTTATACATACTCAACTATCAGTATTCCCAAACACCGACCGTCAATAGCTAGATTAATTTATATGCCACTCCAAATCGTCACGCAGCAAGTCAAGGTTGAGTCCCAATCGGCACAAATATCCGCCTACCTTGCCACCCCAGCCGGATCTGGTCACTTCCCAGGTATCATCGTACTCCAAGAAATATTCGGGGTCAATACCCATATTCGGGCTGTGACCGAGCGAATTGCTAGTCTGGGTTATGTCGCTATCGCTCCTGCTTTGTTTGACAGGTTTGCTCCAGGTCTAGATCTGGGCTACACGGGTGCTGATGTAGAATTAGGACGTACCTATGCTCAATCCACTAGTGCCTCACAACTGCGAGCGGACATCCAAGCCGCGATCGATTATCTCAAAACACTTCCCCAAGTTCAACCCCATTTTGGATGTATCGGCTTTTGTTTCGGTGGGCACGTTGCCTATTTAGCAGCTACCTTGCCCGATATTGCCGTCACAGCTTCCTTTTATGGGGCGGGAATTACTACCTATACCCCAGGTGGTGGAGAGCCATCTGTGAGTCAGACAGGCTCGATCGCGGGTACGATGTATATGTTCTTTGGTATGGACGATACTAGTATTCCCCCCGACCAAATCGCCCAAATCGATGCGGCTCTTACCCAAAATAATATTCCCCATCAGATTTGGCAGTATCCAGGTGCCCAACATGGCTTCAATTGCGATTTGCGGGAGAGCTACAATTCAACTGCTGCTGAGTCAGCTTGGCAACATGTCGAGGAATTATTTCAACAACTGACTGCGACTCAGTAGATAAAGTCATCCAGATATCCTGAAACTTCGCTGGTGAGCAATTTTTGCCGATGCAACTCACCTTAAACCTATCTCCCTCCCAACTCAAATGAATAAGACTACAAGTACCTCTGCCGAAATCTTTTCCATGGACGACTTTGCTAAAGCTCTAGATGCTGAAGTAGTCAGTTTTGAAAAAGACCAATTAGTGCGGGGTAAAATCCATAGTTATGATAGCGATGGTGTCTATGTAGATATCAATGGTAAGTCGCTAGCATTTGTCCCTGCTGCGGAAGTTGCCGCAGATGAATCAGCAGATTTATCTGCGTTATTACCGATTGGTGATGAGCAAGAATTTCTAATTATTCGCGAACAAAACGCCGATGGGCAAGTTACCTTGTCTAAACTGCAATTGCAGATGAAATATGCCTGGAATCAAGTTGACGATCTGCAAAGTAATAAAGAATCAATCCAGCTCCGAGTCACTGGTGTAAATAAAGGTGGTGTAACTGTCAACTTCCAAGGGATTCGCGGGTTTATTCCTCGATCGCAATTAGTCGAACGGGATCATCAGTCGCTAGTTGGTACGGTGATTCCAGGGATTATTATTGAAGCTGACAAGGACAAAGATAAGCTAGTTTTTTCCCAGCGTCAAGCCACTCGCACTGCTAACTTCAGTCAACTAGAACGCGGACAATTAGTTACTGGTACAATTGTCGGGATCAAACCTTTTGGTGCATTTGTAGAGTTTGATGGCAGTACTGGTTTGCTTTATGTCAAACAAATTAGTCAAAATCGCGTAGAAGCCTGTGAAAAGCTATTTACGATCGGTCAAGAAATCAAAGCGATGATTATCGATCTAGATGAAGGTAATGGCAAGATTTCACTTTCTACCCGTGTCCTCGAAAATCACCCTGGTGAAATGTTGGAAAATATGGCGGAAGTGATGGAATCTGCTGAAGCCAGAAGCGAACGCGCTGCCAAAAAGCTATTTGGTAACTAAATCGTCCTCAAAATTCAGGGTATGGTAGGGGTAATTCATGAATTACCCCTACCCTGAATTTTGAGGATCGCCGCAACAGTAAACTATTCTTGAATTTAGTAACGCCCCCATCTTCTAATAAAAATACCAGCAGATTAATCTACTGGTAAATGAGCTGTGTTGGGAGGAGAAAACTCGTTCCTTAGACTCTGACAAAAACTGATGCCGGATCGCTATGGATCTCTATACTGGCTGTTCGTGCTGGATTTAAAGCTCTTTGTTGTTCTCTTATTAAGAATTGTAACAAACATATTGTAAAAATGCAACTAATTTACTCTAGATTAAATCTGGGGTAAACTCACCACAGCGGATCGGGATCTAGCCGCAGCAAAATTTCGCCCCACGCCTGAATTTGGGGGCCTTGCACTTGCCTTTGAGTAAAGAAGTAGAGGAGTCGATTGTCAAACCTTAATGCTGACCAACTCCCCGACTGTGAATGAAACCACCCTGTATTCTCTACGGAGACTATATTAATTAGTGTCCTCTCAAGTACAGATGACAATAGCTTAACTCTTATCATCGCGATAATGCAGGTCAAAAGGTAACTAAAAAGTCAGCTTTCAAGATGTGGATCTAATGTAGATAAGACTGTAAATCGACTTTAAGCTGGCACTGTGTAGGCGATGAGCTGTCCAACTCGCTGGCGCAGTGTTTCTAGACTTAGGCGTTCTGAAGCGGAGATAAACACAGCATTGGGAAATTCTTCCTCAGCTTGAGCGAGTCTCTCACTATCAACCCGATCGATCTTATTAAACACGATTAGCGATGGCCCCGGAGCGATCGGCATCTCGCCCAAAATCCCCATCACCGAGCGGATATGACTATGCCAAGCGGGATGAGAAAGATCGATCAGATGAATCAGCGCATCTGCTTCGGTAACTTCCTCCAAAGTGGCACGAAAGGCATCCATCAGCGGTGGTGGTAGCTCGTGGATAAAGCCCACAGTATCGGTGAGCAGGATTTGTCGCAAGTCTCCAGTATTACTCGCTGGTACCTGAAACCGCCGCGTCGTCGGATCGAGGGTGGCGAATAATTGGTCGGCGATGTAGACTTCGGAATTAGTCAGCGTATTGAGCAGGGTAGATTTGCCTGCATTTGTATATCCGACTAGAGCAACAGAGGGGACATCGTGATGCTGACGCTGGAGCCGCAGCCGCGAACGATGTGCTTGGAGTTGGTTCACATCCTGCTGGAGCCGCGAAATCCGCTTTTGAATGGTGCGGCGTTCAGTCTCTAATTTGGTCTCTCCAGGGCCTCTAGTGCCGATCCCACCACCTTGACGAGACATGGCTTGACCCCGCCCAGTTAGACGCGGCATCATGTATTCTAGTTGGGCTAGTTCGACTTGCAATTTACCCGCTCCAGATTGAGCACGCTGGGCAAAGATATCTAAGATTACCTCAGTTCTGTCTACCACCCGAATCCCGATTTGAGTTTCGAGATTTCGCCCTTGGCTGGGGGATAGATTGCAGTCAAACACGATCAGATTTGCCCCGACTTTTTGAGCGGCGAGGGCGATTTCTTGGATCTTGCCTTCCCCGACTACAGTTTGTGGGTGGGGTTTCGATCGCTTTTGTTGGACGGTTTGGAGGACTTCACCACCAGCGGTTTGAACCAATTTAACGATCTCTTCCAATCCATCGTTAAATCGCTGAGTAGTCACATAGTCGGTTTTGACACCAACTAATAATACTCGATCGGTTTCATCAGCGACATTTTGATTCGCGACATCCCGCTCGTATTCCCGCTCGATCCCATCGACCAAATCGAGAAAATCTTGGTCGCTAATATCCTCTAAACTCAAAGGCGGCGAAATCGTCCAATTAATCTCTGGATGCGGTACTAGGTGCGCGAGGTAAGTATCTTGAATATATCCCGTCGCACCACCGCCCCGTTTTTGAAACCCGCTCCCAGTAATATTCAAAATCACCAGCGCATCCAAACGCTGGATTGCCATCGCCGTCAGCGCACTCTCACTGGGAATGTCCGATTTGAGCTGAGTCGAAATACACCGAATCCCACTCAACCGCTCCGCACCATAGCGGGGTAATTCTAGTGGGGGAATTTGAGTTTGACCGGGAGTACCCACACCCAAACGGATAATTTGACCGCGCCGATTGACGTAGACACTAACTGGATCGCGGATTTCCGCACTAATCGCTGCTAACTTTTGAGCGAATTCTGGCGTAGTCAGTCGATCGCCTGGAAGTCTCTCATTATATAACTTCCGCAGTTGTTTGATCTGATTGGATTTTAATCCCTGTAAGTTGCCGTAAATTGTCTCGATATGCTCTTCTCTCAACGCATTAACTCTAGTGTAGTTGCTGGAGCAGGTGTTGGACGTTTCAGCTTATAAAACTTTGCGATTTACGCTAACCAATTTCGCAGACGAGCACCTCGTAGGGTTTCAAAAGAGTGCGGAAACCTTGGCGATTAGGTAATTGAGTAATCTTACTGCGGTTAGCAATAACTTGTTTACCAGCTAATCTTCGATCGAAATTTACAGTTAAATTAGTTTCGATCGGACTGTGATTGACAGCAATTGTCACATATTTTTTAGTATTAGGGATCGAGAATAGTTTGATTTGGATATCTGAGGAGTTAATTTTTAGGGCACCGCTGATATTTTTACCTTTAATAACTGCGGGGATGTATTTCGCAAATTCTTTAATCATCGGGTACAAGCTCGATTCATTCCATGAATTTGTCGATAAGTAGTGCATATAAAAAAGAATCCCATCAACCCCAGAGCAGACGGACAAATAAAACATGTAGCGAATTTCTGCCTGAGTGGGTAGTGATAATTTTAATGTCTTATCGCTATATGCCTGGAGTACACTATAAAACTTTTTGTTGTTGGTACTGGCAAGCGAGATAACTTTGTAGAGATCCTGCCTGTAACCCGATACCCAGTGAAATTCTGGCTCATTTTCATGACAGGGATACCAATCCCACATCAAAATGTCTAGTGCATCGATGTATGGTGCAATTTTTCGAGTATCAGCGAAAACTATGGCTACTGGTTTCGATCGATCTTCTTGCTTAATGACTTGATATAACCCGATTAATAATTGTGGCGAGAGTGGAATTGGTTTTTTGACTTCTGGTTCATCATACAGATACCAACCATAGACAGCAGGATGATTTTTATAAGTACGAATAAAGTTTCTGACACCGGATATATTTTCTGATTCGACTAGGGGGCGATAAATCTCTAATAAGACTTTCATCCCTACTTGTTTAGCACGATCTAGAAACGCTCGAATTGTTTCCGGCTTTACATCTTTGGCGACATAAGGCATGATTAAGCGCATCCCTTTGGGGTATACTTTGCTCGAAACATCAATGTTTTCAATCCGATCGTACCAGCCGACAAAAAAAGGTAAACTTCTTTGACGATCGATCTCTAAATATTTTTTTTGGGTTAAACTCATAACTAGACCGCTAGTACTAGCGATCGAGAAACCCATAACTAAGCCGACAAGTTCGCGTCGTGTGATTTTCATACCAAAAGTAGATGATTGGGACTTTAGCCGCAAGGGTGTACTCACCTCACAGGATCTTTGAATCGCTCGCAGTCCAAAGGCTGTATGCTGCTGATGTGTAATTAGTCTCATCATCTAACACATCATCCCCAGATGTCGCAGCTCTGCCCATTTGCGGTATTATCCCACAAGTGAATTATGACTTTTACTCTTTTTGGTCGTTGGCAAATTCGATTCTTGTTGTTAGCAACGATCGGAATGCTATGTACAATCTTAATGGTGGTCAAATCTAGTCCGACAATCGCCGGAAGCTCGTGTGTGACGTTAATCTATCTAGGCTTATTTGGGTTAGGATGGGATTTGGTCTATCATCAACTGCAACGGCTGAGATGGGATGGTGATTGGAATGGTCTTTTGCAGTTAGGTGGTGCAGTTTGGGAGGCAGTCTTTTTCGTAACGCTCGTCAAGGTGGTTGGTTTACCTGGGATCGATCGAGGCAGTTTCGATCTTCCTGGCTTCATCGGGTTTTATACTGTCTTTAGTCTGACTAGCTCGATCGTTACTCATTCGCTACTCCGCATTCTCTCACCCTATTCGCGCTTCAATGGGGGACAATGGTTTTAGATTAGGCTTTAGGTCTTAGGCTTTAGGCTTTAGGGGTTAGAACTGCGTTCTTGGTTCTCATTCCCTGTCTCACTCTCACCCCCATACTCACCTCCTCCCCATGCTAATTCGTACTTTTGTCAGATTTACTGTTGCGATCGTGTTATCGATGTCTACGTGGCTGTTTGCCCCCGCAGCATTGGCAATTACGCCTATTCCCTTGACAGAGGTTAGCTATAAAAATTGTTCGGTAGAAATGTCCAAAGGTACGGTGAGTAGCGGCGGCGTGACACAGGATGCTTTATGTTTTTTGATTACTGGGAAAGCCGAAAATAAGTCGGGTAAGACTGTGTATGATGCTGATGTCTACGGACGGATTTATGATGCGGACAATAACAATGTCTTGCCAAATCGGGGGCGGGTGGGTTTAATCGAGCAGGTACCACCAGGGATTAATGACTTTGAAATGCGAATTACAGTGCCATCTAGTGCGACTTTACCGCTGCAATTGAAGAAGTTTAAAGCTTCTGGTTTTACTACAAAGATTAGACAGTAATTGTTTTCTTGATTTTGTAATATTTACAAAGATGAGGATATAAGATGTTAGAAACAATTTTTTGGACTACTGAAGAAGTTGTTGCAGCCGGATCGAAACTTTACGAACAGAAAATCAGACCCTTAGTTGAAACTCCAGCAAACATCGGTAAAATGCTAACTCTTGATGTAGAAACTGGCGAATACAAAATTGGGATAAATAGTATCGAAGGCGCGATTGAACTCAAGCAAAACAGACCGATGGCAAGATTATTTACTGTGAGAATCGGTCATGATGTTGGCGTAAGCTTTAGTGGCTTGAGTGAGCGAACAGTCAAATGATTCTAGGTAAAATTCTTGATGGACGTGTAGTTTTACCTATAAACTTCTGCATCAATGATAGTACAGATCTAGCGATTGATTGTGTGGTCGATACTGGTTTTAATGACTATCTAACTTTACCGTCTCAGGTAGTTGCTGTGATGAATTTACCTCTATACACTACAACTTTAGCAAGACTGGCTGATAGTAGTCAGTCATCTATCCCAATTCATGCAGCGAGGATTAGGTGGGGTAACAAAGAACAACTAGTTCCTGTATTAGCAACTGGAATCAAACCGTTATTAGGAACCGCGCTACTACAGGAATTTTGTCTGATAGTAGAGTTCGTTGATAATGGAATGGTAAAGGTTGAAAAAATTTAAAGCTACGATCTTTAGATGTCTAAAATATTGCTTCGTACATATTTGGTTTGTGGGCAATGCCCACCATACGATTTTAAACTTGAAGGTAAAATGTCTGATTTATTAAAACACCTTAATTTTATTAGTGATTGGGTACATCAATATAAAGCAGATTGTCCTGCATTAATGAATCAAGGTTTGAGTCGTAAAATAATTGACGAAAAAGTTAAAGATTTACCATTTCGATTGCCAACCGAGGTATATGAATTATATCAGTGGCAAAATGGAGGCAAGAATTCTTTTATACCTCATCCAGACGGCTGGGATCTTGCTAGTTTTCCATCTTTGGAAGAATCCGTAGAATCTGCTAAAGATTGGGATGGTTCCTTCAATCTATTTCCCTTATTTTCGATAGAAGACGGCGGCTATTTTGTAATATGTACAAAAGAGGAACGCGAACAATCTCCAATTTATTGTAGTGATGTACCTGAAGAGGCAATCGAACATGAACCTCTATATTCTAGTCTGACAAGTATGATGGAAGAACTAGCAAATCAATTATGCAATCGAAATACAGCAGATAACAATTATATGTAATCGATTATCTTTTGGAAGGGCGGGTTTAATTGAGATTGTTAGAACTACCCGTAAGTTATTCCGTAAACCCGCCCCTACAGATTGTGTATAATTTAATATGGAGAGACAGCCAGCACGATTGGTGAATTGGAAGAACTGCAAAACGCCAGGGAAAGACTTAACCAGTCTTACACTCGCCTCAATACCCTGCTGTTGAGAATTTTGGAAGCACAGCCAACTGCTACAAATGCTATGCTAGATTTACTGGCAAAAGCAATTGAGAATGGACAAGCTAATCTAGAAGCTGCCAATGCTAGTACTCAAGAGATTACAAGAGGTTGGAATCTGTTATGACTGAGCGATATCATCATCCGACGGAAGAAACTAGAAAAAGTTGTCTCGACAGGTTGCGGGAGAGTAACCGCCAATTAGAATTATATAATTTGTTCTTAGACGATGCGTTCGCGAAGCGTCTCCATCAGGAGAATCGCTCAAATCGATTTAGAATTACGTCAGCACAAACGGGAAAGATTATTACAAAAAGCCCCACCTGCAAAATAAATTAGATCTTATGCCTCCTCTATTAATTCTCGTCGATGGTCATTCTTTGGCCTACCGTTCCTACTTTGCCTATGCCAAAAGTAAGAGTGGTGGCTTGACAACTTCGGCGGGAGTACCGACGAGTATTTGTTTTGGATTTGTCAAGGCTTTGGTTGAGATTATTAATAGTCAAAAGCCGGATTCAATGGCGATCGCATTTGACTTACGCCAGCCGACATTCAGACATGAGGCTGATGATAATTATAAAGCCGATCGAGTGGAAACGCCGGAAGATTTCACGATCGATATTCAGAACTTGTATCAGTTATTAACAGCGTTAAATTTACCAACAGCAACGGCGGTGGGATTTGAGGCGGATGACGTGTTGGGGACTTTGGCGGGGAAAGCCAGCCGCGAGGGTTATCAGGTGAAGATTTTGTCTGGTGATAAGGATATGTTCCAACTGGTGAGCGATCGCGATCGAGTAAGTGTACTATACATGACTTCAGCTTTTGCTCAAAGTAGCCCTTCAGTAGTGGAAATGAACGAGCAGGGTGTCATCGATAAAATGGGGGTGACTGCGGCGCAGATTATCGACTATAAGGCTCTGTGTGGGGATAAGTCGGATAGCATTCCTGGGGTGCGGGGGATTGGTGATAAGACGGCGGTGAAGTTGTTGAATGAATATGGAGATCTCAAGACGATTTACGATCGAGTCGAGGAGATTACAGGGGCGACGGGAAAGAAGTTAGTTGCAGGGAAGGATGATGCTAATCACTCGCAATATTTAGCAAAAATTATTACTGATGTACCGATGGAAGTCGAGTTAACAGCCACAAAATTAACTGGGTTTGATTTTCAGCAGGTGCAGCCATTATTACAAACATTAGAATTGCATCGATTTAGTAAAGATATCGAGAAACTTCAGGAAGCTTTCGGCGGTGCGGCGGCTCTTACTCCTGAGAGTATTAATAATCCCCACGAGCCAGTGAGTAAGATCGTAACTCCTGGTGGGGCAATCGTGCCCGATGATGGTGGTAACGATATGTGGTTTTTTAGTGCTGAAGATACCGATAAATTTCAACTCAGTCAAGTCTGTCTGATTCAACCACAAATTATCGATACGGTAGCCAAACTACAGGCTTTAATTACCAATCTCCAGCAACATACAGATCCAAATCGTCCCGTTGCTTGGGATACGGAAACTACCGATTTAGAACCACGAAATGCGGAATTAGTGGGGATTGGTTGCTGTTGGGGTGAGGAAACTAATAGCATGGCATATATCCCGATCGGACATGATTCGGGCGATAGTTTGGATCTAGAATTAGTCCTGACAAATCTCAAACCGATCCTCGAATCTGCAACTTATCCGAAGGTATTGCAGAATGCAAAATTCGATCGATTGGTATTTAAAAACCAAGGTATTAACCTCAAAGGCGTGGTTTTCGATACGATGCTGGCGAGTTACGTCTTAAATCCCGACAGCAGCCACAACCTCACCGATTTATCCAGCCGCTATCTGAGCATCGTCCCCCAGAGTTACGACGACTTAGTACCAAAAGGACAGACTATTGCCAATATTAGCATCCCCGCAGTCGCCGAATATTGCGGGATGGATGTATGGGGTACCTACCGCCTCTACGATCTCCTCAAAGCCGAATTAGCCCCCGCACCGAGATTACTCGCATTATTGCAAGATATCGAACTCCCCCTCGAACCGATCCTCGCCAACATGGAAGATCGCGGCATCAATATCGATGCAGAATATCTGAAGACACTCTCGCTAGTATTGGCTGAAGACTTAGCCAGAATCGAAGAACAAACTTACGCCCTCGCAGGTGAAAAATTCAATCTCGGCTCACCAAAACAACTCGCGCAGATATTATTTGAAAAACTCCAATTAGACACCAAAGGTATCCGCCAAACTAAATCCGGTTACTCCACCGATGTCAATACCCTCGAAAAATTACAAGGCAAACATGAAGTCGTCGATCTGATCCTCCAACACCGGACTTTCTCCAAACTCAAATCCACTTACGTCGATGCTCTCCCCGCCTTAATCCACCCCAAAACTGGCAGAGTTCACACCGATTTTAATCAAGCCGTCACCAGCACGGGGCGACTCTCATCATCCAATCCCAACCTCCAAAATATCCCCATCCGTACCGAATTTAGTCGCCAAATTCGTCGCGCATTTATCCCCGCTCCTGGTTGGATTTTGGCTGCGGCTGACTACTCCCAAATCGAACTTCGCATCCTCGCCCATCTGAGCCAAGAACCAGTTTTAATAACTGCTTACAACCAAAACGAAGATATCCATACCGTCACCGCCAAACTATTGTTTGAAAGCGATACAGTCACCAGCGAACAACGCCGAATGGGTAAGATCATTAACTTCGGCGTTGTTTATGGCATGGGTGCGGCTAGATTCGGGCGAGAAACTGGCATAAAAGCCAGTGAAGCCAAAATCTTCATCGATAAGTTTTACGATCGATATCCAGGCATTTTCGACTATTTAGAGCGTGTTAAACGGGAAGCGATCGCCATCGGATATGTCGAAACTGTCTGCGGACGGCGACGGTACTTCCGATTTGAAAGTGGTAAATTGCGCGGCTTAAAAGGTAGCGATCCAAACTCGATCGATCTCGATAATCTCGGTAATCTGGGACAATTAGATTCTGGATATTTACGCGCTGCGGCGAATGCCCCGATTCAAGGTTCTAGTGCGGATATTATTAAGTTGGCGATGATTCAGATCGATAAGTTATTGGAGCCATATCAAGCGAAGATGTTGTTGCAAGTGCATGATGAATTGGTGTTGGAAATTCCGCAGGATGAGTGGGAGGAGTTGCAGCCGAAGATTAAGGCGACGATGGAGGGTGCGATTGCTTTGAGTGTGCCGATGGTGGCAGAGATTGGTAGTGGGGCTAATTGGATGGATGCGAAGTAGGCAGTAGATTTAGATAGTGAATATTCCTCATTTTACTTGCAGTATTGTCAGTGGATGAAGCTAACATTTTTCATCAAAAAAAATTGCGAGTATATAAAATGGAATATTATTCTTACATTCAACCTCTATATCTTAATGTTCTAAGTGGAAATTTTTTAGGTGGGAATTGCAAAAATGTAGATGCCTTTATCGAATCAACAAAGTTAGCAATAGATAAATTAACAGATCGAGATTTTATTCAAATGTACAGCAGTGGTAATTGGAGAGAACTAATTACAGCAAGCTGGCTACAGCACTTCCTGATGTTATGCAATACAATAAGTAAAGGTATAAATATTATATT
>ENA-OFCF01000389-OFCF01000389.1-metagenomes-genome-assembly--contig:-NODE-389-length-19716-cov-12.618941_pt1 | contig 19716 bp, 23 predicted proteins | sample MGYA00153387_OFCF01 | MGnify analysis MGYA00153387
AGCAGTTTCCAACTGGTGAGTTTCTTTTCGTCGATCTTGTCCTTGGCGCGGCCCACAAGCGAAGGAAAGCAGCGCCAATCTAACAGCAAAGTATGCGTGATGAATGACATGGGATGTGCGCTTTCATTCAAACACGAAAAAAAACTGGCACGCTGGACACTTACCTTTCACCCATTCCATGCAGCGCCGAGACCTTCCGCAGCCTGCGCAAGGCGTTTGTCCAGAGTCCAAAGCCTCACGCCGCTGATTTTGGCGGAGGCTAACAGCAAAATGTCATTCCATTGCAAACCGAGTCCCCAGAGATGTTTTCGTTCGATCAAAGTCAGTGCCTCCACAGGTTCTGCTTCGGTGACTTGTGGCAGGCGCTGCATGAAATCTAGCATCATTGAGCGACTTGCGATTGATCCGACAAACAATTCTCCGATCACGCACGAGTGAGTGGCGACGAGATCTTCCTTGAGCAATTCTCGCATCACAGGATTGGATTCTCGCAGAAATTTCACCCACAGATTGGTGTCGATCAGCACGCGTGAGGGCAGGACTTTCATTCTTCGGCGACGCGTGATGTTTCGATTTCTTTAAGCGGTTTTCCGGCGTAAGTCACCGGTTCTCTGCCGGCTCTTTCGGATCTGGGCGTCAATTCTAAATCTGGCATCGAGCCGCCCATTTCGGCCAATCTCCTCCCTGCTTCCCTTTGGATGAATTCTTTCAATACAAAGTTCAACAACTCAGATTTGGAATGGATTCCTGACCATTTTTCGGCGGTCGCCAATAATTCATCATCCAGTGCAACGGTAGTTCTCATGCACGGAAATCAACATCATTTGATGCCGCATCGCAAGCTGTTTTTAATTTTCACATGAAAAACTTTGAAATTAGCGGCTTGTAGTGACTGTTCTCAGCGGATTGATTCCTGCATGGATGCTTTGCCCGCCCGTTCGCTGCATGACTTCGGATACTCCGAGTTGGTGGAGGCATTGGCGGCAGATGGTGTGATCGCGCACCATGCCAAGGCTCTATGGCGGGCCTTGTTTCGCGATGGCGAGTGTGATCTATCAGCTCGAAATTTCCTTCCTCCACTCAAACGTTGGATCGAGAGCAAGGTGGGCGAGGGCAAATCTTATTTTCTCGATCTCCCGGAAGTCGTCGATGAAATCCGCAGTGCCGACGGACTGACCCGCAAGTTTCTTTTGCGCTTGGGCGATGGTCAGGTCATCGAAACCGTGCTCATGGGATACGACGGGCGGCAAACTGTTTGTGTTAGCACTCAGGCCGGATGCGCGATGGGCTGCGTATTTTGTGCCACTGGCCAAATGGGTTTCGTGCGCCATCTCCGGCCGGGCGAGATCATCGCACAAGTCCTTCATGCCCGCAGGATTCTCCAACACATCTCACCTCACAAACGCCTGCGCAACTTGGTCATGATGGGCATGGGCGAGCCACTGCATAATTTCGACGCCGTGATGCATTCGCTCAGCATCATTTCCGATGTGCGCGGCATTGGCATCGGCCCATCAAAAATTTCGATCAGCACAGTGGGCGTGGTGCCGGGAATCGAGCGACTCGCAGAATCAAACAGCCCGTATCGACTCGCAGTGAGTTTGCACGGCTCCACCGAGGCCGAACGCGCAGCACTAGTCCCTGCTAGTAAACGTTGGCCGTTAGAAATGCTCATCGCCGCCTGCCGCGAATATGGTCGCATCACGGGTCGGCGCATCTTTTTTGAATGGACGCTTATTGATGGGAAAAACGATTCTCCTGAGACTGCGCACAGACTGGTAGATTTGCTGGCTGGCATGGATGCACACATCAATCTGATCCCGCTCAATCCCACGGGCGGTTACGATGGCAGTGCCAGTCATGCGGGCCACGCGTTTCAGAAAATCCTGCGAGCTGCTGGGTTTCCCTGCACTTTCCGCCAGCACCGTGGGATCGATGTCGCCGCTGGCTGTGGCATGCTAAAAGCGGAGAAAACCGCTGGCCAAGTTAGAAAGTGACCACTTTCGGCGGCTTGACTTGATTGTCACATGCACGATTGAAGCCCACTTTTTTTAGAGCTATGCGATCAAGCGAGCGAGCGGATCCATCAAGAAAATAGGCGTTCGCCCTGCCATCATTTCGCAAGCCAGGAAACCCGCTTTGCGCCGCATCAATGCGAAATGTCTCCTCGCCTCGACCATCTGAGGAATCCATCAGGATTGGATAAGCCTCTGGCCGACTTACTGTGGTTTGTAACAAAGTGTGTGTGGTAAATGTCGCAGGAGGTTCCGTTGAGGTGAACGCCTCTTCTTTCCACTCAACCAGATATTGTCCAGCGTCTGCGGGATCGATCACATCCGTGAAATTCACGCCGAAGCAATTCAGCTCATAATTCCGAGGTTTGAGCTTACTCGCATTCCAGTGCATAATCTCGCAGAGTTCAGGTGAGCCAGACTCGCCCGGGCCTCCCCATCTCAAGTTGAGCTCTTTGCGAATGATATTATATGGCAACAAGCTTGAAGCGCCATCGCCATCTTCCCAACTGTATTGAAATTTTCCATTATTTTCCTGCGCCGCGGCTAACAACATCCCTCCGCTTTGCCGAAGATTCAACAGAGCTTTAGCCCCCGCAGATTTCTCTAACGCTGAACGGGCAATCATGGTGACCAATGCTGCCAATACCGCGATGATGGCGATGACAACTAACAATTCAACCAAGGAGAAACCCCGGTGCCGGATCGATTGGATTTGAGTGGATTTCATAGGAGTAACAAAAACTGAATGAGTCTCAATGTGCTTCCCCGAAACGCGAGGAAAAAATCGGCTCAATCCCACAGCAATCTTCGTCGGGAAATATCGCGTGCGGATCAAAGTCTTTCCACCCGTATGAATCATTGCTATTTTTTCTGCCTGCTGATTTATCTCCATATCCCATTTTGCCATCGGATCTGCCCGTACTGCTCGTTCTTCAAGCATACTCCGGGTGCCACTCCGATCAGTGCTTTTATCGACGCGCTGGCCGCGGAGTGCCGCCTGCGCATCGCCTCCACCGCGCCGCGCACCTTATATCTCGGCGGCGGCACACCGAGTATGCTCTCACCCAAACATCTAACACGCTTGTTCGCAGCGCTGCACGAAACGATTGATTTTTCCAAACTCGAAGAAGTCACGCTCGAGGCAAATCCCGCCACATTCGATCTGGAAAAAGCCCGGCTCTTCCGTGATCTTGGGGTGACGCGAGTCTCGTTAGGGATTCAGGCTTTCGCCCCGCATGTGTTGGAAACGCTGGGCCGCGAGCATGATGCCGAGCAAGCCGCAGAGTCAGTGCAAATCCTACGCGCAGCGGAAATCCCGCAGATCAATATCGATCTAATGTTTTCCATCCCCGGCCAGTCGCAGGTCGATTGGGAATCCACTTTGACACAAGCCATTTTGCTAGAACCAGACCACATCTCAGCCTACAATCTAACTTATGAAGAAGACACGGTTTTTTTCGAATCCCTAAAACGAGGCGAGGTCAAAACCTGTGAGGATGAAGATGCCAGTTATTTTCATCTGGCAGATCAAATTCTATCGAGTCACGGATTTCTTCATTACGAGACATCAAATTACGCGAAACCCGGGAAACAATCCTCGCACAATCAAGGTTACTGGCGCGGCGAGGACTATCTCGGATTGGGCCCATCCGCCGTTTCTACGATAGATGCCGTACGTTCAAAAAATATCGCCGACACCGCACAATACATCTCGCTCATTCAAAAAATAGGCAACGCCACCATTGAAGCTGAGGCTCTAGATTCTGAGTCCCTGCGCTTGGAGCGAATCGCTCTCGGCCTGCGCACTACGGACGGCATTTCACTCAACTTGCTAGATTCTTCAGCACGCGAACGCGCCAAAATTCTCACGCAAGAAGGCCTCGCCCGCATTGAGAACGACCGACTCATCCTCGTTCACCATGGCCGCGCGTTGGTGGACCCCATCGCTGCAGAGTTGGTGTAATGACTACGGTCTAACTTGTTAGGGTGCAAGACCGAGAAAATTGCGGATCAAGCGGATGCCGGTTTCTTGGCTTTTTTCTGGGTGAAATTGGCAGGCAAATAAGTTCCCGCGTTCCACGGCAGCAGCGAAGTTTTGCGTGCCGTAAGTGGTAGTGGCGATGACGTCCTCCGGGTTTTTCGGTGCGGGAAAATAGGAATGCACGTAGTAAAAATAGGGCTCGGACCCCAGGTTTTTCCAGACTTTCGATTCGCTATGTGCGGTGATTGCTGAATTCCATCCCATGTGCGGAATTTTCAACCCAGCTTCGTCTTTAAAACGCGTCACCAATCCGGGAAAAACTCCGAGTCCTGAGACGCCGTCTGCTTCTGCACTGGAGTCAAAAAGAATCTGATAGCCAACACAGATGCCGAAGTATGGGCGGTCCTCCGCGATCCAATTTTTGAGAAATGAAACCAGCCCACGATGTTGCAAGCGCTCGATTGTGTCACCGAAAGAACCTTGGCCCGGCAACATCAGGTGAGTGCATTCTGCGGCATCAGCCGGGTTGGCGACAATGATGGGTTCCACATTCAATGAGCGAAGAGCATTAGCGACGCTGCACAGATTGCCGCCGCCATAATCGATGATCCCAACTTTCACAGTGTTTCTTTGGTGCTGGGAATTCCGATCACGCGAGGATCGCGCTCGCAGGCATCTCGCAGGGCGCGAGCAAGTCCTTTGAAAATTGCCTCGGCGATGTGATGCCCATCTCGACCGTAGAGCAGCTCGACGTGGATGTTGGCGCGTAAGTTAGAGGCCATGGCGCGGCAGAATTCCTCGACGAGCGTGAATGGCATGTTAGGTGCTGATGGCGTGCCAACTGGCGCACGGAATTCCAAATGCGGGCGGTTGCTGAGATCCACCACCACGCGAGCCAGCGTTTCATCCATCGGCAAATAAGCACAGCCGTAGCGGCGGATGCCTTCCTTGTTGCCTAACGCTTCACGCAGGCACTCGCCGATTACGATGCCGGTGTCCTCGATGGTGTGATGGGAATCGACTTCTGTATCACCCACAGTTTTCACGATGAGATCGAACAGTCCATGTTTTGAAAACAACGTGAGCATGTGATCGAAAAACGGAATGCCCGTTTCGATAGAGGAAATGCCGGAGCCATCGATATTTAACGACAAGTCGATAGATGTCTCAGCCGTTTTGCGGCTACGGGTTGAGGTGCGTGGAGTGGCTAACATGAGATCAATCATTTTTAATGCCTATTGCCTTGGCCATATCTTCGAGAATCGTGATGTAGCGCTGCGGGATTTCAGCGGTGGTGACGTCTGAGATCGCGGTGTTCACGGCATCCGCATCCGCCTGTGCATTGATGAGGCTCAATGCATCTCGAAAGAGTTTGCCGCCATCGACTTGCTCGCTGGAATTTGAGCTAGCGAGTTGTGAGAGAATTTGTTGGGCGTGATCTGAAGTATCCTCTAACGAAGTGACAAAGAATGGGTGGATTGTTACCCAACCGATATTTGATTTTTTTTCTCGAGCTAACAGTGCTTCGCATTGTTGTGCTTCTTCTTGGATCGCTTTTTCCGTGTTCACGCGATCTGAGTTGGTCATGCGCTCGAGGCCGGCAAGTCTTGTTTTGGTCCGGGTCTCGAAAGATTCGATCAATCCATTAATTTCACGTTGATAGCTGGTGATCACCTGAGTGATGAGAGGCAGAAGCGCGGAGTAACTTTGGGTGTTGCGGAAATCCAAAGTGAAAGAATCAAAGGCACGAAGCGCCGCGAGATTTTGGCTGGATTTTACTAAAGCACGGATTTTTTCTTCCTGAATCCGGGCGTCAATTTCGTAAAGATTGTTGCGATATTCTTCGGATGGAATTATTTTCCCATTCAATTTAACTCCGCCTGCTAGAATTGCATTGGCTTCATTTTTGAGCGCGGTGAGGATTTCTTGGGCCTGTTTGGATTTTTCGCTTTTGCTATGATCTGTGAGAAATTTTTCCACCTTCTTGATTCTTGCATCGTAATCGTTTCCGCTAAGGGCGTCTGGTGTGGGAAAGAGTTTTTCGATCCCCTCGAATGCGGTCAAATCAAGTCGCTCGCTCTGGATTTTTTCGATGTCAGCCTTGGCTATGGTTTTTTCTTCTTTGATCGATTTGGTGAATTGCACTTCGATGACATAGGATGTCGAATCTTGGCTCAGGATGTTGCCTACGATTTTTGAGCCGTCTTTCAGGATGAAAGTGTCAGCGATGGCTGACTGGGCGAGTAGGCAAATGGATATGGCGATGGATTTTTTTTGCATAATTGATGGATGGCTGAAAGTGGAAAGTGCAATTCGTCGGCGACGAATCGAACTGCACCAAGATAGTTATTTTTCGGGGTTGGGCAAGGCCGCTTGATGAAGAGTTTCTGGGTTGGATACGAGCTGCGCGTCTTTGCCGTTGAGTAGGATTTTCACTGAACCAGAAGGGACGTTGTCTCCAGGCTGAGCGGGCCGCCGGGGAACCATCCGCATGGGGAGGCGCTCCATTGCCAATTTCATTTCAGGAGAAAGTTTATCACCATAGATGGCCACCGCTTTGTAGTGGCGAGCGATGGTGGCTAACAACAGATCGGTGTGAAGCACTGGCCGCTCGAGAATATATGTCGGCATCGGAATGGCCAGCTCACTGAAACTCTTCACCATCGGTCTGCCAATCTCTGCCAGCCTGCTCTCCGTGGCGGAAACGAGTCCCGCCGTGGAATCATCGAACAACATCACCAAATCCGTGACCGGGATATCCATGATTTTTGCATTGTCCGGGCATTCTTTGAGAAATCCATTGCCAGTAAACATTTCCGCCGCAGTGGTCGCGAGATCCTCAGACCAGATAAGCCATTGTTCGTCGGAGGTGATGGCGGCGACATCCAGAGCGGATTGCAGGGCGAGAGCGTAGAGGAAAGCTCTCCCAGCCGATACAGATTCTGGAGCGTCTTGGCTGTACATCCGGAGATGAGGTCCGACGCCGAATGCAGCGCGGAATTTTGTTAGCAAATCCACGGATTTTTTCCGATAGGATTCTTCACCAGTGGCGCAAAAGGCCGCAGCATAGGCGGATACCATCCGCAACGAGGCACCAGCATGGGAGAAATCATCACGGGTCTGCGTGCCGATCCCTGCCTGACGTGTCTCGAGAAGCTTGGCGATGGCTGCGTCATATCGCGGCTTGAAGGTTTCTATCGGGACATCCAAATCTGCGGCGATGCTGGCAATGGGTTTGACTAAGCCGATGGTGTTGCTGCGGAAAAAATTACGGCGGGGATCGACCTCGGACGGGAGATTTCCCAAGCCTTTCATGCCGGTATATTTGATCCACCATGCGGCATCTTCTGCGGGCAGGAGTTTTTCAACTTCTTCCACGGTCCACATCCACTTCTCGGCTGCGCTATCTGCGGACAGGCCAACAGAGAACAAACCCTCTGGCGTGGCGTAGTTTTTTTCTACAAATGAAATCACGCCGAGTGCTTTTTCCAGCACCATCGGATCACGGTTAGATCGATAAGCCTCTAACAAAGCAACCGCCGCGCGAGCTTGCCCTGGGCAATCGCGTATGAATGACGGGAGTGACCAAGTAGTGCCTCTGCGCGAGAGGAAAACGCCACCATCGAGAGGGTCAAACATCGCGCTGGACAAGAGGTCTTTTAAAAGTTCCCTAACGGTATCAGAACACGATATACGCACGTCTTCAGGCAAGCCGGGGTGGACTGAGGCGGCCGATAACAGTTCGATAGAACTAGAAGGGAACAGGCCACCCGTCTCGTCAAAACTCCTCGAAAAAGGATCATATAATGAAGCGAGCTGGCGCAAACTACGGACCACATCAGAAGCAGGTTGATGGCTTTCAAGACGGGAGACTTTGCGTTGTTCCAAACGATTTCGCCGGTTAGCGTTATCCAAACCGCTATTTTTTAAAACGTAAGCCCATGAATCCTGCCAAGTCTGCGCGATCATGGTGTGTGACTGAGTGAACAAACTGATCACGCCTTCTTTATCAGAACGGGAAACGGGAATCCACGCCACAGGATTTCCCTCGTGAGTCATCCAGACGAACAATGGCAGATTCAATGGCCGCTTGATTTCTGAGCACAAATCAGCAGTGACCAGGCCAACTTCACGCGCCGCATCACCGTCCACCAAGACTGGCACATAAGAACTATTGATATCCGCGACGATAGAGGCATCGGATGTTAGAGCATCCAGTGTGGCTTGGAAAAAAGGCTGCTGGGGCATGACGATCACACAAAACACCAGGCGGCGTGCATCGCGCGCGCTGTCCATGGTAGCCTTAGTCCACGGTTGCCAGTGAATGGGTGACGACGCTTGGCTTTTATAAACCGCTCCCGGTAGAGCGGCGAGTCGATTGCTTTTCAGCTCCGGCGCAATAACAGCGGGTGCCAACTGCTGCTCAGTGTCCACGGTTTTGGGTTTTCGGCAGGAACTGAGTGCTAGAACGAAACCGCATATCAATACGGCAGCACGCGTGGGAATCGGAAAAGTGTGAGATTTCATAGTCATTGATGGGGGACGGAGCATTGCGGTTTCCCCTCTTGCGTCTGCATTATGAAGAAAAGACTTCCGATGTGGCAAGCGGAAGCTATCCTCCGGCAACAATTCCTGCCATCGCGTGATTACTATCGCAGTTTCCAGCCAAAAAGGAGGTGTGGGTAAAACCACTGTCTCAATCAATCTTGCCCATGCTTTTGCCCGTGCGGGCGTCCGAACCTTGCTAGTCGATGCCGATCCACAGGGCTCCGTGGGTTTGTCCCTCACTCGTCAATCGCGATTATTGGCTGGGTTTTATGATTATTTGGAAGATCCCAGCACTCCACTGGACCGTTTGATCGTCCCGACACGCTTGCAAACTTTCGCCTTAGTCGCCAGCGGACAGGCCAGCGATTACGAGGCCGGCGGCGGACTCGGTGCGCATCTCGCCCGTGTCCGCGCCTTTCTTCGTGGAGTTTCCGCTCGTGGTTATGACCTGTGCATCATCGACACCGCCGCAGGACTGTTCGGAATCACGGGTGATGTGATTGCCTCGAGCGATGCGATCATGATTCCCCAACAGGCCGAGCCGCTCGGCATCCGCTCGGTGCCGAAACTTCTCGAAGGGCTCAACCGTCTGCGTGTGATGAATCCACGGCTCACGGTGTTAGGCGTGTGTTTGACCATGGTGCAAAACGATCTAGCAGAGAGCATCGAGGCCGCTGCGGCGTTGCGGCAGTTGTTGCCGACCGACATGGTTTTTCGCACGCAAATCCCGCGCGATTCCTTGTTTGTCCGAGCAAGCGCCCGCGGTTTGCCGGTTGGCGTGTTGGATGACGGTGCAGGCGCGCAGATTGTTTTTGATTCTCTGCGTGTAGAAATCGAAGCAAAACTCAAACCCGGCGACGCCCAGCTCGCGCACTTTGGTTAATGGACCCGATCAATCCATGGCTCGATCCCGCGGAGGTCCGCCGCCTTGCTGAGCGTCTAATGAATCCGCTGCGTGACCGAGGTGTGCGCATCACCGATGCTGGTTTTGATGAAGGATTTGTCGGCTACGCAAACTCTCGCACGCCATCACCCACACCGCCAGACACGCCTCAAGCTGCCCCTCAAATTATTACGCAACCCGTGCCGCAAGAGGCGCCAGAAATCTTCATCGCGACTTCCGCTCGCGGGCCATTTCTGGATCGCATCCACCGTTTCCGCGACTGGATGCGTCAGAATTTCTCAGCGACAGGCATGTTCATTCTTGATCGCGAAGGCGCTGTGATTTTTGACGAGAGCCAACATGGGAGACTGCATTTTCTAGCTCGCAGTTTGGCACTTGCATCGCGCCGACCAGGCTCCTCCGGCGGCAATGTTCACGTGAAAATCGGCGCAGGTGCGACCTTAGAAGTCATTCCGGTGGAAACAGCATACGGTTGCCTCGTTCTCGGCGCGGTAATGCCTGAGGCCCTGCCGCCCACCGCAGTCTCGGCTGTGATGGAAGCACTGAGTCTTGTGGCGACACCGCCAGCCGACTCACCCGCTGCCGCACCGCTCTAACATAAACAAATTGCGCCTGCGACTCCGGACCATCGAGAATCAATCGGCTTTCACTTTGATGCGTGCAGGCACGTCTTTGATTTCAATGCCTGCTTTGGTTAGAGCATCCCAGACTTGGAGCAGGCGTTCGAGTGGGAGTTTTCGATCTGCCTCAAGTTCGAGTTTGCGGCCGGGATTTTGTTTTTGATAGGCTGCTAGGTAGGACTGGAGCAAGCCCTCGGGCACGGCCAGCGTGTCGAGCGTAACATTTCCCAACGCATCCACGGCGATGACAGAGCGGGCATCGGATACTTGCTCAGATGGGATTTCATTCACCGTGGGGATCTCGATGCGTAGGACATCGCGTGGCTTTTTGAAAGCGGTGGAAACAATGAAAAAAACTAGCAGAACAAATAAGATATCGATCATCGGAATGATCGCGATCTGGCTGCGGGTGGTTTTGAGACGGTGGAAACGCATGGAAATCAGGCGTTCGGATTGGGTTTCTGCAAAGCCTGCGCGAGACTGGCGAGCAGAGATTCAAGCCGCATGGTTAGCATTTCTATCCGGCGGATGAAATGGCTGTGGGCAATGATGCAAGGAACGGCGATGGCTAGACCAAAAATCGTAGTCGTGAGTGCTTCCGCAATGCCGCGTGCAATCGCAAGGTGGTCCGAGTTGTCGCCGAGTCCCTTGAAAATCTGGACCAGTCCTGAAGCGGTGCCTAACAGCCCTAGCAGCGGAGCAATTGTGATCACCGTATCGAGCACCGCGATGCCGGCGTGGAGGTGTACCGTTTCCTCGCGTGCTGCGGATTCCACGGCGTGGGTGATTTCACCATGCGACTTGCCGCGGTGTTTGACCGTCACTGCTCCGAGTCGCGCGAGCGTGCTATCTCCCTGCTGGAAATCGTTTAGAACGATTTCGGTTTTGCCGGCGGCGGCAAGTTCTTGGAAATTCGCCACATCCCGGGCCAACGCGGGAGGGATCACCCGTTTGCTAGAGAGCGAGAGGCATTTGTAGAGAATGGCGGTGATTCCGGCGATCGAGGTGATGCACAGCGGGATCATGAAAACCCCGCCATTTTGTAGGAACTGCCATAACGATTGGAAAACATTGGTTTTGCTAACAGCGGATAGAAGATATGGTATTTCAATCATAAGAATGGATTAGAAGTAGAATCGGAAGATGAGTTCGAGCGGTTCCTTGGAAAATTCGCGGCGCATGGCAGCGGGCATCGGCGGGATTTCTGCATCGCGGATTGAGTTCAGCGTGAAACCTTTTTGGATTTCGCCGCTCGTCATTTCGCCGGTGAACTGCACCGAGCGCACCTTGCCATTGGCCTCAACAAAAAACCGAATCGTAATGAATCCGGGCGTGATGTAGTCGCGGTGCCTCACGCAGTTGCGTTGGAATTCTAACTCAACAGCGCGGCTGATAGTCGCCTGATAACGTCCGAGCGGACTGTCTTCCACATCAAGCGCACTGCGGCCAGTGCGCGAAATTGAGCCGACCACCGCAGTCTTACGCTGAAATCCTTTGAACATCGGGTCCGGTGTCGGCGGTTTGGGTTTTGGCGCATCGGCAGCATCCGCTTCGTTAGTCGGCGTGGTTGTTAGCGGTGGTGTTTCATCTTTCGCGCGTTTTTCCGCTGTCGGTTTGAGCGATTTATCCGTCGAGGTTTCCTGTGATACTAACACATCCACAGGGTTTGGTCCGGTCAAAAGTTTTTCGCGCGGCGGCGGCAGAGCGCTCTCACTATCCGTTCCCGGGTTTTCTGGTTTTTCTGTTGATGGCTTGGCTTCGATGGAGTCGTTAGAATTCTCGGCGCTCGTATCTTGCGGTGAATCCACTGCGGAAGGCATAGTGGCTGCCGCGGCAAGCACACCATCTTGATAGGAACTTTGGGTGGTTTCGATTTCGCCTTCGTTTGCCTCGATACCGGCTTGCGATGGCAGTGGCGCCGCGTCTGCCGATGGTGCACGTTCGCTGGTGGCACGGGTATTGCGCTCACCGATAAACAAGCTGCTTTTTTCCTCCGGCGGCGCGGTTTGATCGGCAGAAGTGCGAACAAAGCGTTTTTCCACAAGCGGCGGACTTTCGGCGACGACGACGCGGTTTTCTCCTTTCTCGTTTTTTTGAATGAGATCGGGATAGATCATCGCATAAGTTTCTGTCGGCGGCGGCGTGACGGGTCGCACGCGATTAAAAACGGTAGTTTTCAGGACCGATAGCCCCAGCAATCCGACAAACCCGGCATTCGCCAATAGCGAAAATCCCAGCGCGATCATCCAAAGATGACCGTCACCTCGCCGAGTTTGGGATACCATCGATTGCATTGCGAACGTGGGCATCATTGCCGTGAAATCGCAGTGGCGCAACCCCTGAAATCAAGCACGGGACGCCCCAAAAAACCGTTTCTAGCAAAAAATAACCCACGAGAATCAATCCTCACTCAGGCCAGCGTGATCTTCACCAGCAAATCATCGCTATCCACGCGGTCGCCTTTTTTCACCAGAACTTCGGCGATGGCACCATCGGCTCCGGCGCTCACGGTGGTGAGCATTTTCATGGCTTCAAGCACCACAAGTTTGTCGCCCGCTTTGACTTCCTGACCGACAGAAACCGCGACCTCGGTGACCATGCCGGGCATCGGGGCGCTGGCGTGCGCTAAATTGTTAGCTTCACCCTTGACACGGGTCGCTTTCGCGGTGGCTTTGAGCGAGGCATCAAACACCACAGACTCACGCGGCATCCCATTGAGTTCGAAGAACAAGGCGCGACGGCCAGCAGTGTCTGCCTCGCCGATAGAAATGAGTTTGATGATGAGAATTTTACCAGGATCAATTTCGATCTCGATTTCCTCACCGATGTGGAGGCCGTAGAAAAACGCCGGAGTTGGAAGTGCACTGAGGTCGTCGTAACGGTTTTTGAAAGTCATGAAATCGGCAAAAACCTGCGGATACATGAGATGTGAGTAGAGGTCATCGTCGGTGGCAGGACGACCGAGATTCGTGGTGAGTTCGGCGCGGGTGGCTTCGAGATCCACAGGTTCTGCGAGTTCGCCGGGGCGCTTGGTGGTGGCTTTTTTGTTACCGAGAATGGCTTTCTGCACCTCCACGGGCCAGCCGCCATCGGGTTGACCGAGACCACCGGAAAGCATGTCGATCACTGACTCTGGGAAATCGATGCTACCAGGTTTGATCTTCGGCACATCAGCTGCCTTGATGCCGCGAGTGACGAGAAACATGCACATGTCGCCGACCACTTTTGATGAGGGCGTGACCTTGACGATATCGCCGAAGAGTTGGTTCACCTCAGCGTAAGTTCGGGCGATTTCGCGCCAGCGATGGCCGAGTCCCATCGAGTTTGCTTGCTCGCGGAGATTGGTGTATTGGCCGCCTGGCATTTCGTGTTCATACACTTCCGCAGTGCCGGCACGCGGCGCGGAATCGAAAGGTTTGTAGTAACCTAACACCTCTTCCCAATAATCTGATAGTTCATTGAGCGTATCAAAATCCAGCTCGGGATCACGTTCGGTCTTGGCCATGGCTGCGGCCACTGAATTGAGGTTAGGCTGCGAAGTCGAACCAGACATTGAGGCGATGGCGAGATCCACAATATCCACGCCAGCATTCGACGCCGCGAGCACAGACGCGGCATTGAGACCGGAAGTATCGTGAGTGTGAAAATGGATAGGAATTCCGATCTCCTGCTTGAGCGCGGTGATCAGCTTGCGTGCGGCAAGTGGTTTGCACAAACCAGCCATGTCCTTGATGGCAAGAATGTGTGCGCCCATGCGCTCAACTTCCTTCGCTTTTTCGATGTAATATTTCAGCGAATACTTATCTCGTTTTTCGTCGTTGATATCGCCAGTATAACAAATCGCAGCTTCGCAAATTACCTTGCCGTGACCGCGCGCAGCCTCCATCGCGACCTGCATGTTCGGCAGGTAATTGAGCGAGTCGAAGATGCGGAAAATATCCATGCCAGAGTCTGCGGCGTGTTTGACGAAACCGGCGACCACGTTGTCCGGATAGTTCGAGTAGCCAACTGCGTTCGAGCCGCGGAAAAGCATTTGAAAGCAAATGTTAGGAATCGCCTCACGCAGTTTGCGCAGACGGTCCCACGGGCATTCCGATAGAAACCGCATCGCGGTGTCAAAGGTGGCACCGCCCCACATTTCTAACGAGAAAAGTTGTGGCACACGATGCGCTACAACCCCTGCCACGCGCAGCATGTCATGAGTTCTCATGCGCGTGGCGATCAATGACTGATGCGCATCGCGAAATGTCGTGTCGGTGATCAACAGCCGATTTTCATCAAGAATCCACTGCGCGAATTTTTCGGGTCCGAGTTCTAACAAAACATCGCGTGTGCCCTTGGGCGGAACTGCGTGATGCTCGATGATGTGCGAATCTGGCACATGAGCCTTCGGCATGGCAGCAGCAGGTTTCCAGCCTTTCGCGGTGGGATTTCCGTTGAGTGTGATTTCCGATAGATAAGAAAGTGTGCGCGTAGCGCGGTCACGGCGAATGCGAAATTGGAACAACTCAGTCTTGGTGTCGATCAGCTTGGTATGAGCCTGACCCGAGCGGAAAGTTTCATCATTGATGACGTTTTCCAAGAACGGGATGTTTGTTTTCACACCGCGGATTCGGAACTCGCGCAGTGCGCGATCCATGCGCTGGCAGGCCATCGGGAAATCCCGGCCCATCGCAGTGATTTTTACTAACATCGAATCATAATACGGCGTCACGACCGAACCCGCATCGCCAGACGCGGCATCTAACCGAATGCCAAAACCAGCGGCGGATCGGTAGTTGAGAATGCGGCCGTAGTCCGGTGAAAAATTTTTCAGCGGATCTTCGGTGGTGACGCGGCATTGGATGGCGAAGCCGATGCATGGAATCTCGTCTTGTGGCGGAATGGCGACTTCCTCACTAAACAGCGAGTTTCCACCTGCGATGAGAATTTGTGAACGGACAAGGTCGATGCCGGTGACACACTCGGTGACGGTGTGTTCTACCTGAATGCGCGGGTTCATCTCGATGAAAAACCAGTCGTTCTGATCCATGTCATAGAGAAACTCGACGGTGCCCGCATTATTATATCCGATGCCCTTAGCGAGTTTCACTGCGGCCTCGCAGAGTTCCTTGCGGACCTTCGGGTCGAGGTGCATGGCCGGCGCGACTTCAACGACTTTCTGATAGCGGCGTTGCACCGAACAATCGCGCTCGTGCAAGTGAACGACGTTGCCGTGTTGGTCACCGAGGATTTGCACCTCGATGTGTTTGGCGCGCGAAATGTAGCGTTCGAGAAAAACTGCGGGATTGCCAAATGCATTGAGCGCCTCGTTCTGGGCTTCGGCTAACAGCGCTGCGAGTTGCGAGGGTTTTTCCACCACTCTCATGCCACGACCACCACCGCCAAATGCCGCCTTGATGATTAGCGGAAAGCCAATCTCATGAGCGGCAGTGAGCGCAGCGTCCGGATCGGTGATCGGCTCTTCCGTGCCGGGCAAGGTGGGCACATTGAACTGGTGGGCCAGCGTGCGCGCGGCGGTCTTGTCACCCATGTTTTCCAACAACTCCGGCGATGGCCCGATGAACGTGATGCCTTCACGAGCACAGGCGCGGGCAAACGCTGCGTTTTCCGATAGAAATCCATAACCCGGATGGATCATCGTAACGCCTTTTTGTTTGGCGAGAGCAACGATGCCCTCGACATCCAGATACGCACCCACTGGGCCTTTCGAGGTGTCCAACGGATAGGCTTCATCGGCCTTGAATCGATGGATCGAAAAACGATCTTCCTCGGCGAAGATCGAGACGGTTCGCAGGCCGAGTTCATTGGCGGCGCGAAAGATTCGGATTGCGATTTCGCCGCGGTTTGCAGCCATCAATTTTCCGGAGCGTGTTGGGGAGTCGGACATGTCGGAGGAAGCTCCTAAACAGAAAGCCGCTTGCCGTGAAGAAAATTCTAGGCTTTCGGCGAAACCGCAGACGCCCACCGCCAGACCCGACTTTCTGGCCCGCCAGCAAGCATTTTTCGGGAACCGGGTGCTAACCGATTCGCAGGCGATTCTGGATGAACTACGAGCGGACCGCTTCTAATGCGCTACTTCGACACCGGCCTAGAGCATGGAGCCACGGAGTTTTGCACCTTCGACTTGCGGCAGTCACGCATGGCCGCCGCCGCAGGCCTGAATGTCATTTCATAAGTCCTCCACCGAATTCCATCCTTGGCAACTTGGCGGATACTCCCTATTCTCTCCTCATGAACGAAATCATCTTTGAAGTGCGTGACGATGAAGTGGATGGCGGTTTTGTGGCCACTGCACTTGGGCACGCCATCGCAACCCAGGGAGAAACCGTTGAGGAATTGCGGGAGATGGTCCGGGACGCAGTGCGCTGCCACTTTGGCGACGCAGCACCCGGCCCAATGCCCAAGATCATCCGCCTGCACTTCGTGCGCGACGAGGCTTTGGCGGTATGAAAATCCCCCGTGACATCGGCGCGTCCCAACTCATCCGCGCCCTGCGGGTGCTCGGCTACGAGTCGGTGCGGCAGGACGGCTCGCACATCCGTCTCACCACCACCCTGGGCGGCACGCATCATGTGACGGTCCCAAATCATCGCCCGCTGAAAACCGGCACCCTGCTCGGCGGCATCTTGAAACCCTTAGCCGCACACCACAAACTCACCGTCGAGGAGTTGCTCGCCAAACTGGAGCTCTAAACCCATGGCAATCACTGGAAATGTGGAAATGCAAAAACTGACTCCTTTCACATCTCTACTCATGTCGCTGGAATGGCCTGCCGATCTTCTGATCATGGACGAATCCTCCGCCCGCGCCATGGCCCGCAATCTGAAGATCAGGATCACTGGCACTCTGGGCGTGCTGCTGAAAGCGAAACGCGACGGCGAAATCCCATCGCTGAAATCCGAGATGGATCGCCTCGTCCAAGATGCCGGTTTCTTCGTCTCGGACCGTGTCCGAAATGCGTTTCTCGCCGAGGCGAGAGAGAGCCTATGAAACCAATTACCTGAAACTTGCCGCTTGATCGCGAATGCCCCATGATTTATTCTCACCCCATGAAAGCGAAGGTCACCTACTGGCTCGAGTCCGATGGCAAGTATCTCGGCTACCTGAACGACTACCCGGATCACTGGACCCAAGGCGAGGATTTGGAGGATCTCAAAAAACACCTCCGCGATCTCTTCGAACTCTTCGGCCGCGAGGATATTCCGGGAATCCGCAAAGAGGAGGAACTCGAAATCGCGTGAAACGCCGGGACCTCGTGACGGAACTCGAAAATGCCGGCTGCTGCTTGTTGCGCCACGGTTCCTGCCACGACATCTACCACAATCCGGAATCCGGACGCTCCCAGCCGGTTCCCCGCCACAGGGAAATCAACGAGCTTCTCGCAAAGAAGATCCTGTAGGATTTGACGAAAAAGCCGGAATGAAACTCCTTTTCCAGACTCAATCCCGGTGTCCATCCGCTCACCGTTTGAATCTAAGCCAACCACCAAATGTCTGTTATTTGAGACCCCGCCGCATGAGCAACTTGCCGAACGATAGAAATGTTGAATTGCGAAACCCTATTAATGTGAATCCGATTACTCTGACCCCATTCATTCATGGACGAATCCTCCGGCCGCGCCATGGCCCGCAATCTGAACATCAGGATCACCGGCACTCTGGGCGTCCTGCTGAAAACGATACGCAACGGCGAAATCCCATCGCTGAAATTCGAGATGGATCGCCTCGTCCAGGATGCCGGTTTCTTCGTCTCGGACCGTGTCCGAAACACGTTCCTCGCTGAAGCAGGGGAGAGCCCATGAAAACAATCACCTCAATCCATCCATGATCTTGAAAGTCTGCAACCAAGGCCTGCTATTCGAGACCACCCCCGGCGAATAATATGAATGATCAGAAACGAGCTTTATCCGCGGCGGAGCGTTGCCACAAAGAACTAACCAACATGCTTTGTGAAGCGCGAGAATCATTCGAGATATGGAAATCTTTTGCAGGTGTTGAAATTGATGTCGAATGGATTAATCTTGGCTGGTTCAATCCTTTTGTAAGTGCTACGGTGGATGCCCATTATTTAAGAGTCGTCATAAATCTATTTATAATTGGTGACGTGGATGGCAAGGGACGCGGCAACGGCCATGGTATTTACTACTTGAGGAGAAAACTTATAGGAGCTGGCATCCTTAAAAAGGAACAAGATCTAGAATGGCAACGCTATCTTGATAAGGCAAAGCCAATACATGCGAAGGTGAGATTGGTTCGGGACAAGCATTTTGCTCATAGAGATGAAGGCTACACGTGGCAGAAGGCCATGCAAGAATCTGGATTGTTATACGACGAACTGGATTCTTTGATTTCTCACTATTATCGAATTGCAGATGTGACGGCTCCCGAAATCGCCTTGATATTTCTCAACGAGAAGTTAGTTAAGGAGAATATGAAGGGGAGCATCGAAGACGTAAAGACGGCTTTGCTGCTATATCAGCCATTATTGGAGTCAAAGGAGAATGAAAACATCATGAGTGAAATACATTCTCTCAATCCCGGAATGTTTTACGACAGAGGTACGTGATCTTAATTCTATTTACTCAATTTGTTACGCCATGAGCACAGTCCTAACAAACGATATCGCAAGGAAAGCCCTTAATTCCAATCTGATTGATCTTGAATACTTCACCGAGATCGAAGATGACGCCGCGATAACTATATCTAAGTAAGCGTAGTCCCGAGCACCTCTCATAGAGATTTGCTATGGTGGATTCATAGGTGTCATAGTTTGCCGATCTATGACACTTATGAAGTTAAGCGCACTTTCGAGCGGCCTTCCCGCTGCGGGCCTTGAGCCAGTTGGCTGGGGTGAGGCTCGCGGCCTCGCTGGCCAACATGCCGGGCAGACGGGTGAGCACGTCGGTGAGGTATTCTTTGGGATTAATCCCGAGGCGGCGGCAGTTTTCTACAATGGTGTAGAGGATGGCGCACTTCTGACCGGACTCTTGATTGCCGATGAACAACCAGTTTTTCGCGCCCAGCTTGGTCGGACGAATCGCATTCTCCACGAGGTTGTTGCAAATTTCCACGCGGCCGTCGGTCAGATAGACTTCGAGGTTAGGCCATTGGTTGATGGCGTAGCGAATGGCTTTGCCGAGTTTGCTTTGGGGCAGGATGGAACGACGCAGCGCGAGTTTATCAATGGCTTTCTTGAGCCGCTGGTGAATCATGCGACTTTCGGCAGCGCGCACGGCCTGGCGCAGGGCGGGTCCGGCTTTGGTTTCGCGAAGGCGCTTCTCGATGTGATAGAGGTGGGCGAGTTGGAGCAGGACCCAGCCGACGATCCGGGGCGATTGTTCGCTGGCTTCAAAAAACTTGCGCCGCACGTGGGAGTGGCAGCCCATGAGTTTGATCCACGCTTTGTCCTTGGACCAGGATGGATAGACGCTGTAGCCATCACACTGGATGATGCGCAGCAGCGGGAGTATTTTGGAATCGATGGATTCCTCTCCCTCGTTCGCCTCGATTTTTTCAAACAATCCGTCCATCGCTTCGGCATCGCGTCCGTCGTGCCAATGATAGAACACGCTGCCACCGGGTATGTTAGAAGTCCAGAGATAGCCGGTTTGTGCTTTGCCGCTGCCGGGTTTGAGGTAATGGATGG
>ENA-OFCF01000390-OFCF01000390.1-metagenomes-genome-assembly--contig:-NODE-390-length-19710-cov-2.953091_pt1 | contig 19710 bp, 15 predicted proteins | sample MGYA00153387_OFCF01 | MGnify analysis MGYA00153387
ATTGGGCTAGAGGCCTATTTGATGCATTATTTGGGGGCGAATCGGTATTTTTGACGAGATCGCGGCCCGGCGCCGTGCCCAGGTTCTTCAAGCCGGCCAGCGCCTGAAAAGCCCCGCGCGCCTGCGAGCCCAGCTCGCCCTTGAGCGCGCCCAGGTTGCGGCCGGCGCCCAGCTGGCGCCCATGCTCATCGAGCACGCGGAAGTTCATGAACAGGTGGGCCGCCAGCATATCGAGCTTCAGGTCGCCGCGCTTGATGTCCAGCGACGTGGCATCGCGCACCCATTTCAGCACCGCGTCGGTCAGCGAACCGGTGCCGAACTTCTCCGCTTGCGTCAGCTCCTGCGCCATGCGGGAAGCGGTATCGGGCAGCGGCACCAGCCGGGACCGCGGGCGCTGGTGCAGGGTCTTGATGAGCGCCTGAATCTTGTCTTTCAGCATGCCGGGCACCAGCCACTCGCAGCGCTCGTCGTTGACCTGGTTGAGCACGAACAGCGGCACCGTGACGGTCAAACCATCTTTCAAGTCACCCGGTTCGTGCAGGTACACCGCGGCGCAGTCCACGCCGCCCAGACGAACCGTGCGGGGGAACGCGTTGGTGGTGATGCCGGCAGCCTCATGGCGCATGAGCTCGTCCCGCGTGAGCACCAGCAGCTGCGGCTGCTTGCGCACCTCGTCGCGGTACCAGCGCTCACAGCTGAAGCCGCTGCAGACATCGGCAGGCAGTTGCTGGTCGTAGAACGCATAGATGAGTTCGTCGTCTACCAGCACATCCTGGCGACGCGACTTGTGCTCAAGGTCCTCCACCTGGCCGATCAGCTTGAGGTTGGCGCCGAGAAACGGCAGCTTGGTTTCCCATTGCCCGGCCACCAATGCCTCGCGGATGAAGATCTCGCGCGCGGCCTGGGGGTCCACCCGCGAGAAATTCACCCGCCGTCCGCTGTAGATGACGATGCCGTAGAGCGTGGCGCGCTCCAGCGCGGTCACCTCGGCGGCCTTCTTCTCCCACTCCTCCTGGAACGACTCGACCCGGGTCTCGATCTCGTTGACGGCGACGACGTACTTGCTGGCGATCGTGGTCACGGGCTCGCAGGACGGGTCGTCCACGCTCGCCCCGGCCTCCGGCCGCAGCCGGGCCACGATCTCGTTGACCATGAAGGTGCCGTCCTCGGGCGCGCGGCTGGTCGTGCGTGGCAGGCCGAGCGAGCGGACCACCCGCTCGATCGTCTTCAAGTCGAGGTCACGCAGCGACTCGCCGGTCTTGCCGCCGTGGGCCGACATCAACGTCGCCTTCTGGAACTCCTTGAAAACCACCTGGACGCTGTTGGGGTCGAGGAGCGGCGCTCCTGGGCCGGTCATGCCCTTTTGCAGCTCGGTGAGCGAGTCCATCGCCCGCTGCGCGTGCGCACGCAGCTTCGCCTCCTCCCTGTCGCGCCGCGCCTCCGCCCGGTCCTCGTCGTCCTGCTCCACCTTCCTGAGCTCGGCGAGCTCCGCGGGGGTCCGCTCCGAGGCCGGCCGGACCCGGTGGAGCACGATGCGAGCCTCTTTGCTGGACTTGATGAGCGCGTCGACGGTTTGAACCGCCTCCGCGCTCGGGGTCAATTCCGCGCCGCTGGCGAAGAAGCTCCAGCGGCCGGTCACCTGCAGGTCGCCCTGAAGCAGGGCCCGCGCCTCTTTTAGCGACTTCTGCGGATCCAGATGCACCGTATAGGACCGGTCCGCATCGGCGTTCTTGCCCTCTGTCTTCACGATCACGTTGAAAAGTGTGGTCATACTCTTCCTCCTCCAATTCATGCACTCAGTGGATCAGCTTGAATTCGATGCGTCGGTTCTGGGCCTTGCCCCTGGCCGTCCGGTTCTCGGCGATCGGCTGGTCGGGCCCGGCGCCGCGGGTGGTCAGGCGGCCAGGGTCGATGCCCGCGTCCACCAGGAATTGCTTGACGCTCTCGGCGCGTCGCCGCGAGAGGTCCGTGTTGTGCTCGCGGCTACCGTCGCTGTCGGTGTGGCCGCTGATCTCGACCTTGACCGCCGGAAAGTCGCCGAGGACCTTGACCGCGTTGCGTAGCGTCACGTACGACGAGGGCTTGATCGTGTCCTTGTCGACGTCGAAGAAGATGCCCTTGATGACGCCAGTGAAGCGGGCGACCGCCTGTGGCACAGCGTCGGGGCAGCCGTCCTCGTCCTGATAGCTGTTGCGCGTCTCCGGGTCGACCGGGCAGCGGTCGTCGCGGTCGAGGATCATGTCCTTGTCGCGGTCCGCCGGGGGGCAGCCGTCCGGGGCGACGCCGGCGACATCGGGACACTTGTCGAAGGTGTCGATGAAGGTGTCGCCGTCGCGGTCGGGGCAGCCCTGCAGCGGCCGCGGGCCCGGCTCGAGCGGGCACGCGTCGATCTCGGTCGCCGCGACCGGCTGGCCCGGGTCATAGAGGGTATCGCGGTCGGTGTCCACCAGCGGACAGCCACGGGTCTCGCGCGGGCCCGGCTGCTGCGGGCAGGCGTCGACGGTGTCGGGCGGGGTGGCCTGGCCCGGGTCGTAGAGGCCGTCGCCGTCGCTGTCGAGCAGCGGCGCGGGCGCGGGCGTGGGCGCGGGCGGGCGTTTGCCGAGCCGCAGCGACAGCCCGAGCAGGACTTCCATATTGTTGGACCGGTCGTTGCCGATCCCGAACGAGGTGGCCACGTTGTCGACGACCTCCAACCGCAGCGCGATGCGCCTGTTGACGTAGAACTTCACGCCGGCGCCGATGTTGAACGAGGGGTCGATGTCCTTGCCGAGCGTGTCCGCCGAGATGCCGACCAGGCCGAAGCCGGCGCGCACGAAGGGTGCGATCCGGTACGGCAGCTGGGCCAGCACGACCGGGCGGAAGGTATAGACGGTCGCCGGCTTGCCGTCGGCCGCCCGGGTCGGAATGACGCCGCCCTCGAGCTCGACGCCGATGAAGCTCAGTGGATAGTACCCGGCCCGCAATCCGACATCGAAGCCGGCGCGCGCGAGCTTTTGGTGCCCGAGGCCGGGGATGTCGAGGTCGGGCTCGTAGAACTCGTGGCGCGCCGACGGGATGAACGCACCTGCGTAGATACCGAGCTCCCAGGAGCGGGCGACCGGCCGATATCGCTTGATCCACGGGGTCTGGGGCTTCTGCGATTCGGGAGCCCCCGTCGCTACCGGCGTGGTCGCTACCGGCGTGGTCGCTACCGGCGTGGCGGCCGCGGTGGAGCCGGGGTTCGTCGCGGTCGCGGTTCCCACCGTGACGGGTGCGGCCACCTGGGCGTGGACCGCGGACGCGAGCGCGAGCGTGAGGCATGCGGTCAGCGTGGGTGTGATGGCCTTGGTGTTCATGGCGTGGTTCGTCGATCTGGGGCTGAGGTGTGAGGGCACGGGGCGGCTATTCGCAGTCGGGGCCGAAGTCCAGGTCGTCCGCCGGGACGTCGAGATCCGGGAGCTGCGTGAAGTCGCCGCTGCCGTCGATCGCGATCGAGTAGAACGAGGTCTGGTCGCACGAGAGGACGCGTCGGGTCGTCGGGTCGTAGGCGAGCCCGCTGCCGAGCTGCTCGCCCGCGAGCGCCACGAGCCGGTCCAGCACGGCGTCCTCGACGTTCACGCTGTAGATCGAGGCGGAGCCGGAGTCCGAGACCAGCAGGCGGTCCTGATGACAGTCGTAGGCCATGCCGCAGTCGGCGACGTTAAGCGTCTTGCCGGTATAGGTGAGGCTCTTGGCTCCGCCGGGCCCGAGCGACCCGTCCGGCTGGAACGTCAGCAGCTGGTCGACCTGACCGTCGATACCGTACAGGTTGCCGTCACGGTCGAAGTCGATGCCACAGATGTTCTTCTTGTGGGCCCCCGGCATCAGGGTCGGCGTGCCGGCGCCGCAGTAGTTCATGGTGGCCAGGCGATCCGTGAACGCGAGGGCCACGTAGATCGAGCCGTCGATCGGATGGACCGCGACGCTCGTGGGGATCCACGGCACGATCCCACTGACATCGACGGACGCGAGCTGCATCGTCGACCCGGTCGCGGGGTCGATCTCCGTGATCTCGCCGGAGTTGATCGGCGCGGTGATCAGGGCAGTGGCGCCGGGGTTGAGATCCGCGTTGGTATCGAAGCAGTCGCTGCCCGGCGTCACGCCCGGCGCGCCCGGGTTCGCGTCGCCGTGATCGTCGTCGTCGTCGTCGTTCATGCACGCGTTCGCGTCATCGCTCGGCGCGGCGCCCGGGAAGGTGGTGGCGCTCGCGTCATCGCAGTCGGTACCGGGGATCGCCGCGGGATCCGACGGCTTGTCGTCGCCCCAGTCGTCGCCGTCCGCGTCGGTCATGCAGGCCACCGCGTCGTCGTTCGGCGCGGCCCCCGGGAAGGTGTTCGGTTCGCCGTCGTCGCAGTCCGCCGTCGGGGCCTCCGGCGGATATTCGTCGCAGCCGACGAACGCGCCGTCGCCGTCCGCGTCGAGCGCGCCTCGGGCGGCGACGCCGCGGCGGACCGGCAGTGGTACCACGTGCTCCATGTCGGCGAGGCCGTCCACGCGCGTCTGGGGCGGCTCGCGCTCGCGCTCGGCGTCGCAATCGTCGTTGTTCTCGACGCTGCCTTGCGGCGGGTCCTCACCGGGCGGCACGGCGCTGCACTTGTTCGGGTCGCCAAAGCCGTCCATGTCCGAGTCGACACACCATTTCCCGGCGCCGCCGCTGGTGGTCGGCTCGTCGGTCACCGCGGTGCCGGAGCTTTCCGCGGTGTCGGTCGCGCCGCCGGTGCTCTCATCCGCAGCGAGCAGACAATCCGCCTGCTGTTGCCAGGCGAAGCCGTCGTCGTTGCAGATCTTCGGGCAACCGGCGCCGAGCAGCAGCAAGGGGGCCAGCAGCAGGCCATGGCGCAGCGTGGGCGCCCGACCGGAGCCAGTTCGCAGGGTGATATGAATGTGATCTCTCGCCGACATGTTCGCTGATCCCATCGTGACAGTGCCCACCGCGGACCTACCCGCGCTCGATCGCTATTCTTTACTTCTTCGTGTTCTTCGTGTTCGTCGCCGCGCTCGGCGGGCCGGCGCTCGGCGCTTCGGCGGTCGCCGCCGCGTCTTGCCAGCGGATCTTCCGCTCGAGCGCCGGCCACCGGTCGCCGAGCAGCTGCTCGAGCGGCTTCGTCCAGCCGCGGTTGAGAAACACGACGAAGCCCTGCTTCGCGCACTCCACCACGAAGTCGGCGAAGACGGGTGAATTCGCGGGCAAGCCGTAACTCTTGCCATTCGGATGAAACGCGACCGAGGCGTCGATCTCTTTCATCGAGGGCCGACCGCCCTCGTCGCTATGAAAGATCCGGTTGACCTGCGCGTGGCCGGTGGCCGCAGTCATCGCGCTGTTGACCAGCTGGCCGATGGTGTGCACGCCGTTGGAGATGTTACCGACCACGCTCCCGATCCCGTCGGCCGCCTCACGCTGGAAGATCTGCGCGTCGCTGGTCCTCGGCCCCATGCCAGCGACCCGCCGCTCGTACTCCACGAGGTCCGGGCTGCTCTCGTGCGGCCATACCGCGAAGAGGTCGAAGTCTCCGGTCAAGGCGTTCTTGTAGGACTCCTCCGGCGTGGTATACGGCCGATAGGGGTTGGTGAGCGCCAGCACCGGCTGGTAGACACCGATGGCCGGCACAGACGCGGCTGCCACCTTTTCGGCCAGCTTCTTCTGATACGATGCGGTTCCACCGGGGAGCTTGTCGCTCTCGGCCGGGAGGGCTTGGAGGCCGATGGGGTCATAGTAGAGCGCCCAGCGCCGCCGCTGCGGGTTGTACTTGAGCATCCATTTCACGCTGACGGTGTTCTTCGGATCGGAGTGCGCGCCCGTGAGGATGTCCGAGTCGAGGGCGGAGCGCTGCTTGCCCAGCAGCGCGCCCAGGCGTGCGTCGCTGATCTCGACGTGAACGAGGCTCGAATACACCGGGCTCCGGCCCGCGACGGGGGTCCGTGGGTCGGCGTTGCGGCGCTGCTCGAAGTCGTTGCTCAGCGAGGCGACGTTGGCCTTGAGGTTGTCGATCGCACCCGCGAGGCCCGACTTGTTGAACATGGGCTCCGCACATATAAAGCCTGCCATCGGCCCCCAATCGCAGGACTTGGCCTTGACGTGAAAGCCCTTGGCGTCATAACCATCGGCGAGCAGCGTCAGACACGCCTTCCCGGGGGTGCGCGTCAGGATCACGCAGTTTGCGTCGCTCGCCACCTGCAAGAAGCACTTTGCGTGGGTGGGCGAGATACCTTCGAATTCGAGCTCTTCTCGACTCATGATTGGCATGCCCGACTCATGAGCAAGCAGCGTGCCAGCCCGCCGTGCGCCCGCCTCACGGCCCTGGAGGCCGACAACGGCGGATCGAGGGGTGAACGCTCGCCGTGCGCACGCACATCGCCGACGCGCGCACGTCCGACGCGCGCACAGTCGGCGCCCCGCCTACTCGAGCCCGAGCTTCCTGAGCACGCGGTGCAGCTGGTAGCGGTTGCGCAGGCCGAGCTCGCGCCACGCCGTCTCCTTGATGCCGCCGCAGCGCTCGAGCACGGCCTGCACGGTCTCACGGGTCATCGCGGTGACGGCCGGACCGGGCTCGAGCTCGGCGGGGCGCGGAAGCGCGGTCCTCAGCAGATCCGCGGGCGGGGCGAGGACCTCGCCGGGGTTGGCCTGTAGGGCGCGCCACAGCAGCTCGTTGAGCTCGCGGACGTGGGTCCTGAAACGATAACCGACCAGCGCCGCGGCCAGCTCGGCGCCGAGTACCTGCCCGCCCGTTCGCAAGATCGGCGCGACCAACAACGGGGTGTTGGCGGCGATCTGATGCAGCAGGTGACGCGCGACCAAGAGCACGTCCTCGGCCCGCGCATCGAGGCCGGGCACGTGCAGACGATGGGGGAAGCGCGCCAGGAAGTCGTGTTTGAGCTCGCCCGGATCGCGGTTCGTCGCCGCGAGGATCCGCAGGTTCGTGCGCCGCACCCGGCTCTCTCCGAGACGCTGGTATTCGCCGCGGTCCATGACGCGTAGCAGGTGCGCCTGCATGCGCTCGGGCAGCTCGCCGATCTCGTCGAGGAACAGCGCGCCGCTGTCGGCCTCGCCGAGCAGCCCGGCCCGCTCGGGCATCCCGGGGTTGGGGTAGTTGCGCAGGTTCCCGAACAGCTCGGCGTCTATCAGCGTCTCGGGGAGCGTCGCCGCGTTGCGGGAGACGAGGGGCGCACCGGCGCGGCGTGACTGCCCGTGGATCGCCTGGACGACGAGCTCCTTGCCACTCCCGCTCGGTCCGAGGACAAGTACGTGCTCGTCACACGCGGCCATGAACGCGGCCTGACGCCGCAGCTCCCACGCCGCCGGTGACTCGCCGACGATGCCCCAGCGATCCGCCGCGCCGAACGCGAAGCCGTCGTCGAGACCCGGCTCCCGCGCGACCAGCCAGCTCGCCGGACGATGGGTGTAGAGCAGCACAAAGCGGTTGGCCACCTCGATGAGACCGCCAGCCTGGACCACGCCCGAGGTCATCGTGTGGCTGTCGAGCTTCAGCGCGTTGGGGCCCATCTGCTCGACCCGCAGGCCGCCGCTCGGGTCATGCGAGACGCCGAGTTGCCGCCGCGAGATATGCGGCGAGCGCAACGGTCCGGTGTCGAGACGACCGCCCGGACGCAGCTGGCCGAAGTGCAGCGGGACCGCGCCGTCGTCGTCGGCGCGAACAGCCCGTCCGATCGTGTAGAGGTCGTTGCCTCGCGGAAGATGGACCGCCTCGCCGAGGCGCTCCGGCTCGTCGCGGCACCACAGCAGCACGAGCACCGGTACGTCGGCCCGTCCGTCGCGCTTGCTGCCCCCGGCGGGCTCGTCGAGGGTCTCCTGCAACGTCGCTTCGAGCGGGCTGACGCGAGGTAGCTCCATGGCGAGGGCGAAGCGTAACGCATCGACGCCGACTTCACCCGGGCGCGAGGTCCCAGAGCGCACGCAGGTCCCCGCGCGCGCGCAACCGCTCCGCGACCGCGGGGTCGATGTCGGGGCCGGTCAACAGCGGCGCGAGCTCGCGTCGCGCGGCCGCCTCGTCCCCACCGCGTAGCGCGAGGGAAGCGAGCTCGAGGTGAATGACGATCCGCTCGGTGGCCGCCGGCGCGCTCAGGCGGTCCTCGCGATAGCGCCGGGGGTCGTCGAGCGCTCGCAGGGCCGCGCGGAAGCTGACCGCCGCGGCTTCGTGATGACCGAGGCCCGCCGCGGCGCTGGCGTGCGCCAGCAGGACGTCATAATCATCGGTGTCGCGATCGAGCTCGGCGAGCCCCGCCCATACCGTCGCCAGCGCGGCCGGGTCGCGGCCATAACGGACCGTGTACTGCCAGGCCTGCGCGAAGCGAGCGCGGTACTCGGGGGCCCCGGCGGCGCCGCGAAGCAGCGGCCCGAAGACGCGTGGTGACGTGCGTAGCTCGGCGCTGATCATCGGAGTGAGCGCTGGCCGGGCAGTCTCGTCTGCGAGCAGACGCGTCAGAGCGTGCTCGGCCTCCGCCCAGCGACCGAGCCGCGCGAGGGCCGTCGCCTCGAGCAGGCGATCCGCGGGAGCGAGCGTCACTGCCCGCGCAAGCGCCGTGAGCACGCCGACGCTGTCGTCCTCGACGAGCCGTCCCCTGGCCGCGATCACTCGCTCCGAGCAGCCGGATCATGTGGATGTCGGCGGCCACGAGCGCTGGCCCGTCCCCGGATCCGGCGATGCCGAGTCGCATCGCCTGCGCCTCCTGGGGCCCGGCGCCGGTGCCCCGCTGATACAGGAGCACCTCACCCGAGCCGCGCACGACCTCGCAGGTCCATTCGTCGATCTCGGGGAAGAGCGTCGCCCGGATCGTGAAGCGTCCGAGGCGGTCGTCCAGCACACCGAGCACGAAGGGAATGTGCGCCACCGTGCGGTGGCCGTGATGCATGCACCCGATCTCGTGGGTCCGGGCCGTGCCGCCGCCAGTGGTGGTGATATCGATGCCGACAGGGCTCTCTCCGTCGCTCAGCGCGGTACCGTCGCGCAGCAGGCCGATCGCAAGGCCGCCACCATATTCGATCTCGGTGAGGTCGAGGTCGACCTCGAGGACGAGGGCACGACCAGGCCAGTGAACCGGCGCGGACAGGATCTCACCGGGGACCACCGCGTCGACGTGGAGGGCTCCGCGGGCGCCGTCACGGCGCAGCGCGTGCGCCTGACGGATCCGCCAGGACGCTGCCAGCGGGTGATCGAAGCCGATATCGCCGGGCCGTTCGCGCAGCGCCGCGATGGCGGCGGCGAGCAGACCCGTGTGCTCGCCGCCCTGGATCGACGCTTCCAGGGCCGCGGCGGCCGCGTCGACGCGCCCTCGTCGGAGGAACGTGCGCGCGGCGCCCTCGCTCGCGCGCTGAGCCGTCGCCGGTGTCGTGACTGCCCGTGCGAACAGCTCGGCCGCGCGTCCATCGGCGTAGATCGTCTCGTACCGCTCCGCCGCGCGCAGCTCGGCCTGCGCGCGTAGCCCGGGGTCGGCGACGAGCTCGGCGATCGCCGCCAGGTTGCCGGCCGACTGGCGCGCGAGGCCCATGCGTTCGAGCTCGTCGGCGTGCTGCAACATCCGGTCGATCATCGGGTCCGGCGACCGCAGCGGCTCGCCGGTATCCACGACCTGCGCCTGCGCGACCGGGAGCTCGGCCGAGCCGCTGCCGAGCACCCAGACGCGATCGGGGTCCTCGCCGTCGACCATGCTGACGATCAGCTCGTCATCGCCATCGCCGTCGAGGTCGAGCGCCGCGATCGGTCGCACTTCACCGAGCACCACCGGCGTCAGCTCGCGGTCGGCGGTGCGCACGAGGATCACCAACATCTCGCGCCCGACCGAGGATGACCCGTCCAGGATCAGGCGGGACAGGATGATCTCGTCGCGTCCGTCGCCGTCGAGATCGCCGATGAACGGCGGGCTGTCGATCACTCGCTGGCCGGCGGCGACGCGTGGCGCCGGTACGAAGCCGGTCTGAACCAACGTCTCGTCCGCGAAGCGAAACAGGTAGGTCCCCGCGGGTTCGCCGATGGGCCGCTCGGGCGGGAAGACCAGGGTGCTCGGATACTCGTCGGTCTTGCTGACAGCGATCTCGGGACCTGCGCCCGGGAGGCCGCCCCGGACGAGCCCGGCGCCCTTGATGTTGCCGAGGCGCCGGCGGGTGACCGTGCGCAAGGTGTCGCTCACCGGGTCGTGACGCAGCAGGTGGAGCTCATAGGCGTTCCACGGCCCGAGCGCGGCGACGACCTCGACACGCCCATCGCCGTCGAGGTCATCCGCGAGCAAGTCCATGACATCGGAGTTTCGTCGATCGATCTGTGGCGCGGGCGAGCGCGTCGACCATGAGCCGTCGACCGTCGGGACGAGCTCGACGATCCTTCGCGTATACGGACCGGTGCCGATCAGAAATTCGACGCTGCCGTCGCCATCGACATCGGCCGCGAGCGCCGAGCGGATCTGATTCTCGGGCCAGCGAAACAGCGGGACCAGCGTGCTCCCCTCGACGCGACTGAGCACCGCCTCGGGCCCCGGCTGACCCGGGATCGACGGGCTCCAGGCGTTCCAGTCGTTGGTGATCAGGAGCCCGCGGCCGCCCGGCGCGGCGAGGGCCGCAAAGGCGCCCCCGCCGACCTCGACGGCGCCGACCGTGGGGAGTTGCGGCGTGGCGCCCAGGATCGACGTGGCCTGCCGATCGCGGGCGTGGGTGTCGAGCACGATCTCCGGGCGACCATCACCGTCGAGGTCGGTGATGACCGCGTAACCGTTGTGGCGCTGGGCGGTCATCGTCGCGGGCTGCAGCGCTTGGAGGATCGGCAGGGCGGCCGCCAGGGGTGATGCCCTCATCTCGCCCCGAAGCGACGCCGTCGCTCCGCTCAGATCTCGCCGGCCGAGCGTCGCGGCGAGCCGCGGCTCGGCGAGCTCGGCAGATGTCTCAGTCGCTTCGTGGTGTCCACCGAGAGCATCGAGCGCAAGCGCCAACGACGGCCACTGCATCTCGCGGTGAAAGATCCGGGCGAGGCCGATCAGAGCAGTGTGCTGGTCGGCAGCGGACTTCGCCATGGTATACGCGGCCGCGAAGCGGTCGATCGCGGCGACCATGTCGTCGGCTCGCTCGGCTCGCTCGGCGCTGGACAGCCACGCGCGGCCGAGGGCGACGGTGTCGCGGTTGTCCGGATGCGTGACAAATGCGGTGAACACCCGCTCGGCGTCCTGCGCCGCCCCGTCCGCGACGTGCTCCTCCATGCTTCGTTCGACCGCCGTAAGGCGCGCGCTCGCCCGGGCCTCGGCGCGTCCCTGCTGCCAGCGCTCGAGACCCCAGAGGCCGGTGAACGCCAGGACCAGGGCGCCCACGACCGCCGTCACGCCGAATCTGAAGATCCGCCAGCGCTGGCTCCTCAGGTGCTCAGGGTCGTCCGCGATCGCGTGAAGCAGCGAATCCATGCTCGAGTAGCGGGCGCTGGGCTCGCGCGCGAGACCTCGCAGGAGAACGGCGCGTAGCCACGGGGGGACCGCCGCGGTCCGCGGCGGGTCGCGTGGCGTCCCGGCGAGGACCGCAGCCCGGCGGTCGGTGAAGGTCTCGCCGCCGAATGGCATCTCGCCGTGAAGCACGAAATACAGCGCGACGCAGAACGCGAAGATATCGGCCCGATGGTCGACCGATTGCCCGAGGAACTGCTCGGGCGCCATAAAGGCCGGCGTGCCGAGGATCGATCCGGTTTGGGTGAGGCCATCGTCCATGGGCGGGGCCGGTGGATGGATCCCGTTCGCCGACTCGCCCGGCGCGCCCAGATGCCAGCGAGCAGCGGCGATTCCGAAGTCGAAGACCCGGGTGCGGCCATCGTCGCCGACCATCACGTTCTCGGGCTTGAAGTCGCGATGGATAATGCCCGCCGCGTGCGCTGCGGCGAGGCCCCGTCCAGCCTGCACGTACGGCTCGAGGATCATGCGCCGTCCCCCCGGCGTCGAGGGGTCGTGCCGCGCCTGCGCGACGCGCAGGGTCTGGCCTTTCACGTACTCCATCGCCATGAAGATCCGCCCCGCGAACTCGCCGACGTCGTACGCCTGCACCACGTTCGGGTGCGAGAGCCGGGCCTGCGCCTGCGCCTCACGCCGCATCCGCGCCCGGCCCCGGTCGTCGCCGAACAGGCGCGGGTGCAGCACCTTCAGCGCGACGCGGCGCTCGAGCTCCTCGTCAAACGCGGAGAAGACCTCCCCCATGCCGCCTTCGCCGAGCTTGGCAAGAATGATATAGCGACCGATCCGCGAGCCGACCACGAACGTCGAAGGTCCGCTCGAGCCCGAGGCCGTGGCATCGCGCGACGACGTCGTGGAGTCGCCCTGGGGCCTCGGCTGTGGCCCCGCGAGTTCGCCGGACGCGAGCGTGGGGTCCTCGGCGCCATCGTTCACGTTGAGTCGTTCGAACTTCATCAGCGGAGAGCCGCATTTTGCATCGGAGCGTGCGGTCAGACCAGCCCGCGTCGCGCGCCGGGCGAACCAGCGATATCGAGCGTAGCGAGGGTCGAGCGCACCGGCAGCCAAGTCGCAAGCGCGAGCACGCCTGGTGTTGCATCGAGGCACGCCGACGGGCTTCGATCCCTGCTGGGTGGGGCCCGGCGATCTGCTCGAGAGCGGAGACTTCGACGGTGATGGCGATCTGATGATCGCCGTCGGCGGCGAAGTAGTGCTCGCACGCCGGCAACGATCCTTGCGTCAGCGCGCACCGCCTGTCGTGGTGGTGCTCGTGCTGGTGGTGTCCTCCGGCGTGCTCGAGGCGGTCTGCGCGGTGGTCGGGTCGGCGCCGGTGGTCGAGGTCGCCTCGGCCCCGTCGGTCACGGCGCCGGACGAGCTGTCACCGTCGGTCCCGGCCTCCTTCGGCGTACAGGCGAGCAACAGCGAGGCGGCGGCGAGAGTACGAAGGGTCTGCATAACTGTCTACATAACTGAGGTCGAGCCCGACGAGTCGGCCCGCGATCGGACCTGCCGGCCATGGGCACCCTCGACCCCGGCGGTCCGGTCAAATCGTTTCCTGTGGACGCGCGTTGCCCCGCGGGGGGCACCATGCACAAGCTCCGTCGCGCCGCGCACGTCCTGACCTTCGCTTCGGCCCTCGCGGCTCTCACCGGCTTCGTCGTCGCCGACGTCGTCGCGGCCGAGACCGACGAGGCGACCGCGATGGAGCTCGTCACGGATCATCACCGCAACTTCGCCGGCATGCTCCCGGTGCTCGACCGCCTGTTCGGCACCCACGCGCCAACGCCACCACCCTGGGCGGCCGACGCCCACATCGAGGCCCGCGACTGGGCGAAGACCGCCCCGTGACGGCGCGCGCCCGGTCGATGTAGATTGCCGGGCATGCGTCGCGTCATTGTTTTCGGTGCCAGCTCGGCGATCGCCGCCGAGGTGATCATGCTGTGGGCCGCCCGCGGCGATCGCCTGCACCTCGTCGCCCGTGACGCGCACAAGCTCGCCGCGGTGGTCGCCCGCTGCCACGGGGCGACCGCCGTCACCACGACCGTCGCCGACCTGTGTGATCTCGAGCGCGCCCCGTCCCTCGTGAACGAGGCCGTCGCGGCGCTCGGCGGCGTCGACCTCGTGCTCGTCGCCCACGGCGAGCTGGGCGACCAGGAGCGCAGCGAACACGACTTCGCCGAGGCCGACCGCATCCTGCGGACCAACTTCATCTCCGTCGTCGCGCTGCTGGTCCCGATCGCCGACCTGCTCGAGCAGCAGAGGTCCGGCGCGCTCGCGGTGATGACCTCGGTCGCCGGCGAGCGCGGCCGCCCGCGCAACTACACCTACGGCGCGGCCAAGGGCGCGCTGGGCCTGTACCTGCAAGGGCTACGCAGCCGCCTCTACCCCGCGGGTGTGCAGGTCACCACGCTCAAGCTCGGCCCGGTCGACAGCCCGATGACCGCGACCCACGCCAAGAACGCCCTGTTCGCCAGCCCCGCCCGGGTCGCCCGCGACATCGTCCGCGCGGTCGACCGCGGCGCCCGCGAGGTGTTTGTGCCGTGGTACTGGGCGTGCATCATGGCGGTCGTGCGCAACACCCCCGAGCCGCTGTTCCAGCGCCTGCGCGCCCTGTCCGGCCGCTGATGTACATACCTGGCCCGAAGGCCAGGTCATTCGCCCGCGATCGCCGGCGCGACGAAACAACATCTCGTAGTCGCCCTGCGGCCGGCGCACGATCGACTCCATGCGCCGGCCGAGGCGCACCGCGTCCGGGCCGAGGTGCTCCGCGACCGCCACCGGGATCTGCTGGTTCCCGCCGCGGACGTGTAATTGCTCGTCGGAGAAGCCATAGATCGCAAGATCCGACCCCTCGGGCTGGTCGTCGAGCAGCCTGGACACCGCGGGCTCCCCCTCGCTACCCTCTCGTCGGTGCCCGCCTGCTTCGCGCTGCTCGCCCTCTACACCCTCGTCTTCGTGCTGCACCTGATCGTGCCGGGCCGCTGGGTGACCGGCTACGTGAACGACGAGCACACGGGCGTGCGCCTGCGCTACCGCCTCAACGGCCTGCGCGTCATGGCGATCATGGTCGCCTTGTACCTGCTCGCGGGCGCGACCGGTCTGGTCGCGTGGGACTATGTATATGTGCATCGCTGGGACAACCTCGCGACCGCGTGCGTCATCGGCCTGGCGTTCACGGCGGCGGTCGTGCTGCCCGCACCTGCGCGCCGCGGCCTGCTCGCCGACCTCTACCTCGGGCGCCGCGAGAACCCGCAGCTGCTCGGCGGCCACGTCGACGCCAAGATGTTCCTGTATCTGATCGGCGCCGTCATGCTCGAGCTCAATCTGCTCGGATTCGCCGCGCATCACGTCCTGCTGTACCCCTCGGACCCGTCCCCCGGCGTATTGCTGCACGTCGGCCTGTTCTCCTTCTTCCTCTGCGAATATCTGTTCTTCGAGGAGGTCCACCTCTACACCTACGACTTCTTCGCCGAGCGCCTCGGCTTCAAGCTCGGCTGGGGCTGCCTGACCTTTTATGCATTCTTCTATGCGGTGGGTCTATGGTCGCTCGCCGACGCGCCCAACCCCCACACCCCGACCCCGCTGCTGGTCGCCTGCGCCCTGCTGTTCTTCACCGGCTGGGTGCTGGCCCGCGGCGCCAACATGCAAAAGTTCTATTTTAAAAGCGACCCATCCCACCGCGCGTTCGGGCGCATCGCTCCCGAGGCCCTCGAGCATGGTGGCCACCGCCTGCTCGTCAACGGCTTCTGGGGGCTTTCGCGGCACATCAACTATCTCGGCGAGATCACGATGGCGACCGCGCTCGCCCTGTCCCTCGGATATCCCGGCGCGCCCGGGCCGTGGCTGTATCCGCTATACTATTTAATGTTGCTGGTCCCTCGCCAGCACTTCGACGACATCCGCTGCGCCGCCAAGTACGGTGATCTATGGACCGCGTACACCCGGCGGGTGCCGTATCGCATCATCCCCGGGGTCTACTGAGCCGCGCCGTCTGCGAGCCCATGATCTTGACCGCCGCGCGGCGTGGCAAGAGCCGGCCGAGCACGAACGCCGCGAGGCGATTGAGCCGGCCGGGCACCATCGCCGGGGGCCCGCCGAGCGCCGCGAGGGCCTCCTTGGCGACCGCCTCCGGCGCCATCGACCTTGGCCCGTCGGGCCCACTCGAGCGCATGAAGCCGGGCGTGCGCGTCGCGCCGGCGCAGCACACCAGTACATCGACCCCACGCGGCGCCAGTTCGTACCACAGCGCCTCGCCGAGCGCGAGGTTGAAGGCCTTCGTCGCGCCGTAGCTGGCGACCAAGGGCGAGCCCCAGAACGCGGTCAGCGACGACATCAGCACGATCCCGCCGCGCCCGCGTAGCGCCAGGCGCTCGCCGAACACGTGCGCGGCGATCATCGGGCCGCGGCAGTTGACGTCGAGGGTGCGCTGCTTGTCCGCCAGCGACTGCTCGAGGAATGGCCCCACTTGCGAAAATGCCGCGTTGTAGACGCAGAGACCGACATCGAGGTCGCCGCATAACCTGAGCAGCTCCGCCGCGAGATCGGGGCTCGCCAGGTCGATCGCCGCGGTGCGCACCTCGACCCGCGCCCGCAGCGGCGCAGCGACGGCCGCGAGCGCCTCTGCCCGGCGGGCCAGCAGCAGCAGGTTCACACCGCGCGCCGCGAGGGTCGCCGCGAACGCAGCCCCGAGCCCCTCGGAGGCCCCGCAGACGACCGCCCAGGGCCCGTACTTGTCACGAAACGCCGCCACGCGCGCAGCTTATACGAGCGCGCGCCCGCGGCGATAGCAGCTCAGCCGTGGGCGGTGAGGGTGGCGGCCGCGTCGTGGCCGCAGATCGAGCCGGAGAACTCGGCGTTGACCGTGCCCGCGCCCGCGCTGGACGTAGCGATCTTCATGGTCAGGCTCCAGTCGCACGAACCCTCGAGCTGGCCCTCGTAGCTCATCGAGCCCTTCATCGTCGACTTGAGGTAGAGGGTCTCGGCGGTGGTCTCGACATCGACGGCGTACTCGAGGTCGCCCGTGAGCGTGATGCCGTTGACGGCGCAGGCGTCGAACTCGGCCGTGAGGTCGAAGGTCACCGTGCTCGCGCCGGCGTCGTCGAGCACCGCCTCGGCCGCGCCGGCGTAGTGCGCCGTGCCGCCGGACGTGCAGGCCCAGTCGTAGTTCACGTTGGCGCCCGCGCGGGGGTGCACGCCGAGGCCGCGAAAGCTGGTGTCGTCGCCCTCGACGATCGCCATGCCGTTGGCGGCCACCTGCGCCTGCGCTTGACCCTGCGAGAGCGCCGCGTAGGTGGCACCGAACGCGACCAGCGAGTCATTCGCGTCGAGGCCGCTCGAACACGCGGCGAGGAGGAGGGAACACACCGAGGTGATGACGAGACCGTGACGCATGACCGCAAGGTACCGCAACACACCCGCCTTGACCCCGGACCAGTCGTGCGTTTGCCTCGTCCCTTCTGAAATCCTTGATGAGAAATCCGGGCTAGAGCTCCGGGCCGGCCAGGTGCCGCGCGCGTGCGAACGCCTCGAGCGCAGGCGGGCGCGCGCCCGCGAGCAAGGCCTGCGCGACCAGCTCGCCGATCGCCGGCGCGAACTTGAAGCCATGCCCCGAGAACCCGCCCGCGACGATCACACGACTTTCGCCCGGCAGGAAGTCGATCGCGAAGTCCCACGAGGGCGTGCACGTGTACAGGCATACCGTCGAGGCCACGAACGGCCCGCGCGCCCGCGGCAGGTACGTCTGCAAGAACGCATCGAGCGGCCCCAGGTCCGCGGCACCGACCTCGCGGTCCACCTTTTCAGGGTCCTGCGCCGGGTCGGCTTGCTCGCCCGCCGCCGTCACGTGGCACGCGAGCTTGAACCCGTCGACGCCCTCGCGCGACCACGGGAACCCGTAATGAAACCCGTCGGGCCCGAACACACACCATACGGGCAAGCGCTCGAGCGCGGCCCGCTGCGCCCCGTCCGGCCGCGTCCATGCCAGCACCCGACGCACCACCTTGAGCCGCCGCGGCAAGAACCCCGGCAAGAGCCCCGGCAAGTACGCACCCGCGGCGACCACCATGAGGTCGGCGCTGACCAGCTCGCCCGACTCGAGCAGCGCGCGCACGCCCGAGGCATCACGGACCACCTCGACCGCCTTGACGTGATGTCGGACCACCGCGCCCGCCGCCTCGGCCTCGCGTCGCAGCGCGTCGAGGCACGGCCCCACGCGCAGATAGCCGGCAGCGGGCGTGTGGCAGGCGCGCCAGCCTGCGGGCACCGCGAACGGCCAGCGCCGCCGGGCCTCGTCCGCCTCGACCTCGGTGAACTCGACCTCGCTGGCGACGTTGGCCGCGACCGGCTCCAGAAAGGCGCAAGCCGGGTTTGAGCCACTCGTGGGCGGATTCATTCGCGTACCCTACAACGACTTCGACGCAGTTCGGGCGATTGCAACGCACAACAAAGACGTTGTTGCCGTACTCGCCGAAGTGGTGCAAGGCGAAGGTGGGATCGTCGAGGCGCGTGCCGATTACCTGCGCCAGTTGCGCGACTTGTGCACGCAGAAAGAATGGTTTTTGATGATCGACGAAGTACAGTCGGGCGTCGGCCGGAGCGGCAAGTGGTTTGCGCATCAATGGGCGGGCATTACCCCGGATGTGATGTCACTTGCCAAGGGTTTAGGATCGGGGCTGCCGATCGGTGCTTGCCTCGCGCGCGGTACTGCGGCCGACGTCTTCAAGCCCGGGAATCACGGCACGACTTTTGGCGGAGGACCGCTGGTATCGGTCGCGGCATTGCGAACGTTGGAGATTATGGAAGAAGAGGGCCTGCTTGCCAACGCTACCAAAATGGGGGCCATCATAAAAGATGGTTTTCGCCAGGCTCTCCAGGGTGTTTCGGGCGTAAGGGAAGTGCGCGGCATGGGTTTGATGCTCGGTATTGAGCTTGATCGTCCCTGCGGTGACATCGTAAAGCTGGGGTTGGACGCGGGTATTTTTACCAACGTGACGCAGGACAGCGTCGTTCGGCTGTTGCCGCCGCTCATCATCAATGAGAGTGAAGCGCGCGAAATCGTTGCGCGTTTAGCGCCTGTCATCAAGGTTTTTTTGGCGCAGTCGATGCAAGCAGCCGCGTAACTAAACTCGGGTATTTGAACGTCATGAGACATTTTCTGCAAATGAAGGATTTCACGCGAGACGAATATGAGCATTTGTTCGTGCGTGCCAAGATCCTGAAAGAGCGGTTCAAAAATTACATCCCATATCAACCGCTGACGGACCGAATGTTGGCGATGGTGTTTGAAAAAAGTTCCACGCGCACCAGGGTGAGCTTTGAGGCGGGCATCTATCAACTAGGTGGGCAGGCGATTCATCTCGACTCGCAATCCACGCAGCTGGGACGATCCGAGCCGATCGAAGACACGGCGCGCGTCATTTCGCGCATGGTCGATCTGGTCATGATTCGTACTTTTGAACAGGAAAAAGTCGAGCGGTTTGCTGCGCATTCGCGCGTGCCCGTGATCAACGGCCTGACCAACGAATATCACCCGTGCCAGATCCTGGCCGACATCTACACCTTCATCGAACACCGCGGCAGCATTGCCGGCAAGGTGGTGGCGTGGGTGGGCGACGGCAACAACATGGCCAACACCTGGTGCATGTCAGCACGCCCAGCGGGTACGAGATCGACACCGTGGTGGCAGGTGTGCGCGACAGCGGCTGCTACAAGCTCTTCAACCACCCGCTGCAGGCCTGCGAGGGCGCGCACCTCGTCACCACCGACGTCTGGACCAGCATGGGCTATGAAGCCCAGAACGACGAGCGCCGCAAGGCTTTTGTCGAGTGGTGCGTTGACGAAGAAATGATGGCCGTGGCACAGCCCGACGCGCTCTTCATGCACTGCCTGCCGGCGCACCGCGGTGAAGAGGTGACGGCCGAAGTCATCGACGGCGCGCAAAGCGTGGTCTGGGACGAGGCAGAAAACCGGCTGCATGCGCAGAAGGCGTTGATGGAGTACCTGCTGCTGGGGCGCATCGGCTGAAAGTGGCCCATGCCGAGTCGGCGGTTCCAGCCGCAAACATCTCGCACGACCTGCACGACGAAGCCGTTTTGCGCCGCGTCTACAGCGCCGGTCCCACTGGCACACCGCGGGCCAAGGTGGCCGCCCATGTGCACGCGCGGTACCGGCCGTGCACCGAAGCCGCGCCCTTCGCCGTGCTGGCCACGCCGGGGCGCAGAAGGCCTGGACACCTCGCCGCGGGGTGACGCCCCCGGCTGCGGCGAG
>ENA-OFCF01000391-OFCF01000391.1-metagenomes-genome-assembly--contig:-NODE-391-length-19685-cov-8.420530_pt1 | contig 19685 bp, 15 predicted proteins | sample MGYA00153387_OFCF01 | MGnify analysis MGYA00153387
TTGCCCCCACTAGAACCTGAATCTAGCGCGTCTACCAATTCCGCCACGCGCGCACTGATATGATTCGGATCGGCGGGAAAACAACACGCTCGGGCATGGATTGCAATCACGATTTTCCGCACGGCCCGAAAAATCCACCGAGCATTCCATGAATCACGAGAAATATTCAGGATTGCCAAGCTGCGATGATTGGAACCACGCTCCCGACATGCAAAAAGCTACGCCACTCGTTCTGGTGCTGATTCTGGCCATTTCCGCCTTCGTCCTCTCGCTGAGAAAGGAACCTGTAGCGCCACCGGCGACTCTCTCGGAAGTAGCGGCCACCACAGAAAAATCTGCACCTGCCAAGCCAGCACCCACGCCGCCATCCAAAGCCGAGTCCCCATCGGTCGCAGTCAAAGAGGAACCCCGGCCATGGCCGCAGGCTGCGTCTGACATCGAGCCGGATCAAGGTGCGGTTTTCGGCAGCTTGGACAATGGCCTGCGCTATGTCATCTATCCGAACAACGATCCGCAAAAACGTGTTTCGCTGCGGCTCCATATCGCGGCCGGTTCTCTGATGGAAGCAGACGACCAGCGCGGCCTCGCTCATTTTCTCGAACACATGGTTTTCAATGGCACGAAACGTTATTCGTCAGCCGAACTGGTGCCTCTGATGCAGCGTCTTGGCATCGGCTTCGGTGCCCACGTCAATGCATACACTTCGTTTGACGAGACGGTTTACATGCTCGATCTGCCAGATCTATCAGAAGAAACGATGAAGATCTGCTTCGAGGTGATGCGTGACTTCGGCGATGGCGCGCTGCTCGACGCTGCGGAAATCGATAAAGAGCGCGGAGTGATTCTATCTGAAAAAATCAGCCGGGACTCAGTGAACTATCGTCTCATGGAACAACAGTTTTCCAAACTGCTGCCCGACGCACTGCTGACGCGTCGTTTCCCGATAGGCGATGAAAACGTGATCAAAACCGCCGGTCGCGAGCGCTTCACTGATCTTTATTCACGTTTCTACACCCCGGATCGCATGACTTTTGTCGTGGTCGGTGACATCAGTCCGGACGAAATTCGCAAACGCATTGAGACGAATTTTGCATCAATGACTAGGCCGGAGAACAGCGGAAAAAATCCAGAGATGGGCAAAATCCGCCAGCCGGAAGGTCTTGAAACCGCTGTTTTCACTGACAAAGAGGTAGAGTCCACCGAAGTCTCGCTCAATCTGATTCGGCCATACATTCATGAGGATGATACCAGCGCGAATCGCGCAAAAAAGTTGCCGCTAGAAATTGCGAACTCGATCATCGACCGCCGATTCGAGCGAATCGCCAAGGAAAAAGGATCATCCGTGGCTGAAGCCAGTGCGTCCAAATACGAGTTGTTTGGTTTTGTCGATCTCGGTTCTATCAGTATCACTGCTGCGGATGATCGCTGGCAGGATGCGGTGCCGGTGTTGGAAAAAGAATTCCGCCGAGTGATCGAGCATGGTTTCACCGAAGCCGAACTCGCCGAAGCCAAATCTAACTTGCTCAACGCATACGAACAACGAGTCAAACAAAAGGCCAGCCGCAAATCTGATAGCATCGCCACGGAAATTGTTAAAACGATCAACAATCCAACGGTTTTTTCCGATCCAGAAACTGACCTCGCCATCGTTGCAAAGTGCTTGAAATCGATCAATGCCGCGGCTTGTCATCAAGCATTCAAGTCGTTCTGGGATGCGACGGGCTATCACCTAACACTCACCACGAAATCCAAGCCGGAGAATGCGGAAAGCGAGTTGGCTGCCTTGTTCGAAGATTCCCGTGGCACACCGGTGGAAGCGCCGGCCACCCGAGCGATGCAAGTTTTTAACTATCTGAATTTCGGTAAACCCGGAGCTGTCGCCACGCGCAAGGAAGTCGCCGATCTCGGCGTCACCCAGATCGCGCTTTCCAACAAAATTAAAATCAACCTCAAGCGCACAGATTTCGAAAAAGGAAAAATCCGCATTCTCGCGCGCATCGGCTCCGGCAAGCTCACTCAGCCCAAAGATATGCCGATGCTAGATTCTTTCGTCCAAGCAATCTTCGAAGGTGGTGGCCTCGCAAAACATTCTAACGATGATCTCCAACAGATCCTTGCCGGCAAGAATGTCAGCACCACGCTCGTCGTTGGCGATGATTCATTCAATCTCAGCGGCACCACAACTCCCGCTGATTTCACCACCCAGTGCCAACTGATGTGCGCGTCAATCACCGATCCCGGCTACCGCGAGGAAGCATTGTGGAAGTTTCAAAAAGCGATTCCGATGCTCGACCAGCAGATCAAACACACGCCTGCTGGTCCTCAGTTAGAAATGAATGGCTGGCTGCACGGTGATGACTCTCGTTACACAATTGCGCCAATGAAAAAACTTGAGTCCTACACCATTGCCGATGCAAAAAAATGGCTGACTCCGGAACTCGCCAAGGGCTATCTCGAACTCACCATCGTTGGCGATTTTGATGAGTCAGTCATTTTGCCGGATTTGTTATCCACCTTTGGCGCACTGCCCGCCCGCGTCGCCACTGCGCCGATTTCACTGGAAGCACGCAAGGTGAAATTCCCTAACGCGCCAGCCTCAAAAGTGTTTTCCTACGATTCCAAAATCGAACAAGGCACTGCGATCACCGTGTGGAAAACCGCCGGAATTCGTGGCAATCAAAAAGAAATTCGCAGGCTGAATTTGCTAGCAGAAATTTTTGGTGACCGTTTGCGCATCGAAATCCGTGAGAAACTCGGCGCGTCCTACAGCCCGAACGCCGGGGTTTCTGGCTCCGACGCGCTCGAGGGCATGGGCTTCATCATGAGCGAAAGCATCGGCAAGCCCGAGGATCTCGAACGATTGCTCAACACCATGCGCGAACAGGCCGATAACATCGCGCTCCGTGGCGTGACCGCAGATGAACTCGACCGCGCTCTGAAACCCACTCTCGCCCAACTTGAAAAATCTAGCCGCGACAATGGTTACTGGCTCAACACCGTGTTAGCACAATCTCAACTCGATCCAAAACGCCTCGAACTCGCCCGCACTCGCGACGCGGATTACGCTTCTATCACCATCAGCGAAGTGAATGCTCTAGCAAAAAAATATCTCTCAGCCGAACACGCGATCTTTGTCACGATCAAGCCTGAGGTGAAATAGAACGAACACTGAAAAATCTCTCGGCAATCTGTGTCGTGGGTTGCGGATGGCAGTGCGGTCCGTTATGGTCGCCATGATTTCCACTGCCATGAATCGCTACCGCTTCTTTTTTCCGACCGTTCTGCTGTTGAGTTCTTGCACTTTGGGGCCGGATTTTAAGCTGCCCGGATACACTGGAGGTTCGAAATGGAAAGAAACTCAGGCGACTTCGGGCGCCCAACTGCCGGACCATTGGTGGCGGCTTTTCAATGATCGTGAACTCAATCGTTTGGTGGAGCGTTCGCTTTCGGCTAACAATGACCTCGCCGCCGCTAAAGCGCGCATGGACACCTCTCGTGCATTGGTCGGCGTGGACCGCGCCCGCTTGTTTCCCACTCTCGATCTCAATGGCTCGGCAGGTATTAATCGCAGTTCTGCCGGGACTGCTGGTGCTGGGCTGCCAGCCGGAATTCCGCTAGATCTCGATAACCAACGCTATCGCAGCAGTTTCGATCTCGCCTATGATCCGGATCTTTGGGGACGCAACAAACGCCTGCTAGAATCAGCCAACGCGAAAGCCGCTGCTAGCGAAAGTTTACTCGACTCACTCCGCCTCGGAATCGCCGCCGAAGTCTCACGCCAATACTTTCTTCTGCGCGGACTGGATGGTCAAAAATTAGTGATACTAGACACCATTAAAAGCCGACAAAGCACGCTCGAAATCCAACAAAGCAAAACCGACGCCGGACTCACCGACAATCTAGCAACGAGCCAGGCGCGCACCGAACTAGAACTTGCAAAAAATGATCTTGCGTTAGTCGAGCGCCAACGCGGATCTGCGGAACACGCGCTGGCAGTTCTCTGCGGAAGTCGTCCGTCAGATTTCTCTGTCTCTCAACGTGCGTCCACCGCCGCGCTTCCGGTGATCCGCGCGGGATTGCCGGCAGAAGTGCTCAACCGCCGCCCGGATGTGCGCGCCGCCGAGCAGAATCTCCGCTCCACGAACGCACTCATCGGCGTGGCTCAAGCTGCATTCTATCCGAATTTCTCGCTCACTTCCGGTGCTGGTATCGAGTCATTGAAAGCTTCAGATTTTCTCAATTGGGAAAACCGCATCCTCTCACTCGGAGCCGGTATCGCAGCTCCGATTTTTGATGGCGGATCTAACAAAGCCAATTTCCAAGCGTCACTCGCCCGTCGTGATGAAGCGTTGGCGAACTACAAAAACACGCTGCTCGTCGCACTTCGCGAGGTCGAAGACGCGATCACCGACCTCAAAGGACTCGCCGCATCCCGGCGGGCTCTCGAACAAGCACTCGCCAGCGCGAAAGACACGCAACGCATTTCCAAAGAACGCTACGACAAAGGCATTAGCAGTTACCTCGAAGTCGTGGAGGCGGATCGCACCGTCCTGCGGGTCGATCTTGTGCTGGTTCAGATCGACGCTCAACAACGCATCACCCTCGCGGCACTCGCCAAAGCACTCGGTGGCGGTTGGAGCGGGAAGTGAGAAAAAATTTCTCCTTCCCAGCATAATCATTCCATTCATCATCGACCTATGAATGATTCGATTTCCACACTCACCAGCCGGATTCAGGAATTTGTCGATGCGCGCGAGTGGCGACAGTTTCACAATCCGAAAGATCTAGCAGTCGCGATTTCCGCAGAAGCAGGCGAGCTGATGCAGCACTTCGTTTGGCAGCAGGATGACCAGATCGAGGATCGTGTCCTTCAAAATCGCGAGGAAATCGCCTCGGAAATTGCCGATGTCGCGATTCTGTTATTTGAATTCGCCGATAATCTCGGTTACAAGCTCGGCGATGTGATGGCGGCCAAAATCGCCTACAACCAAGAGCGTTATCCGGTGACGAAATCGCGTGGAAACAATCTGAAATACAACGAGCTTTGACACGGAATTACACTCTTCACCGCGCCGCTTCATCGCCCTCATCCGGGATCGACTATCAGTCTGCTCTCAATCAGGAGCAATACGCCGCGGTCTCTTCCCCGCCTGGCCGCGCGCTTGTCATTGCTGGTGCTGGCTCCGGCAAAACCCGCACCCTCACTTATCGCGTCGCATGGCTGCTGGACCACGGAATCGATGCGCGCCAAGTCCTGCTTCTAACTTTTACTAACAAAGCGGCCCGCGAGATGACCCAGCGCGTACGCGAGCTGGTCCCGCACGACACTTCCGCGCTCTGGGCTGGCACGTTTCACTCGATCGGAAGCCGCATTCTCCGCCGCCACGCTGAGGACATTGGCTACACGCAATCCTTTTCCATTCTCGACCGCGATGATCAAAAATCCATGCTCAGCGCGATTATTAGTGGACTTGATATCGACACCAAACAACGCCGCTTTCCCAAAGCTGACGTGCTGGCTTCGATGTTCTCACTCATCGAAAATACTGGCATCACGTTAGAAAGAATTATCGCGGATCGCTACGATCATTTTTACGACTGGATAGAGCAGATCGAGCAAGTCCACCAAGGCTACGCCGCGAAAAAATTGGCGACCAACTCGATGGATTTCGATGACTTGTTGGTCCAGACTGTTCGCCTCTTTGATGATTTTCCCGATATTCTCGCTTCCTATCAAAAACGCTTCAAGCACGTTCTCGTCGATGAGTATCAGGACACTAACAGTGTTCAGGGTCGCATGATCGACATGTTGGCAGGGGAGGGGAATAGCCTGATGTGCGTGGGCGATGATGCTCAGTCGATCTACTCGTGGCGCGGCGCGGACATGTCGCTCATCCTCGGTTTCCAACAACGCTACCCCGGCTCGGTCGTCCATACGATTGAGACGAACTACCGCAGCGTTCCAGAAATCCTCGATCTATCAAACGCTGCGATACGTGCCAATGTCGGCCGCTTTGAGAAAGATCTGCGCTCATCACGTGAAACGCTCGGCGTGAAACCTGGGCTCATTCCATTGCCGGATCCTAACACCCAAGCAGCATTCGTCGCTCAGCGCATCGACGAACTGCGGCAGAATGGCATTCCGTTGTCCGAGATCGCCGTGCTTTACCGTGCCCACTTCCAGAGTTTTGAAATTCAGTTGGAACTTACCGTCCGTGGCATTCCATTTTCTATCACTTCAGGTCTGCGCTTTTTTGAGCAAGCTCACATCAAGGACGTTGCGGCTTTCATGCGCTTCGTGGTGAATCGCAAGGACGAGGTTTCTTTCCTCCGCATGGTCGCGCTGCTGCCTGGCATCGGAGTCGGCTCGGCTACAAAGCTTTGGAATGACTGGCTTAAAACTGGTCTATCAGAAAACGAAAATCCACCTGAAGGAAAATGGTCCGACCTTTTTCTCAAGTTCAAGGTTCCGAAAAAATCGGCAAAACACTGGGAGCAACTCTGTTACACTCTCGACGAACTCACGCCCGACGGCCAATTCGCCACGCCGTCCAACATGATCGTCAGCATCCTCAAAGGCGTTTATGACGACTACTTGAACGCCTCTTACGACAACGCGGACTCCCGCCACTCGGACCTCGAAAAACTCTCCGAATACGCTAGCAATTTCACCGACATACTGGAGTTTCTCCAACAACTTTCTCTCATGTCGTCCACCGACGATCCTCTCTCTCAATCGGATAATAAAAAGCAACAATCATCTGTCGAAAATTCTGAGCAAGTCACTCTTTCATCGATTCACCAAGCCAAAGGCCTCGAGTGGCAGGCGGTTTTTCTCATCTGGCTGGTGGACGGTCAATTTCCTAACGGACGTATTCTCGAAGGCGGCGACCAACAAATGCTAGAAGAAGAACGCCGACTTTTCTATGTCGCGCTAACAAGAGCGAAAGACGAACTTTACCTCACCTATCCGATGACCAATCCCAAATCCTACAGCGGTGATTTCATCTGCCGACCGTCCCAATTTCTCGAAGACTTCCCACAAGATCTGATCGAGGAATGGAACGTCGGCAACGACAACCCATGGTCCGATGACGAGCCGTTCTGAAAATTGAGACTTTTCAAGGCAGCAAGATTTTCAGAGCTTGTGGTCATGCCGACGGATGACAACTCGCAGATTTCTCTGATATTGATCATATCTGCCGTGCTGCTGCTGATATTTTTAGTGGCGGTTAGTTTCCGGGTTCTCAAGCGCTTGAAGCGGATGGAGGCAATCCTGGCGGGTGGGGTCGGAGGGAGAGAGAAAATGGATGTTGATGAGTCACCGCATGAGAGCGGGGCAGGGGGGACGTTTGAGGCCTTTCTGAATGAGGACCCGGCGCGGTTGGAGATGTCAAAAGGTGAGCGATTTGCGGCCTATCGACGCTGGCGTCAGGAAAATGGTTTGAATTGGTCCAAGGGTTGATTGTGGGAGTCTGGGCTGGAGAGCGCGAAAAAATACGCAGAATGTCTTTTTTTCTTTGCATCGTTTCGCATGGTTTGCATCTTCCCGGCGCACCAATCGGCAATTACCGTTATTTGATGCCGTCGTATTCATGATTTTCTGATCTTTAATTTTTTTCGCACCGCAGAGCCCGAGTCATGGCAAACATTTTTCCCCGCTGGTCCAATTTCCTGCCCATTAAAATCGCTTTCTGCGCCGGATCGGTGGTCGCGGGGTTGGTGTTGGTTTTCAGTTATTACGCAACGCCAAAGACCCTAACGGTCGGGTATCAACCATCGCAGCCGATCCCGTTTTCCCACAAAATCCACGCGGACCAACTCGGCTTGGATTGTCGATATTGCCATTCGTTTGTTGATGTTTCCGGGCATTCGAATGTGCCGACGGGAAGCACTTGTTGGAATTGCCACCAGCACGTGCAGAAAGACAGCCCGAAACTCGCTCCGCTGCACAAGTCGATGAATCCCGCGTATCCGGGCTACGATGGCAAGCCGATCGAGTGGGTGCGGATTCACAAAGCGCCGGATTACGTTTATTTTAATCACTCGGCCCACGTGAATCGCGGGATTTCCTGTCAGAGTTGCCACGGCGATGTCCACAAGATGGAGGTCGTCTATCAAGATCAGAACCAGTCGATGGGCTGGTGTTTGGACTGCCACCGGAATCCGGAGAAAAACCTGCGTCCTCTGGAGGAAGTTTACAATTTCAACTACAAGCCTGAGACCTATCTGCCGAAGATGGGCGTAAAAACGACCGAGGAACTCGGCCTCAAGCTCAAGGACCAATTCAAGGTGAATCCCAAAACCACCTGCGCCACGTGCCACCATTGATTTCCCACCCTATTTCAACCATTTCCCAAATTTTTCCGTAGTCGCACATGAGCAAGTTCATTTGGCAACATCCCGAAGTTCCCGCCGGCGAAACCACCGTCGCTTGGCGCAGTGCGGGCCAGCTTGAAGACACCCCGGCGTTCCGCGAGTGGCTGGATCGCGAGTTCCCGCAAGGCGCTGCGGAAATGGCCGACGAGGCAGACGCGGAGACTTCGCGCCGCTCGTTTCTCAAACTGATGGGCGCGTCCTCGGCTCTTGCCGGATTCGGCATGGCTGCCTGCCGCCGCCCGGAGACCTACATCGTGCCATACACCAAGGCGCCTGAGTGGGTGATCCCGGGAAAAGCGACTTATTACGCGACTTCGATGCCGCGTGCGCAAGGGGCGACACCCTTGGTGGTCACTTCATTTGAAGGCCGCCCGACCAAACTCGCGCCGAACAAACTTCACCCGGATGTCGGCGGCACAGATGCATTCGCCCAAGCTTCGGTGCTGGATCTTTACTCGACTTCTCGCTCGCGCAAAATTCTGCAATCTGGAAAAGCGGCCAAACGCACCGATCTCGACGTCGCGATTGCGATGTTGGCTGCGGATAGTTCGGCAAAAATTGGCTTTGTTTTTGGTGCTGACGCTTGCCCGACGCGGTCTCGTCTGATCAAGGAACTGGCCGCAAAATTCACTTACGCGACGTTTTACGAATACGAGGCTTTGACCGGTGAGTCGGCGAAAGTGCTCGGCGACGGGGCGAAACTTGCGGTGGATTTTTCAAAAGCGGATCGGATTCTATCATTGGACTGCGACTTTGCTGGCACCGATCCACAAGGACCAGTGACGCCGTTTTTCGAACGCCGCAAACCGGAAGGCAAGGGCTACGAAGCCAAGCCGGACCCGGAAAAAATGAACCGCTTGTATGCGGTGGAGGCGGCATTTTCACTCACCGGCGGCATGGCCGACCATCGCCTGCGGGTTGCGCCAAGCCAAGTTTTGTTAGTAGCTGGGCAAATCGCTCGCGAGTTGGGGGTTTCTCAAGCCGATGGAGTCAATCCGATCACCGACGAAAAACATCTTTCGTGGATCAAACCGCTGGTCGAAGATTTAAAATCGCACGCTGGAAAATCCGTGGTGTTAGCTGGCTCGCGTCAGCCCGCTGCGGTGCAGCACCTTGCGCTCGCGATCAATCTCGCACTGGGCAATCTCGGCGAGGGCAAACCGCTGAGCGTATTCCAATCGGAAGCCCAAGAATTGCGCAATCTTGCCACTCTGATGAGCGACATCGAAACCAAAGTCGTCGAGACTTTGATCGTACTCACGCCATCGAATCCAGTTTACGATGCGCCCGCAGATCTCAATTTCGCGGAGGCGTATGCCAAGATCCCGACAACGATTCATCTCGGCGAGCGCACGAATGCGACGGCCCACGCATCCACATGGCATATTCCTGCGGCGCATTATCTCGAGTCATGGATGGATACTCGCACTTCTAGCGGAGTTTACTCGGTGGTCCAGCCGATGATTTTGCCGCTGTATCAGGATTGCGTTTCCGAATTAGAACTTCTGCTAGCCTTGCTTTCTGAAACCGGCAAGTTGCTGAATGGCGAGGGCCTCAAAGGCGAGCCCTCACCAGCTTACGAAGCGGTGCGCGCGACATTCGCCGCCAGCGGCGGGGAAGGGGATGCTCCATGGAAAAAACTTCTGCGAGATGGTTTCCAAGTTGGTTCATCCTACCCGAAAATCACACCCGCACTCGCCGAAAACGCCGAGGCGGATATCGCCGCCGCTAACATCGAAGCTGGGAAAGCTGGCCTTCCAACCAAAGACGCGCTTGAAGTGATTTTCTCCACCGACGCCTCAGTGTATGACGGTCGCTGGATCGACAATCCATGGCTGCAAGAAGCTCCCGATCCGATTTCCAAAATCACCTGGGACAACGCCGCTCTCATCGCGCCGAAAACGGCTAAGGAACTCGGGATTTACGATCAAATCGTCGATCCTGAACCGGTTAGTTCTGTGCTCGGTGTCGAGAGTAAATATGGCGATGTCGGCCCGGATGGTGAAGGTGAAAACCGCAAGTCGCAGATGATTGAAATCACGGTCAACGGACAGACGCGGGCTTTTCCAGTGCTGCTGTCGTTTGGCCAAGCAGAAAACACGCTCGTCATCCCAGTCGGCTACGGTCAGGGGTTTGACAAACATGACGAGCTGAAGCGCAAGCCAATGAATCAAACGCATGTCGGCCTGGTCGGCATCAACCGTGGATTCAATGTCTATCCGCTGCGCACCTCGGCCTCGCCGTATTTCGCTACCGGAGCCAAAGTTTCTCTAACTGACAAAAAATATTCCATCGCTCTCACGCAGGAACACAGCGCGATGTATGGCCGTGCTCTCGCCCGCGAGGTTTCTACCATCGAATCCGACAAGGACGAAAAAGGCGACTTCGAAGCCCAGCTCGCGAACGTCAAAAAACAGGGCAATGACTCGCACGCGCCGCCTAACGTCTATCTTTATAAACCCACGGGATCGGCGACGTGGCATCCCGACAAGGACGGCAATGCCAAACCCCACCTCAGCGACCCACTTCACCAGTGGGGCATGTCGATTGATCTATCGTCCTGCATGGGTTGCACCGCATGCCTCGTCGCGTGCCAAGCGGAGAATAACATTCCCATCGTCGGCAAGGAACAAGTCGCCAAAGGCCGCGAAATGCACTGGATCCGCATGGACCGTTATTACGCGACGCAAAAAGATAACACTTTCGACGCGGACAATCCCGCCTTGGTTCCGCAACCGGTCGCCTGTGTCCATTGCGAATCCGCGCCATGCGAAACGGTGTGCCCGGTCAATGCCACGATTCACACCGAAGACGGCCTCAACGCGATGGCTTACAATCGCTGCATCGGCACACGTTATTGTGCGAACAACTGCCCATACAAAGTCCGGCGTTTCAATTTCTTCGATTACAACAAGCGCAACCCGCTCATTCATCACAACCTCAATCGTGGTCCGTTTGGTGTCAAAGCCGTTGGCGATCCAGACCATCTCCAAAAGAATCCGAATGTCACCGTGCGGATGCGCGGGGTGATGGAGAAATGCACGTATTGCGTGCAGCGTCTTAAGGATGCGGTCATCCGTCAAAAGGGCGGTCAGAAACAAGAAGCACTCGTCGCAGGCAAGCCATCCACCGAGATGACGGTTAGTACCGCAACTCTGCGCACGCCGGTGGACTCGGTGAAAACCGCCTGCCAAGATGCCTGCCCCGCCTCGGCGATCACATTTGGCAATTTGCTAGATGAAGCGCAGTCCGCTCTCGGACGCAGCAAGAATCTCGAGCGTTGTTACGACCTGCTCAATTACATCGGCACCCGGCCGCGCACCAGTTATCTGGCGCGGGTAAAAAACCCGAACAAGCACATGCCGGACGCACCGTTCATCGGCAAAGCCACCATTCACATGGTCTAATCAAGACTGAAGATTTTGAGACATAAGACAGAAGACTGGAATTCATGAATCACACGCAATTACCAACGCAGGAGACGAAGCAGAATGGAATTTTCCATCTTCTGTCTTCTGTCCTCTCCTCTTGTGTCTCTTTATTCAACTGACCCCCAACCCACTTTCGACCTACCATGGCATCCACCACCCAGACCGCGCCTGAGACCCACACGGGAGTCAAACTCCCGGTGTTAGAGCGTGAAAAGCTCATTCTCCAAGGGCGATCCTACCATTGGATCACCGAGCGCATTTGCGGCGTTCTTGAAAACAAGCAACCATTCATCTGGTGGCTGCTGTTCATTCCGTCCGCGCTGATTGCGCTGATCGGTGTCGGCGGCGGATTGATCCACCTCATTTCGACTGGCGTCGGGATTTGGGGAAACACCAACCGCGTGATGTGGGGTTGGCCGATTGTTAACTTCGTGTTTTGGATTGGTATCGGCCACGCGGGGACTTTGATTTCCGCGATTCTATTCCTGACGCGACAAAACTGGCGAACTTCTATCAACCGCGCGGCCGAAGCCATGACGATCTTCGCCGTGATGTGCGCCGCCATTTTCCCCGGCTTTCACGTCGGTCGTGTGTGGTTCGCGTGGTTCCTCGCACCAGTGCCGAATGCCAATGCGATTTGGCAGAATTTCAAATCGCCCTTGTTGTGGGACGTGTTCGCGGTGTCCACCTACTTCACGATTTCGTTGATTTTCTGGTATCTCGGCATGGTTCCGGATCTCGCGACCATTCGCGACCGCTGCAAGCCGGGAATGCGGCGTTTCCTCTACGGGATTTTCTCGCTCGGCTGGCGCGGTGGCAATCGTCAGTGGAGCCACTATGAAATGGCATATCTGTTACTTGCAGCGCTCTCGACTCCGCTGGTGCTCTCGGTGCACTCGGTGGTGTCCTTCGACTTCGCGACTTCCGTGGTTCCCGGTTGGCACACCACGATTTTCCCGCCCTACTTCGTGGCAGGCGCGATTTTCGGTGGCTTCGCGATGGTGCTCACGATCATGATTCCGGCCCGTTTTATCTACGGCCTGCAAGATTTGATCACTATGAAGCACATCGATAACATGGCCAAGATCATCCTGCTCACCGGCACGATCGTGGGTTATGCTTATCTAATGGAATTGTTCGTCGCGTTTTATTCCGGCGCGATTTATGAAATGGACGCCTTCAAGTTCCGCATCGCCGGGCCATATTGGTGGGCCTATCTCGCGATGATGACCTGCAACGTCATTTCTCCGCAGGTGTTTTGGTTTCGCTCGTGCCGGGAAAACCTCTGGGTGGTGATGATTGTCTCGATGTTCGTGAATATCGGCATGTGGTTCGAGCGCTTTGTGATCATCGTCACCACGCTGGCCCGGATGTGGCTACCGGGCGATTGGAAAACCTTCTCGCCCACGCCGCAGGACCAACTGTTATTCCTAGGAACGATCGGCATGTTCCTTGCGTTGTTCATGTTATTCCTCCGCTTCCTGCCGTGCATCAACATCGCGGAAGTCAAATGGACGCTGCGCGAATCCGATCCGCACCACGACGACCATCTCGATCATCCTGACCACGGAACCATCGTGGAAGCCGCCTATCAAAAAGAACTTGCAGATGGTAAAAGCTAAAATGCTGACATCCCAAATCTCAAATTTCCAATCTCAAATCTCTATTCCCTCGTGAGCACCACCCGCAAACGCGTTTACGGCTACTTAGCCGAGTTCAAGAATGCCTCCCAGCTTTACAAGGCTGCGGAGAAAGTTCGCGACGCAGGTTTTAAAAAATGGGATTGTTATTCTCCCTATCCGATCCACGGCTTGGACGGCGCGATGGGCATGAAGCGTTCGATCCTGCCATGGTTTGTGTTCTTCGGCGGCATGACCGGCACGGCGACGGCGTTCACGCTCGCGTATTCAACTCAAGTCGTGATCTATCCGACCATCGTGCAAGCCAAGCCGACGAACATTTTCACCATTCCGGCTTACTTCCCAATCATGTTCGAGCTAACGGTGTTGTTCTCTGGTTTCACCGTGTTGTTCAGCCTGCTCGCCCTTTCGCGTTTGCCGCGTTTCAACCATCCGCTTTTCGCCAGTCGCCAATTCCTGCGTGCGACCGATGATGGTTTTTTCATCGCCATCGAGGCCCGCGACCCGCAATTCAGTCCCAATCAAACCCGCGATCTGCTTGCTGAAATCGGCGGGAGTAACATCGAACTTGTCGAGGAGGAAGACTGATGCTGGTCCGAATCTCAAATCTCAAATTTTAAATTTCAAATCACGATTCCCAGATGCGCTACTTCTTTTTAGCTTACTTGTTGATCGCACTGATCGTCGTCGGGATTCTTGGATTCCGCGGTCAGAAGTTTTCCAAACCACCGGTCCGGATTTTCCCAGACATGGATGAGCAGGACAAATTGAAGGCGCAAAAACCAGATTCATTTTTTGCAGATGGTCATGGCGGTCGGCTTCCCGTCGCTGAGTCACAACCGCGTGGCTTCAATCCTGCCGGCGAGAAAGTGATCGGCGGCATTCCCGAGTATGAATTCAGCGGTCAGACCGGCTATTATTACACCGGACAAATCGGGGACTACTATGGAAATGGTATGCCGGAAGAACTTCAACTCACCGAGCAATCTGCTGGAGAGTTGATCCGTCGCGGCCAAGAACGTTACGAAATTTTCTGCGCCGTTTGCCACGGACCATCCGGCAATGGCGAGGGCATCACCGCTTCCTTCGGTGTGCCGGTCAATACCAACGTGAACGCCAAGCTCAGCACTCAAGCACCGGGCTCCTATCCGGACGGACGTTTGTTCAACACCATCACTCACGGCATGGGCCGGATGGGCGCATACGGTTATAATATTCCAGTTAGAGATCGCTGGGCGATCATCGCCTACATCCACACTCTCCAAGCCGCCAAAGCCTCAGCCACCCCGGCCCGCTAACATTTTTCGAATTATGGCTCACCACCGCGTCACTTCCTCAGACATCGCCATCCACGGCGATCACCTCGATTCCTCCAAGGTTTCCAAGGTGAAATTCATCGCCATGGCCATTACCTTCATTGGTACGATCATCAGCTTGTATCTGTTATTTTTCGCCCCGGAGAAAACCCGTGGATCTTATGCCTATTCGTGGGTGTTTGCGTTTTACTTTTTCCTAACGCTTTCGATCGGTGGTTGTTTTTGGACGCTGCTTCACAACGTCTCGAATTCGGGCTGGGGAACTTCAGTGCGGCGCACTTATGAAAATCTCGGCTCCACTTATCCATGGATGTTCTTGTTTGGCTTGCCGCTGCTTTGCCCGCAAATCCAGCATTTCCTCTACGAGTGGATGAACGTTCATCGCGCCGCTCCTGGTGATGTGAAAGAACACCTGCACCATGTGAACCATTTGCTGTATAACAAGTATTGGTTCATGAACATCCCGTTCTGGTATTTCCGTGTGGCGTTCTATTTCTTCGGTCTGAGCGCGGTGATCATCGGTCTGAGGAAACTATCAACCTCTCAGGACACCGATCCGAATCCGACCACCAAACGTTTGTTCCGCGCACGTTTCCATTCGACATACACGCTGATCATTTTCGCGCTGACCATTACCTTCACTGGTTTTGATTTCATGATGGCGTTGGACTACACCTGGTTTTCCACGATGTGGGGAGTCTATCTGTTTGCTGGAGCGGCGCTGAATTCGATGGCGGTGATCGTTCTCGTCTGCACTTGGTTGAAAAGTCAAGGTCACCTCAAACATGTCACCGGTCCCGAGCATTTCCACATCATGGGTAAGCTGATGTTAGCGTTCACAATTTTCTGGGCATATGTCTCGTTCTCGCAGTTTTTCCTGATCTGGTATGCGGGCATCACCGAAGAAACTCGTTATTTCCTAATCCGCAACACCGGCAATTGGAACATCGGGATGATCGCGCTGGTGTTCGGTCACTTTGTGGTGCCCTTCGTGGTCCTGCTTCAAGCATGGCTCAAGCGAAACCCGAAAACGCTGGCGATCGTCGCGGTTTACACGCTCTGTATGCATGTTCTGGATCACTACATCATCTCCATTCCTGAGCGCGGAGTTTCGCTCGGCAATATCAACCACGAAGTTTTCGGTGACATCCAAGTTTCGATCCCCGGCGCATTCTGGGGTGATATCTTCGCGTTTGTGACGATTGGCTCCGCTTTCCTGTTCTTCCTTCTGCGTGCCGTCGGCCAACACTCGCTCTATCCGTGCCGCGACCCGCGCATCCTCGAATCCGCCAATCACTCGAACTGATTTTTCCTCACATGGACCCTAACCGCGACAATCCGATCATCCGCTTCACCACATTCTGGTGGGGGCTCGGCACCTTCATGATTTTTGCAGTGCTGCTTGCAGTGATCTGGATTTTCAATCGCAAGGAACCTGCCAACCTCGAGGATGTGCCGGCTAAAAACCGTTACGAAATCCGCGCCAAGGTCGATCAAGCACAGGCTGCCGATCTGCCAGCCGATGCAATCATCGCGGCGATCCCGGCTGTCGCGAAAAAACTTGCCACGGCCAAGCCCGCGCCAGTGGAAAAACCCGACCAAGTCGTGCCCGATTCACCCACCGCCAAGAAACTCTCTGCGGAAACCCCGCCAGCCGCAGGGCAGACGGCTCCCAAGCCCTGATTCTCTAATTTTTTCATTTCAAAACGATGTCTTCCGACACTTCCACTTCCCAAGCTCAGGCTGCTCTAACGCGTTCAGCGATTGATCGCTCGCTGCAACATCCGGTGATGTTTTTCCTGATGAGCGGCGCGTCATGGCTCGCGATTTCGATGCTGCTAGGCCTGATCTCCTCGGTGAAGATGCACAATCCTGAATTCATGAGCGAGTGTTCGTTCATGAGTTTTGGTAGAGTTTACGCCGCGCACACCAACATCTTGGTTTACGGTTGGGGAATGCCTGCGGCGTTTGCGATGATTCTTTGGTTGATGGCGCGCATGTCCGGCAAGGAATGCACCATGGTTGGCACGATTCTAACCGCAGGGCACATTTGGAATCTCGGAGTGGCGCTCGGCGTGATTGGAATTCTGACAGGCTTCGGCACCGGAATGCCATGGATGGAGTTTCCGCCATTTGCGTGGCCAGTTTTGTTAGCTGCATACACCGTGATTGTGATTGGTTCGTTCATTCAATTTCGGGTGCGTCCTGAAGGTGGAGTAATGATTTCGCAATGGTATCTTCTAGCAGCGATGATCTGGTTTCCATGGATTTTCCTCACCTCAAATGTTCTGCTGCATTGCATTCCCGGGCATCCATTGATGGCTGCGGCGATCAATGCTTGGTTCAAATCGGGCATGATGTTCCTGTTCTTCACGCCAGTCGCACTGGGTGCCGCTTATTATATCACGCCGAAGGTGACTGGCTTGCCGATTCCTAGCAACTCGCTGGCCAAGTTTGGTTTCTGGTCGCTCGCCGTCATCGCGCCGTGGGCGGGGATGCAGAAACTCGCCGGTGCGCCGATTCCAGTGATTTTGCCCTATCTCGGTGGTGCTGCCACGGCCATGATTTTCATCCCAGCTTGTGCTGCCGTCGTCAATAACTTGCGGCCGATTTTAGCAAGCCGCGCTGCTCTATCAGTGAGTCCTTCGCTGCGATTCACTTTTGTCGGCTTACTCTCGCTGGTGGTGTTAGTGGTTTGTGGAATCTTCCTCAATTTGCCGAACTCCACGCTCAAGGCGTCGCAGTTTTCTATCGCTGGTTACAGCGCGGAAATTTTGGCGATGTATGGATTTTTCAGCTTCGTGATTTTTGGTGCGTCCTATTTCATCGTGCCGCGGGTGACGCGCCGCGAATGGCTTTCCCGTAGGTTGATTCGCTGGCATTTTTTATTCTCGGTGTATGGCATTCTCACGGTGGCGGTCATTTCGCTGGTCGGCGGATACCTTCAAGGAATGGATCAAGAAAACTGGCAGTTGCCATGGATCACCGCCGCCCAGACCGGTGCGGCCTATGCGGTGGCGATGACCTTCGCGTGGTGCATGATCCTGATTTCTAATATCTTCTATTTCGTGCATCTCACACTGATGTGGATGCGCCTCGGGCGTCGTGGAGCGAATCCCACCTTGCTGACGAATCCCAACCTTTCCGTTCCACAACAATCCGCCGCGCATTGATTTTGAATGGTAGATTTTAAATTTCCGAATTTTCCCCAATGAGCTTCCGCACTTTCATTCTTGGTCTAGCCGCCAGCTTCGGTATCGCATGGCTTGCGATCATCGTGATCCCATTTTTCAAAATGCGCGATCTGGCGCCCATTCCTCACCCTGAGGCCCAAGCGACTACCGCCGGGGTTTTCTTTCCGAAACGCACCGGCCGCGTAGCGAATGGTGCTAGAGTTTATGCGGAAAACGGCTGTTATGTTTGCCACACCCAGTTGGTGCGGCCGACATACGCGGGCAACGATCTTTATCGTCCAGACTGGGGTGGCATGAAAATGGACCCGGACCGTGGCGATACACGCCGCGAAACGAACGCCTTCGATTTCAATGGTGAGAAGTTTGCGCAAATCGGCCTGATGCGCATGGGTTCAGATCTATCAAACATTGGCCGTCGCGTGGAAACGGCTGAGGCATCCTCGGCCAATCCGACCGCTTGGTTGATGAGCCATCTTTACAATCCGCGTTCCAATCCGCAGCTGTGGAATTCTAACTGCCCACCACATCGTTTCCTGTTCGAAAAGCGTGAGATCAAAAACGCATCATCGCCCGACGCTCTAGCAGTCGATGCGGGTGAGGGGATGGAGATTGTTCCGGGGCCCGATGCGAAAGCGCTGGTTTCCTATCTGCTTTCACTGAAAAAGGACCACGCCGTTCCTGCCGCCCTCAATTTCGCCCCGCCTGAGGAATGATGCGGCCCATTCGAATTCACAACATTCTATCCAATTTCCAACATGTCCTTGCCTGATCAGAAACCTGAAGTTGAAGGAACCGAAGTGCAGCGTCGTGCCGCACGTGAAGCTGCGGCTTGCGTCCGTGAAAAAGCCATTGCTAAAAACGGTTCGGAGCCGATTTCGGTGTGGGTGATGGCTGCTTGCGGAGTGGCGGCAGTGGCTGCTGGAGCAATTCTCGGTGGAGCCGGGAAACATGGGATTTTCGATTATAACAAAGTTTTCCGCGACAGCTACGTGCGGACTCCGCCGCCGGGTGGGGCAAATGAAGGACCGCCGCCGAAAGCCGCTTTGGACGCCTACATGGCCAGAGGGAAAAAGGTGTGGAATGGCAAGTGCATCACCTGCCACGGGCCAGAGGGCAAGGGCGATGGCAACAATTTCCCGTCGCTTGTGGGCTCAGCTTGGGCCATTGGTGAAACAGATCGTTTTTCGATGATCATTCTCAACGGCCTCACCGGCCCGATCAGCACTGGAAAAACCTACAGCGGAGCTGCCGGGATGCCCAGCCAGAACGCGACTAACGATCTCAAACCCGAAGATCTCGCCGCAGTGATGACTTATGTTAGAAATAATTTTGGCAATGCCAAGGGCGATGTCGTCACGGTGGAAATGGCCAAGTCCGCTTTTGCGATCTCGGCACAGCGCGCCAAAGTCGGCACGCAAATGACAGCGGAAGAACTGACCGCACAACACGTCAAGGACTTGCCCGGAAAACCAATTGACTCCAAGGCAATGGTCAATCCGCTCACCTTGATGCCGGTGTTTGATGCGAAGCAAACCGCGCCAGCAGCAGAGGAAACCAAGCCTGCTGAGACCACCGCGCCGAAGTAGAGATCCGCTAGAAGGATTTGGCAGCCTTACTGCTTGTTGAAATGAAGGTCTGAATGTGATGAGGCCGATACTGGGGATGTTAATTCTACTCTGTTATTTGGGAGTGATTTCATCGGGCCAGAGTGGAGGGCGGGTGGTG
>ENA-OFCF01000392-OFCF01000392.1-metagenomes-genome-assembly--contig:-NODE-392-length-19685-cov-2.605043_pt1 | contig 19685 bp, 15 predicted proteins | sample MGYA00153387_OFCF01 | MGnify analysis MGYA00153387
AATTAATGCGTCAAAATTGAAAGTCGCTTTTGGTTGGTTTGTTTTGATAATCGGAATTTGTATTTTCGTAAACGAAACATTTTAAATATTACAAAATATGAATTTTAAATATGTAGATTAACGTTTATTACTGTTTAAACATTTTTGCAGTAGCAATTACGGACTATGAAATGGCAACTTTTGAAGCGAACGAGAACTTTATAGACCACAGTCAAAAGCTGGAAAATTCATTTTTTTCAGTTTCAATTAGAAATAAATTTCAACAACTTATTCCAATAATTACATTTGTTATAGGTGCTTTTTTTTGGCGTGGCTTAGGTCCGGGAATTCCGTATGTTTCGCCAAACAATCTTAATTTATCTTTTCAACCTGCACCTGATTGCAATTGATATAAGAATTTCCTTGTGTTTTAAATTTCCCTGATAATTTTAATTGTCAACGTCTTCGTTTAAATATTATATGTCTATTTTTGCAATTTGAAATTTGTCGTATAAATTGCATTTCTTTTAAAATATTATGCTCTAAATTAAAATAAATGGCATCAGGATTTTTCGCTCTTCTGGATGATATTGCCGCAATCATGGACGATGTTGCTGCAATGAGTAAACTTGCTACAAAAAAAACTGCAGGAATACTCGGTGATGATTTGGCCGTAAACGCTGAAAAAGCTTCCGGTTTTGCGTCCTCTCGCGAATTACCTGTGCTTTGGGCTATTTCAAAAGGTTCTCTCATCAACAAAATTATTATTTTGCCTATCGCATTTCTTTTAAGTGCTTTTTATCCTCCGGCTGTTATCGTAATTTTAGTTATTGGTGGCATTTATTTAGCTTACGAAGGTGCCGAAAAAATATTTGAATTTCTTTTTCATAAAAAAAACAGCTCTGTTGGCTTAACAAACCAAATACTGAGTGAAACCGAAATTCTTGCATTTGAAAAAGATAAAATAAAATCCGCTGTCTTAACAGATTTTATTCTTTCAGTAGAAATTGTCATTATTGCGTTAGGAACGGTTATTGACCAGCCTATTTTGTCACAAATTATGGTAGTTTCAGTAGTGGCTTTGATTGCCACCGTGGGTGTTTATGGAATTGTAGCTTTAATTGTCCGGATGGACGAAGCTGGTTTAAAACTCATTTCGATGAGCAGCAAAAAAAATAGTATTCTCAAATTTACAGGCAACATTTTGGTTCAGGCTCTGCCAATTGTTATAAAAAGTCTTGCCGTTTTAGGCACTATTGCTTTATTACTTGTTTCAGGAGGAATATTTTCGCATAATATTTTATTTTTACACCACTTTATGGTTCAGGTTCCATCATTTTTAAAGGATTTTATTTTGGGACTTGTAGTTGGTTTTGTCGCCTTGGGGTTGGTAACTATTGTAAAAAAAATTAAATTCAATTTTTAAAAACATAATTCAAAATGTTAGCTCCCATTTTCAGCGCTTTCTCCCTTACTTCAAATGGATCATTATTAACTTCGGCAACTTCCCAGCCGTCGCCCAAATCGGTTTCATAAGTAAACAAAAGAACCAGACGATTTTCTATAAATATACCAAAAGCTTGTGGTCGTTTTCCATCATGTTCATGAATTTTTGGAAGTCCCGCAGGAAATAAATTCGGACTCTGAAAAATTTGATGGGTTGATGGTAGCTCTGCCAGAGTATTATTTGGAAACAATTTATTAATTTCATTTCTGATATATTGGCTCATTCCATAATTGTCGTCAATATGTAAAAATCCGCCAGAGGTTAAATAATTTCTTAAATTTTCTTGTTCAGACGCATTAAAAACCACATTTCCATGCCCGGTCATGTGAACAAACGGATATGAAAACAAATCTGGACTACCAGGCTCAACAGTTGCTGGTTTTGATTTTATTCTGGTTTTTATAGTTTGATTGGCATATTTTATTAGGTTTGGCAGCGATGTTGGGTTGGAATACCAATCTCCCCCACCACCATATTTCAGTAGTGCAATTTCTTGCGAAAAAGAAACAACTGAAAACAAAAACATTAGGGCAATTAATTTTTTCATTGTACAATTTTTATTCGTTTTATTCTTATTCTTCATTTAAAAAAACAACAATATGACAGGCAACTACAGCAGCAGTTTCGGTTCGTAATCTGCTATTTCCCAATGAAATAGGAATGTATTTTTTGGACAAAGCCAGCTCAATTTCTTTTTTAGAAAAATCACCTTCGGGACCAATTAATACCGTAACGTCTTGATTAATTTTCAGTTCATTTTTAAGCGATTTTTTATCTTCATTATCACAATGAGCGAAATATTTTTGATGTAGATTCTTATTTTCCATAAAATTTATGAACGAAATTGCATCATTAATTTTAGGCAAGAAAAATTGGTTTGATTGCTTCATTGCTGCCAGAATAATTTTTTCAAATCGTTCTTTATTAATGATTTTTCTTTCGGAATGATCACAAATAATTGGTGTAATTTCCGAAATTCCAATTTCGGTAGCTTTTTCTAAAAACCATTCAAATCTTTCATTCATTTTTGTTGGAGCAACTGCCAGATGCAATTTATATTTTGGTTGTTCCTGTTTTTTGAATCCAACAATTTTAACGGTGCATTTGCTGTCTGATGCTAAAATGATTTCAGTTGTAAAAAAATAGCCTGATCCATTGGTTACAAGTATAATATCGCCTTCTTCCTTTCGGTTTACTTTAATAATGTGTTTGCTCTCTTCTTTATTAAAAAAGAATGTTTTTGTTGATTCGTTTATTTCAGGATTATAAAACATTTTGGTTTTTTTAAAATTTAATTCTTGGGTTTGAAACCACATTTGAAGTTTCAAATTTTTGTGCTAAATATTTTTGATAGCCCACAATTCCAATCATTGCAGCGTTGTCAGTAGTATATTCAAATTTTGGAATAAATGTCGTCCAGCCATATTTTTTTTCGGCTTCTTTCAATGTTTTTCTTATGCCTGAATTTGCAGAAACCCCACCACCAATTGCAATTTGCAAAATGCCCGTTTTTAATACTGCCAGTTTCAATTTTTCCATCAGAATTTCAATTATTGTGTTTTGAATGGAAGCACAAATATCGTTTAAATTTTCATCAATAAAATTCGGGTTTTCAGATTGTTTTCTTTGAATGAAATACAAAATTGCGGTCTTTAATCCAGAAAAACTAAAATCTAAATCGGGCACTTTTGGCTTTGTGAATGCAAACGCTTTCGGATTTCCAAGTTGAGCATATTGATCTATTAATGGTCCTCCAGGATAGGAGAGTCCTAATATTTTTGCACTTTTGTCAAAGGCTTCTCCCACTGCATCGTCGGTTGTTTGACCAATAATTTCCATGTCAAAAAAATCTTTTACGACAACAATTTCGGTATGTCCGCCGGAAATTGTCAAAGCCAAAAATGGAAAAGTTGGTTTTTGAAAATTTTCTTCTGCAATAAAATGAGCCAGAACATGGGCTTGCATATGATTTACGGCAATCAGAGGAATTTTTAGAGCCAATGCTAACGATTTTGCAAACGAACTTCCAACCAATAGCGATCCCATTAATCCTGGACCTTGTGTAAAAGCTATTGCCGATAGCTGTTCTATTTTTATATTTGCTTTTTTTAAAGCGGCATCAATAACAGGAACAATATTTTGTTGATGGGCTCTCGATGCTAATTCTGGTACAACACCGCCAAATTGATTGTGAATCAGCTGGTTGGCTACCACATTTGATAAAACGATGTCGTTTTTTAAAACTGCAGCAGCTGTATCATCACACGAACTTTCAATTGCTAGAATAAAAACAGGCTTATTTTGCATATATTTGGAACGAAATTTGTCTTATATTTGATTGATAAATTGTAAAATTCAAAATTATAGTATTTTATCAAAACCGTAAGATTTTATTTAAAAATTAAAAATAAATTACAATTAAAACCGCTGAACGTTTAAGAAAAATTAGAAAAATAATAGTCCGAATTCTTTTGGGACTGGTGTTTTTTCTATTGTTTTTCGGAATATTATTGTCTATTCCCAGTGTTCAAACTAAAATTGGAACTTATATAACAAATTTACTACACGAAGATTTTGGGGCAAGCATCAAAGTTGAACAAGTAGCAATTTCAATTTTTGGCGGTGTAAAATTAAAAAAAGTTTTGATAAAAGACCATAAAAAAGATACTTTAATATATGCCAGTCGAATAAAAACAGATATTCTGAGTTTGGAAAGGTTAAAAATTGGTGATTTAATTTTTGGTGATATCAGAATTGATAGTTTGTATTTTAATTTAAAAACTTATAAAAACGAAAATAGATCCAACATCAATATTTTTACTGCACTATTTGATTCTGGAAAGCCATCAACCCAAAAGTTCATTTTAAATGCTCAGAATGTTTATGTTTCAAACAGTCATTTTATTTTGAGCGATGAAAACAATAAATCTCCAAAAACACTTGATATTAAGGATTTTAATATGTCATTAAATGCATTTAAAATCATTGGATCTGATGTTTATGCTAAAATTAATAAGTTGGCTGCCGTTTATAACAATGGATTAATAATCACAAATTTAGAAACTTATTTTGCATACACTAATCGTTACATATCGTTAAAAAATCTGAAGTTGGAAACGGAAAAATCATTCGTAAAGGGCGATTTAATAATGAAATATAAAGATAAAGATTTTGATGATTTTAACAATAAAGTTCAATTTGATTTTAATATTGATAATGCCAAATTAGCGACGAATGATTTAAAATATTTTTATGATGAACTGGGTAAAAATAAAATAATCAATGTAAAAACCATAATTTTTGGCACCCTAAATAATCTTTTTTTAAAGGATTTGATTCTGACTGAAGATAAAAAGACAAAAATTGCAGGAGATTTAAACCTCAAAAACAGTTTTGGAAATCAAAGCAAACAATTTTATTTAAAAGGGAGTTTTTCTAAAATAAATACGAATTACGAAAATCTGGTCACGCTTTTGCCTAACATTTTAACAAAATCGTTGCCTGTTGCAATCAAAAAATTAGGACAATTTGATTATAAAGGAAAAGTTGAAGCCACTTCAAATTCTGTAGCAAGCAATTTTTTGTTAACAACCGCAATCGGTGATTTGAAGTCGAATGTAATATTAACGGGAATTGAAAACATAAATACAGCAAAATATAAAGGCGAAATTGAATTGAATAATTTTGATATCGGAAAGTTGCTGGATGAAAAAATGTTAAATAAAACAACGCTAAATTTAAGTATTGAAGGAAGTGGTTTTACTAAAAAAAATCTAAACTGTATCGCAAAAGGCAATATAGTTTCAGTAGATTTTAAAAATTATAATTATAAAAATATCAGAATTGACGGAAACATAAAAGCACCATTGTTCAACGGCAAAATCAATATAAATGATCCAAATTTAATCTTAGATTTTGAAGGTTTGGTTGATTTAAGCAAAAAAGAAAGACGCTATAATTTTAAAACTAAAATAGATTATGCCAATTTATCCAATCTTAAAATTATTAATGATACTATTTCTATTTTTAGAGGTGAAATTAAAATTGATGTCGCTGGCAATTCTATAGAAAATCTTTATGGAAAAATAAATATTGACAACACGGCTTATCAAAACAATAAAGACAAATTTATTTTTGATAATTTCTTTCTGGAATCCACTTTTGATACTGATCGTGTCAGAACTATTACCATAAATTCTCCAGACATTATTGAAGGTAAGGTAGTTGGAAAATTTCAGTTCAGTCAGGTTCAAAAAATGCTCGAAAATGCAGTCGGGAGCTTATATGCCAATTACGTACCAAATAAGTTAAAAAAAGGACAATTTCTGAAGTTTAATTTTAGCATTTACAACAAAATAATTGAAATTTTTTATCCAGGAATAAAAGTTGGAGCCAACACAATCGTTAAAGGAAATATCGATTCTGACAATGATGAATTTAAACTCAATTTTAATTCTCCAAGCATTAAAGCCTTCGATAATTATTTTAAAACCATAAAAGTTGATATTAATAATAAAAATCCACTTTACAATGCGTTTATCGAAGTGGACACTATAAAAACAAAATATTATAAATTTTCAGATTTTAGTTTAGTAAATGTTACTGCAAAAGACACGTTGTATGTCCGATCGGAATTTAAAGGTGGCGATAAAGCAAAAGATTTTTTTAACATGAACCTTTTTTATACAATCGATAAAGACCGAAATAATATTATCGGAATCAAAAAATCCGACGTTAAATTTAAAGATTATTTTTGGTTTTTAAATGAAAAGGAAGCCACTGATAACAGGATTATATTTGATAAAAGATTCAGGAATTTTAGGTTTGACAATATTATTTTAACCCACGAACAGCAAAAAGTTTTATTTTCTGGCGACATTAAGGAAAAAGATTTTAAGGATTTATCATTGACTTTTAACGATGTTAACATCAATAAAATTTTGCCAACAATCGACGGAACAGATTTTTACGGAAACTTAAATGGCATTGTTAATTTTAAACAAAACGGACTTATTTTTCAACCAACATCATCGCTGACTGTTGAAGGACTTAAAATAAATGATATTGGATTTGGTAATTTAAAACTGGACATTGAAGGCGATAACGGTTTCAAAAAGTTCAATCTTAATGCATCTTTAACTAATAAAAATCTGGAAACTTTTTTAGTTGACGGAAATTTTAAAATCGAGAATAAAAGAACAATTTTAGAGTTAGATTTGCGGTTCAATAAATTTAATCTGGCTGCAATAAGTTCTCTTGGCGGCACGGTTATTTCAAATATTAGAGGATTGGTGTCCGGAAATGCCAATATTGCTGGTGCACTTAATGATCCAAACATTTATGGAAGGTTGTTTTTGGACGGTGCCGGATTAAAAATTCCGTATTTAAATACTGATTTTAATTTTAGTGAAAATTCAATAATTGACCTTTCCGACGATCAGTTTATTTTTCAGAATAATACTTTGACCGATACAAAATATAAAACTGAAGCCAATTTAAATGGGACAATAAAACACAAACTTTTTTCAAATTGGAAGCTGGATTTATCTCTAAGTGGTGCAAGGTTCTTGGCATTAGATACAGAATATTCAGACGAAGCTTCCTATTACGGAAAAGCATTTATTGAAGGAAAAGCTACAATTATCGGACCAACAAATGCTCTGGTAATTAATGTTGTTGCAACTTCAAAAAAAGGAACTATAATTAAAATTCCAATAAACAATGCTGCAGCCTTATCAAGCAAAAGTTTTCTTCATTTTCTTACAGCAGAAGAAAAACGCATCAAAAATAAGGGAATTGTGATGATGACAAAATCTTATGAGGGTTTAGAATTAAAATTTGATTTAACAGTAAACAAGGATGCAGAAATTGAAGTTATTTTGGACAAAAACAGCGGACACGGAATGAGGGGCAGAGGCGAAGGTAAGCTCGGACTGGACATTAACACACTCGGAAAATTCAATATGTATGGCGATTATAGAATTGTTGATGGCTTTTATAATTTTAAATATGGTGTAATCAATAAAACTTTTAAAGTAAAAAAAGGAAGTTCAATTTCATGGGATGGCGATCCTTTGAGAGCAAGATTAAATTTGGAGGCAACCTATTCAGCAAATGCAAATCCATCTGTTATGTTAAATAATCAAGGACTAAACAGAAAAGTTCCGGTTGAAATTGGTATTGGTATCACTGGAAATCTGCTCAATCCGGAACCTGATTTTAAAATTAATTTTCCGACTTTAAGTCCAGTTTTAAAATCAGAAATTGAAACTCAAATGGGCGATAAAACATCAAGAGAAAGGCAGGCCTTGAGTATTTTGGGAACCGGAAGTTTTGTAAGCAACGACGGACTAAATCAAAGTGTGCTGGCGCAAAACAATTTATATGAAACAGTCGGCAACGTAATTGGTGGATTATTTCAAAATTCTGACGATAAGCTTTCAGTTGGAATCGACATTGCAACCGCCGACAGAACGATTGGTCGCGAAACAGGCGGATCAATCGGATTTACTGTATCCGGACAAATAAATGATAAGATTTCTATAAACGGAAAAGTGGGTGTGCCGGTTGGTGGTATCAATCAATCCACTTTAATTGGAAATGTAGAGGTGCAGTATCGTGTTAATGAAGATGGAACACTAAATTTAAGATTTTTTAACCGTGAAAATGATATTAATTATATAGGTGAAGGAGTAGGATTTACGCAAGGAGTCGGAATCAATTATGAAGTAGATTTTGATACATTTAAACAATTATTAAGAAAAGTTTTTAATAAACAACAAATCGAAGTTGACAGAAAAGGTGCAGATTACATTTCTGATTCTGAAATTTTAAATGAGCCCAAATCCAAAAAAAGCAAAAAACAAAAGGAAGCTGAGAAATCCAAATCAGATGCAATTCCTCCAAAAGAAGATTAATGTAAACGATTTTTGATCGTAAATCGTAGTCTAGTAAGTCATAAAAATAAATAAACAAAATTAAAATATGAAAGTATATACAAAAACAGGAGACGACGGAACAACAGCTCTTTTTGGGGGTGGCAGAGTTCCAAAAGACCATGCACGAATTGAAAGCTATGGCACAGTTGACGAACTCAATTCGTATATTGGATTGATTCGCGATCAGGAAATGAACGAACATTACAAAACTATTTTAATCGAAATTCAGGACAGACTTTTTACCGTTGGAGCCATTTTAGCAACGCCTCCCGAAAAGGAAGTGATGAAAAATGGAGCATTACGACTTCAAAATCTCGGAATTATTGAGTCCGACCTGGAATTACTTGAAAACGAAATTGACACAATGGAAAATTCATTGCCACAAATGACCCATTTTGTTTTGCCTGGAGGGCATACAACCGTGTCATATTGTCATATTGCTCGTTGCGTTTGCAGGCGCGCAGAAAGATTAGCAGTACATCTGAATCATAATGAACCAGTTGCAGGCATTACTTTAAGATACCTGAACAGACTTTCGGATTACTTATTTGTATTGGCACGAAAATTGTCCTCTGACCTGAAGGCTGATGAGGTGAAATGGATTCCGAGAAAGTGATTTCAGCATTAAAGTATTACTATTTGATGCTGAAAGATTGCAATTAATTATAATTAATTATTTTTTTTCAAAATTAAATTTAAAATTAATTGTCTTTTTCATTAAAAAAATTATTTTTGCATAAATATTTAAAATCAAAGCACATGTATTGGACTTTAGAATTAGCATCTTATTTAAGCGATGCACCCTGGCCAGCTACCAAAGATGAATTGATTGACTATGCCATAAGAGCCGGCGCTCCATTAGAGGTAGTTGAAAACCTGCAGTCAATTGAAGACGAAGGAGAAATTTATGAATCAATGGAGGAAATTTGGCCGGATTATCCCACAGATGAAGATTATCTGTGGAATGAGGATGAATATTAAAAACTTTAAATTAACTGATTTCGATTTTTAATAAAAATTATTTAAAGAAAATCATTTATTGAAAAATTTAATTCAAAAATCTAATCAAAAAGTCTCTTGTGAGGCTTTTTTTTTGATTATTTTTACAGTCTAAAAATCAGTAAGAAAAAGCATCTGTCAACCTGATTATATATCTATTGCCTGACAAGGCTTTACAACAAAAATAATATAACGCAAATTTACATAAAATGAGTTTCATAAACAGTATTCTAAAGGTTTTTGTAGGAGATAAATCGCAAAAAGACGTCAAAGCCTTGCAACCCTATTTGGCTAAAATAAAAGCATTAGAACCCGCAATTTCTGCACTTACTAATGATGAATTGAGATCAAAAACTACCTATTTTAAAGAAAAAATAAAGCAGGCAAGAGCTGAAATTGACAGCAAAATTGAAGCTTTCAAAACCGATGTAGAAAATACGGCTGACATTGACAAAAAAGAGGATTTTTATACGCAAATTGACAATCTGGAAAAAGAAGCCTACAGTATTTCTGAAATAACTTTAATGGAAATCCTTCCTGAAGCTTTTGCTGTTATCAAAGAAACGGCAACAAGATTTAAAGAAAACACCCGCATCATTGCAACAGCAACTGCAAAAGACAGAGAACTTTCGGTTACAAAAAATTATATCACAATTGAAGGTGACACTGTGATTTGGGCAAACGAATGGAATGCAGCAGGAAAGCAAATTACTTGGGACATGATTCATTATGATGTTCAATTGATTGGAGGCATGGTACTGCACGAAGGAAAAGTTGCCGAGATGCAAACTGGTGAGGGAAAAACATTGGTCGCAACGCTGCCATTATACCTGAATGCTTTGACAGGAAACGGTGTGCATTTAGTAACCGTAAATGACTATTTGGCAAAGCGAGACAGCACCTGGAAAGCTCCTTTATTTGAATTTCATGGATTGACAGTTGACTGCATCGACAACCACCAACCCAATTCGGATGAACGCCGTAAAGCTTATGAGGCCGACATTACCTACGGAACTAACAACGAATTTGGTTTTGATTATTTGAGAGATAATATGGCACACTCGCCTGCCGAATTGGTGCAGCGCAAGCACAATTTTGCAATTGTTGATGAGGTAGATTCTGTTTTAATTGATGATGCCAGAACGCCGCTAATAATTTCTGGTCCTGTGCCACAAGGCGATCGTCATGAATTTAATGAGTTGAAACCAAAAGTTGATAATTTAGTAAATCTGCAACGTCAGCTGGCAAACGGATTTTTATCAGAAGCCAAAAAGTTAATTAAAGAAGGCAACACAAAAGATGGAGGTTTTCAACTTTTAAGAGCATACAGAAGTTTGCCAAAAAACAAAGCTTTAATCAAGTTTCTAAGTGAAGAAGGCATCAAACAATTGCTTCAAAAAACCGAAAACAGTTTTATGCAGGACAACAATCGCGAAATGCCAAAGGTCGACGAAGCTTTGTATTTTGTGATTGAAGAAAAAAATAATCAGGTTGAATTGACTGATAACGGAATTAAATTCTTGTCAACTGATGCAGCCGACAACAACTTTTTTGTGCTTCCGGATATTGGAACCGAAATTGCCAGAATCGAAAAATTAAATTTAGAAAAAGACGCTGAAGCAGAAGAAAAAGAAAAACTATTTCAAGATTTTTCTATAAAAAGTGAACGTATTCACACCTTAACGCAATTGCTAAAAGCCTATTCACTTTTTGAAAAAGATGTTGAATATGTAATTATGGACAATAAAATTATGATTGTTGATGAGCAAACGGGTCGTATTATGGACGGTCGACGTTATTCAGACGGATTGCATCAAGCCATTGAAGCTAAAGAAAATGTTAAAATAGAAGCTGCAACCCAAACATTTGCTACAGTAACTTTACAAAATTATTTTCGAATGTACAGCAAATTGGCAGGAATGACTGGAACAGCAGTTACCGAAGCTGGTGAACTTTGGCAAATTTATAAACTAGATGTGGTCGAAATTCCTACCAATCGCGCGATGGCACGTCATGACAAGGAAGATTATATTTACAAAACAACCCGCGAAAAATTCAATGCTGTTATAGAAGATGTTTCTGAATTATCCAATGCGGGAAGACCTGTTTTGATTGGAACAACATCAGTTGAAATTTCAGAATTATTAAGCAGAATGCTAAAAATGAGGGGTGTAAAGCACAACGTTTTAAACGCCAAAATGCACAAACAAGAAGCACAAATTGTTGAAGAAGCAGGAAAAGCAGGCGTTGTAACTATTGCTACTAACATGGCGGGTCGAGGAACCGATATCAAGCTGTCGCCGGAAGTAAAAGCTGCCGGAGGACTAGCAATTGTTGGAACTGAACGTCATGATTCACGTCGTGTTGATCGTCAGTTGCGGGGTCGCGCTGGTCGTCAGGGCGATGTTGGAAGCTCACAATTTTATGTTTCGCTGGAAGACAATTTAATGCGACTTTTTGGTTCAGAAAGAGTTGCAAAAGTAATGGACAGAATGGGATTAAAAGAGGGTGAAGTGATTCAACATTCTATGATGACAAAGTCTATCGAAAGAGCTCAGAAGAAAGTCGAAGAAAATAATTTCGGAGTCAGAAAACGTTTGCTGGAATATGACGACGTTATGAATGCCCAACGAGAAGTTGTGTATAAAAGACGGCGACATGCACTTCATGGTGAGCGATTGAAAGTCGATATTGCCAATATGATGTATGATACCTGCGAATTAATTGTAGGAAATAACAAACAAAGCAACGATTTCAAAAACTTTGAATTTGAGTTAATTCGTTATTTTTCGATTACATCGCCAGTTTCAGAAACCGATTTTAATAAACTTTCTGAAACTGAAATAACATTAAAAGTATACAAAGCAACATTAGATTATTATACCGAAAAAACTTTGCGTAGCGCCAGAGAAGCACTGCCAGTGATTACAAACGTATATAAAAACCCTACAAATACTTTTGAACGTATTATAATTCCGTTTACTGATGGCATAAAAACTTTAAGCGTTGTTACGGATTTAAAAAACGCTTTTGATTCTCAGGGTGCAACTTTGGTTGCCGATTTTGAGAAAAACATTACTTTGGCAATAGTTGACGAAGCCTGGAAAAAACATTTACGAAAAATGGACGAGCTCAAACAATCAGTTCAATTAGCCGTTCATGAACAAAAAGATCCGTTACTGATTTATAAACTTGAAGCTTTTAAATTGTTTAGCAATATGTTGAATAATGTGAACAAAGAGGTAATTTCATTTTTATATAAAGGCGATTTGCCGCAAGAAATTTCCGGTATAAAAGAAGCATCATCTGCTCGAAAAAAAGAAGTTTATAAAACTTCAAAAGACGACGTGAACACCGATACTCTAGCTTCTGAAAATAGAGAAGCAGGACAGACGCAGCAACGTCAGGTTACAGAAACTATTGTTCGCGAGATGCCAAAAATTAATCGAAATGACACCGTAAAAATTCAAAATGCAGCCAATGGACAAATTGAAGAAATGAAATTTAAAAAAGCAGAAATTTTGATAAATGCGGGAACTTGGGTACTAATTAATTAAACTTTTAATTCCATAAATCATATAAAATCCTTAATTAGAATTAGTTAAGGATTTTTTACTTAAAATTAATTTTGTTTTACTATTATCTTAAATTATAAAATGGTTTCATATTTGCCAAAAAACGAACTTTAATTGTCCGATGTTTTTTGTTTAGAAAAATATCACTTTTTAGAGCTTAAAAGTTACATAATTTTTAGAACGTAAAAAAAAATGTGCAACATTCAAAAATATTTTTTACATTTACAATAGTTTTAATAAAATAAAGATCAACTATCATGGCAAAAAGTCAAGACGCTAAAAAAACAACAAAAAAAGAACCTCTAAAAACTGCTAAAGAAAAAAAAGAGGAGAAAAGAGAGAAAAAGAATACACCTAAAAGAGATTAAGTAAAAAAATCCATTGATTGAAATCAATGGATTTTTTTTGTGATTAATACTTTAATTAGCTTACTATCAGTTTTTTAACTGCTATTTTACTGTCAGAAATAATTTTTAAAATATAGATTCCAGTTGGTAAGTTAAAATAAAAAGTTGTTTCTCCATTAAATTCTTTTTGTAATAAAACTTGTCCCGAAAGTGAACAAATTTCAACGGAACTACTGTTGATTAATCCAGAAACAGTAATATTATTTTTTGCGGGATTTGGATATAATCCAAACTTTAATTCAGAATTATTGGAATTTGAGAGCGTAGAAAACCATGTCTGACCTGCATTTGCTCCCCAGATGTAGTTTGCTAAATTTGGAAAATCAATAAAAGGATTTCTGTTTTGCTGCCAAACATAAATTTTGTTGTTTCGGTTCATTTCAAAATCATCAGATGGGTCTAAAGTGTTCCATTGCAACAAAAAAGCTAAATCTCCTATAAAACCATCAGGTGTTTCTGGCGGATTTCCATTAACTACGTTCAAACCATTGTACCGAACTGCCATGTAAAACAAAGATCGGGCAACATCTCCTTTCCAACTGCCCACATTTCCTGTTGGACCATTGTAATCTATACCGTAGTTTCTATTGCTTCTAATACTGTTTTCGGGACTATCTTCCGCTCTAATATGGTGTGCGTCAGAATGTCCGGCCGCAATATCGCTTGCACTGGTTGGCAACCAGTTATTGATTCCGCCTGGTGTTGAAGATGTCGCATCTGAAAATCCGCCACGAGACTGGGCATAAATATGTTCGCGATTCCAAAAACCCAATGCACCACTTGAGCCTGTTTGAAAATCAAGTTTTGAACGCGGCTGCTCAACATACATCAACCAAACCTGACTGCTGTTGTTCGGGTTTTGATCGCATTCTCTCAATATATCATAAACATCGCCATAAGTATATTTTCGAACAACCAGGGGATTTGCGATGATGTTTTGAATTGCTTGTTTCAAAACCAAACCCGATTTTCCTTCTAAACTGGCATAATATCCTGCTGGTGCCGTTGATTGAGTTAGTCCGTAAGTAGGCAATTTTGGACTGCCCCATGCCTGAACTAAATTATCATTATCATTTATTCGAATTTCTACATTGTTGTTAATATTAAAAAAAGTACTCGGAATTGATCCGATGGTGATTTTCATAACTTCATCTCCTTCATTCAAAGTGTCATCTACCAATAAAATCGACCTCGATATTGTTGAGGTTCCGGTTGGAATTGTAACAGTTAAATTTCCTGAAAAATCGCTTGTGGTAAAGTTTCCATTATTTAATGTATAAGAAAAATTCAGATTGCTGGTAACCGCAGTTTGGGTAGTAAAAATAATATTAAAGGTAGTGCCTTCCAATAAATTTCCGGTAGGCGTAACCGAAATAGTAATTCCGTTCTGAATCGTTCCAGTCCCGTCGTTGTTGACTCCAGGCGTTGGAGGTTTAATTTCATAAGTACCATCGTTTTTTCTTTGAACAGAATCTGTGGCCGGAATTCCATTCAATCCTTCATTTTGCTGAACGGTTAATCCTAATAAATTCATTAAAGCTGTTGCATTCGGATCATTATTCCCGTAAGCCATTGCATGAATCAAATTGGTCGAAGTCGCAGTTGTGCCGGAAGGAAAACTTGCGGCGTTTCCGAGATAAATTGCAACAGCATCCGGACCATTTTGAATTGAATTGTTATTCATCAAAAGATTTGGCGCTGGCGATACTGCACTGTTTCCAACGGTAAAAATGCCGTTAATATTTGTTGTTAATCCATCTAAATCATAGCGTAAATAACTTTTGTTGTCGCCTCCGTTAAAAAAAACCAAAACATATCCTGTCAGAGAAAAGTTGGGTGTTGTCGATTTTATTTCAACAAATTCTTTGATATCTGTGCCTGGCGTATCAGAATCCACCTCATTAACAAACAATTGTCCGAAAGAAAAAGTAGAAAGCGGTAGAAATAATAATACAAAAATAATTTTTTTCATTAATCAGTTTTTTTTTCAAAGGTACTACTATTTTTAAAAACCACTTTAAATTAAGGTTAACCAAATTTTATTTCTGGAGTTTGAAATAGTATATTTGTAGGTAATAAACACAAACTTTTTTTTATGCAAAATATTATCAACAGATTTTTAAGTTATGTTAAAATAGATACAGAATCTGATCCGAATTCTACAACAACTCCAAGTACAAAAAAGCAATTTGATTTAGCACATTTACTGGTGAAAGAACTAACTACAATTGGTCTAACCGACGTAACTATTGATAAATTTGGTTATATAATGGGTACTCTGGAAAGCAACTTGGATTATAAAGTTCCAACAATTGGGTTTATTTCACATTACGACACGTCACCAGATTTTACAGGAAAAAATGTAAAACCACAAATTATTGTCAATTATGACGGTGGTGATATTGTGCTAAATGAAAGTAAAAATATTGTTTTGTCGCCAAAATATTTTAAAGATTTGATCCAGTACAAAGGGCAAACCATTATCACCACCGATGGCACGACCCTTCTTGGTGCAGATGACAAGGCGGGTTTAACAGAAATTGTTACAGCAATGGAATTTATGATAAAAAATCCAAAAATAAAACATGGAAAAATAAGAGTCGGATTTACTCCCGATGAAGAAATTGGTCGTGGAGCCGATTTATTTGACGTCAAAAAGTTTGGTACCGATTGGGCATATACGATGGATGGAAGCCAGATAGGGGAGTTGGAATATGAAAATTTTAACGCCGCAGGTGCTAAAATAATCTTTAAAGGAAAAAGTGTTCATCCGGGTTATGCAAAAGATAAAATGATCAATTCGATGCTGATTGCCAATGATTTTATAAACGAACTGCCTAAAAACGAAATTCCGCAAGAAACCAAAGGTTATGAAGGTTTTTTTCATGTAACACAACTTTCAGGAAGTATTGAAGAATCTAAAATTGAATTAATTATCCGAGATTTTAATGCAAAAGATTTCAAAAAACGCAAGGATTTTATACATGATATTGCAAAAAAAATAAATAAGAAGTATGCCAAACAATTTGGATCTGATGTAGTAATTGCTGAAATTAAAGATCAGTATTACAATATGAAAGAAAAGGTAACTCCTGTTATGCACATTGTTGATATTGCTGAAAAAGCAATGAAAAATTTGGGAATAAAACCAATATTAAAACCCATTCGCGGTGGAACAGATGGTTGCAGATTATCTTATATGGGATTGCCATGTCCTAATATTTTTGCTGGAGGTCACAATTTTCATGGAAAATATGAATATGTTCCGGTTGAAAGTATGCAAAAAGCGATTGAAGTAATTGTTAAAATTGCAGAATTAACTGCGACGACCGATTTTTCAGTTAAAAATAAAAAGGCAAAGAAGAAATAACCAGAATATATTTAATTATCAGGAAAAATTTTCCCAGGATTTAAAATTCCTTCTGGGTCAAATATCGATTTTATACCTTTCATTAGTTGCAAATGCGATTTTGAAAACGCAATGTTCATATAGTTTTTTTGAACAAAACCAATTCCGTGTTCGCCAGAAATAGTCCCTTTTAAAGCAACCGTAAGTTCAAAAATCTCCCTAATTCCTTTGGTTACTTCGTTGTTCCAATTTTCGTCGGACATATTTCCTTTTATAATGTTTATGTGCAAATTTCCGTCTCCTGCATGACCATAACAAACAGATTTAAAGCCGTATTTTGCTCCAATGTTTTTCACACCAGCAAGCAATTTTGGCAATTCAAATCTAGGAACAACGGTGTCTTCTTCTTTATAAACTGAATTTGATTTTACGGCTTCTGCTACCGAACGACGCATTTTCCAAAGCGCATTTTTCTGGTCGTCTGTATCGGCAAACAAAATTTCATCGGTTTCAAATTGTTCTAAAACATTCATGATTTTTTCGGCTTCCTGAAAAAGAATTTCAGGATAATTACCGTCAACTTCGATCAGCAGATGGGCCTGAATTTCGGGCAGAACATTAATGCCGATATTTTGATTGTATTTCAGAGTCCAGTCAATCGCATCACGTTCCATAAATTCTAATGCACTGGGAACAATTCCAGCTCTAAATATGGCAGAAACCGCTTCACAAGCCTGATTGGCTTTAAAAAAAGGAACCAACATCAGGACATTGTGCGTAACTTTTGGCAATAATTTCAGTACAATTTTTGTAATTATGCCAAGCGTGCCTTCACTTCCGACCATCAATTGGGTTAAATTGTAGCCTGTTGCATTTTTTAGAGTATTGGCACCAGTCCAAATTATAGTACCATCTGCAAGCACAACTTCAAGATTCAAAACATAATCTTTTGTAACACCATATTTTACAGCTCTGGCTCCTCCCGCATTTTCGGCCACATTTCCACCAATCCAGCAACTGCCCTGACTGCTTGGATCTGGAGGATAAAACAATCCCTTTTCGGAAACGGCTTCTCTTAAAACCTGAGTAATTACGGCTGGTTCAACAATTACCTGAAGGTTTTTTTCATCAATATTCAAAATTTTATTAAGCCTTTCAGTTGACAATCCAATCCCCTGATAAACAGACAATGCGCCTCCGCTCAGCCCGGTTCTGCCACCAATCGGAGTAACAGGAATTTTGTAAAGACTGGCAATTTTCATTATTGAAGCAATTTCATCAGCATTAGCAGGTTTTAAAACAACTGCCGGCGGAAAAACAAAATCTTCGGTTTCGTCTTTACCGTAATGATTTCTGGTTTCAATATCAGAAAAAACATAATCTTTACCGACAATTTTTTCTAATTCTTGAAATATTTTTGCGTCAATTTGCATAAAAATAAATTTAGATATTCATTCTAAAATCTTCAATTATTGGATTGGCTTTTCCAAAATCGACTTCCTGAATAAAAATTTCAACGGCCAAATCTGAATTTCCAAATCCGCCCAGTCTCGCCGACTGAATGTTGTCTTTAATTACGGTTGCAACTCCAATTGCCTCAATTTTTTGTTGCAATGCTTGTGCTAATATTTCACTTCCCGAAAAAATTTTTATCAATCCCATTTTATTTTATTTATGTGTAATTAAATTTTAAACGTTAACTCGTGTAACCTTAAAATTGAAACTTTCAGCCAAACTTCTCAAAAACCAATATTTTAATTGTCGTTGCTGTTGCAATCATCGTCGTCGTCTTGTTCAAAATCGAAAAAAACAGGTTCAATTAGCATTTTTTCTGCTAAAATATCAATTCTTTCAGTCATATTTTCAGAAAAAACAATACGCTGGGTTTTGGTAATACTATTGGAAATCCGCATTATTTTGGTTTCATTCCGCAATTTTAAAATAGGATCTGCATCGTCAATAATAAACATTTTCAGTCGGTTTACGTTGAATCCGGCCGTTGTAAACATTTCGTTTAATCGAATTGGTGTTCCAATCAAAACATCAATTCCGGTAGAGATATAGTTTTTGTCATATTCCATATCGCCCTTTTCATGAACGCCATAAATCCGTAAATTATTGTAAAGACATAGTTTTTCAAAAATGCTTTCCATTTCTAAAACCCTGGCTTTGTCCTGAACAAAAATCAGTGCTCTCGGAGATTCTTCGCCTTCTGCAACGAGTTGTTGAATAACGTTTAATACAATAGTTGTTGACTTTCCGGCTCCGTTCGGGGCAATAATAATACAATCGGCACCACTTTTTAGCGCAGAAAATGTTTCCAGTTGCAATCTGTTAACTTCGTTGAAATTGTTTTCTTGTAAAGCTTTCTGAAGGTTTGCGTTTATTTTTTTTAGTATCATATTCAATTATTTAGATGCAAACATTTTTACATCACTTTCCGAAATTTCTTGGCCACCCAAAATAATTAGCCTTTCAACCACATTCCGAAGTTCACGAATATTTCCCGTCCAATCGTAGATTTTTAATAAATTAATGGCTTGATTTGAGAATTTTTTTATTGTAGTTCCTTGTTCAGATGCTATTTTTTCTGAAAAATAATGAATCAAAAGTGAGATATCATCTCTGCGGTCATTTAAAGCGGGAACTTTTATCAAAATCACAGCCAGTCGGTGGTATAAATCTTCACGAAATCGTCCTGCCCGAATTTCTTCTTTCAGATCTTTGTTGGTTGCGGCAATGACTCTGACATTAACTTTAATATCTTTATCGGCACCAACTCTCGTGATTATGTTTTCTTGCAAAGCCCTTAAAACTTTGGCTTGAGCAGACAAACTCATATCGCCAATTTCATCTAAAAAAATGGTACCATTGTCGGCAGATTCAAATTTTCCAGCTCTGTCCTTTACTGCAGATGTAAAAGCACCTTTC